>Ga0335396_10001269_pt1 | contig 32762 bp, 10 predicted proteins | sample FRY02_FD_205743 | JGI IMG/M metagenome (GOLD analysis project Ga0335396, IMG submission 205743) | Freshwater microbial communities from Lake Fryxell liftoff mats and glacier meltwater in Antarctica - FRY-02 (spades assembly) (version 2) | ecosystem: Environmental > Aquatic > Freshwater > Ice >... | reverse complement strand
TGAAGGACACACACTCGACTGGGAACGGTCCATAGCCGACCACATCGCCCAGAAACCAAATAATGTCGTATTCCCCTTGGGCATGGCGAAGAACAGCTTCCAGCGCAGGCCAGTTGGCGTGGATATCCGACAGCAGAAGAATGCGCTGGGGCAGTGTTGGGCGCACAGGAAGCAACGTAGCGATATCTGAGATAATTGATTTTACTGGTTGAACAGCATCGGCGGAAAACGGAGAAATGAATGTCATCGGCTAGTATTTGACCCTCGCTAAACTCTCAAATTTTTCGATCAACTTCATCAACTCGGGCTGAACCCATGCGCTAGATGGATGGGTTCAGCCATGTATCGGAATGTATCCAGATAGGTGCACTATGGATACACAATAATACGGACAAAACACCCATCTACCTGCTCGGTGGGCTTCTCATTGTAATAACCAGCTTTCAGTTGCAGGGTCACAGTCACCGGGCTTGGTCCTTCGAGTACGGGTAGATGATTGTCCCAAGCCACGGACTTATAGCCTGGATTTGGCTTGCAGACCCGGTTTGACGGTTGGGGCTGTATATCTTCACAATCGATAATCTTATCAGCCGTTGCATGATTCATCGGTGATACGTCTTGCGTAGGAAACTCAAGAATATCGGTGACTGTGTATCCTACTTCATACCAGTTGTAAATCCTGTGGGGAGGAATGAGCACCCGAATCGAATCCTCGCCTAATTGAAATGGTGTACCGCGCGTCGGATCGACAATCGACAACCCATTTTTTGCAGGGCATTCGTAGAGCGATGTCGGAAGCGACGGTGTAGGTGTAGGCGGTATCCGGGTGTTTGTGGATGTAGCCGTTGGTGTATGCGTTGGGGTTGCACTCGGTGTATCCGTTGCAGTCGGAGTAGGAGCCAAAGTGGGGGTTAGAGTTGGTGTAGGCGTAGATGTACTGGTAGCCGTTGCCGTTTGGGTTGGTGATGGAGTATCCGTTGCCGTCGCCGTCGGCGTTTGGGTTGGTGATGGAGTATCCGTTGCCGTTGCCGTTGCCGTCGCCGTCGGCGTTTGGGTTGGTGTATCTGTCGGTGTCGCGGTCGGTATCAATGGGATATTCGTTGCGGTCAGCCTAGTAGTGGCGGTTGGGGTTGGTGATGGAATTGCCACGGCGACTTTAGTTGGATCAGGCTCATCTGTGGGGGTAATAGTAACTGGTTTCGTGGGGACTTGACCAAACCAAACTATAGATTTTTCTACAACTGGATAAAGTACTGGAAAGGCAAAAAGACTGAGACCACCCAAAAGGAGAATAGAGAAGAGTATGGCAATTATAATGATGAGCACGAGACTTAATCCCCCGTGAAACGGCGGTGGGCTAAAGTCATTGGCTGCACTTCGCAATTTTTGAATAAATTGGGCAATGGATTTAATGCTCTCTGGATCACCACGCACCAATGATAGGCGCACGATTTCTGCAATTGGATCAGACAGCGCCTTTTTCAATTCTGGGTAATCGAGTGTGAGTCTAGACCTAAGAATATCAGCGGTCTTCATCTCTCCTGTCAACAAGTAGTAAAGCAACACCCCTAGAGCGATAATGTCTTGATTACTGTCTTTGACAGGACCACTATCGACAACAACAATCGATAATGCTTTCGTATCAGTCACCAAAATATTACTAGGCTTAAGATCATTGTGACCTTCCAGAGTGGAAAATTCTGTTGCTGTTGCGGCAACCTGGCTAAGAATGATCCACGCCTGCTCAAGACTCAGTTTCTTCCTCTTTATTGGAGTTGGTGTAACTAAATCTTGCAGACTTATAGCTGGCGTAGTTGTATCACCTTTTTTCGAGATAAACTTGCTTATCACATAGGTTTGAGTTTCGCCTATATCGACTACATCTACGATAGTTGCGAAATGTGTACCTATGTTTTTGCCCTTCATATCATCATATTTCTGGCGAGTATTTCCTTGTCGCTCACTATTATTTAGTAGCTTTGCAAATAGATATGACCCTTCGTCTGCAATAGAGTGTTCTACAGCAGAACAGTAATACTTTTTTGTTGGTGTAGAAAGTGATTTAATTTCATAGAATTGTGGATAGCCTTTCAATTTGATGGACGTCGTCACAGTTACCTCGCATTAGCTATTTGGGCTGTCTTCCAATTTGCGCGGTATGTGAAACATACCGTTGTATCTCTGATATTGTCAATGGCGAAAGTAATCGAACCAGCGTCTTTGCCCATTCCAGCGTCTTTGCCCATTGATGATTTATGCACATCTATTTTCTGCCAACCGTCTTCAAGCTTCACATCTATGTCGGCCTGAAAAGTACGAATTGTAGCGGCGAAGACGATAGAGGCATCTTCAGAGATAGTTGTTAAACAACCAGAAAAACAGTCCACTCGGAGTGGCTTTTCAAGTTGTTTAGATGTGCCATCCATAGCTGTCCCTGAAATCGCTGTAATTGACCATGTCGTGACGCCTTCTCCGCTAGTATCGTCAGCGGCTTGTGGATCCTGTGAATCTACAGAAGTTGTTGAACGACTAGGTTCCGCAATAGAAGATTCTCCTGGGACTCCGGTCGGGGATTTGTAATCTTCTGTTACCTTACGCCACAGGTTGCGCACGTCGCGAACGTTTTTACAAATGTATTCACGAATAAATACGACACATAGCAAAAATAATAGAAGTGCCGTGATTATCTTGGCTGGACTCCATTGTTCGACCCAATACCAGCGAGTTAATTGTTTAACGACAATGAGAACTCCTGCAACTAAACACAATAGAAACAATGCACTCCAAAATGGATGGATAAAAAATGATAAATCAGTTTTTAGTGGTCTTTTGAGAAGTTCAAGCTGTTTGTCTAAGCTCTCAACGATCAGCGGATGCGCTTCATTCAATTTCCTAGCTTTCACACATGCCTCTTTAGTTTTTTTTTCAAATTCACTATAGTCCCCTGAATCTCCAAAAACCTCAAAAACTCTGTGGTAGATATAGCCCAAAATACGCCAAGCTTTTGCCTCGTACAAATACAGATTATTAAGTTCGTTTTCTAGTTTATCATTACGAACAACTTTCCCGTGGTCAGTATCCAGCAAGGGGCTTTTGTGGATTTCATCTAGTTCTTCCTTTGTTTTCGCTATCTCCTGGCTTCCTTCTTGCAATTTATGTTCAATATAGGCTAACATTTTTTTGATTGCCGTTCCATCCTTCCTGCAACGCGCAAGCTCTAGGCAAGGGTGCAACTGGTAAAGTTCACAATGGCTAAGACGTAGGAGCTTATCCTCCTGAACGTAGGCAACCTTAAATGCCTCGATACTGTTCATGAACCATTTGGGATTATTCGTATCCATTCCACGCGCTAAAAAGGCAAACCCCCACCACTTATGATATTTGGCATCATTGACCGTTTTTTTATACTTGCTACCCCACCGCCACCTTATTCCAATGCGTACTTTTTGCCACAAGCCAATAGGGATAACAGGAGAACTATCTTTCAGCATGTATTCTTTTCTGGTGTTTAGGTATCCGTAATGTATATGGGTTCTGGCCGCGTGAGCTGTAAGCAGCGCAATTCGATGAGATACCTTACGTTGTGCTAAGACGACAGACGACCCAATGCTTGATGCTATTAGGTTCTCGCTTAAACCGGTTTCTCTAAGAAATTCAACATCGTCCATTGTTTGTCCCTATTTTGTGGATTATGATTTTCGTTCACAAATGTAGCGTATTCGACCGGATAAGGACCGTATCCAACCAGATCGCTCAGAATCCAGATGGTTTCATTTCGTCCCTGGGCCTGGCGCAACATAGTTTCGAGTGCAGGCGGTTTCTCCGGTTAAACAGCATCGATGAAAAACAGAGATGTAGCTGTCATTTGCTAGAATTTCACCCGAGCCAATCGTTCAAATCGATCAATCAGCTTTAGCAACTCGGGGTGGCAAGCATCCACCCGGCGGATGGACTCGGCTTGACGCCGGAAAGTCTCTTGATTGGCCCGTTGCTGCATATTAACATTGCCGCCCATAAATCCACGCAATTGGGCAATGGGACGGTCCAGTGTGTCCAGCTTCTGGTCGATTGCAGTCAGTTCGTCATTTGCCTTATGCAGCGTCTCCTCTACCTGTCCACGCAGATTGTTTTCAAGAATCTGGCGCGAGAAACGGCTGGCCTCGTTGGTGAGCGGTGCAGGGGGCAGATTCTTTTCGTCCAGATGGAGTCCCAAATTCTGCAACAGGCGCATCTGTGCGCTCAATTCTTCCCGGGCATCGGTCAGACAGGGCGGCGTGGCATTCAGATGCATATCCACCGCATTCTCCCTGGCTACACTGCCCGCCTGCAGTTCCTCAAAACGCTGCACCCAACGCCGCCAGAGGGTGAGATTCTGCTCCTTCTCCTGGGCTGCCGTGCGTACAGCTTCCAGTGCAGAGAGGTTGCGTCGGGTATGGGCATCGTAGAGGTCAATGGCATGGGCAGGCAGAGCCAATCCCCGTTGATTCAGCGTAGATCGACCCCGACGCAGCGCGCTTTCCAGTTCATCACACTCCTTCTTCACATCTCCATAACGCTCACCTATCCAAGCCTGCTCAAGTCGGTCGAGGATATGCTTTAGTTCCTCCAACACATCCTTGAGCAGGCGCACCCGCTCCTCCCATTGGCTGGCCTGACGCGTCAGGTCCAAATTGCGGGCTGTACGCACGGCAGATTGGAGAGCACTATCCAGAGCAGCCGTATCCCAATCCTCAGCCAGCGCCTTGCGGTAGAGTGATTCCAACTCGGCAAACTGCTTGCCATACTCCTGCAACTCCAGGGACCGTCGCTGCACATGTCGTCGATTCTGCTCCAATAGCTGTGCAGTGTCCGATCGCTGGTTGTCCAGGAGTTGGAAAGCCTGCACAAGGGCGGACATCTCGCCATCCAGAGCAGCCAACTGTTCCACCTCTATCTGGGTACCCCCGCTCTCTTCGTTGAGCAGACGGCGCACACGATTGTTCACCTCGCTGGCCAAGGCGTTGAGTCGATCGGCCAGTTGGACGACCCCCTCCTTTGCTCGTCTGTCATCCGGTTTGAGTTGGAGAATCAGGGCAAAGACCCGTACCCGCTGCAATAGTTTTTCATTGGAAAGCTCGGTGACAGAAGGCAATGAACTATGCAGTTTACTGACCATACGGGTGGCGAACTCGTCCATACTCTGCTGGAGCAGGCCATCCCCATTGAAAGAGGCGCGCACCTCGTCCAGGCCGATGATCTCGCTCTCCCAGGCGGCCAATGAATCGTCCTGGTTCAAGCGTTCTGTGGTCTGCACAAACAACTGCCAGACCTGCCCCTGTTCCCGCATCCCAGGCAAAAATTGCAGGGTCTGGGCTGCGCTCTGGGCTGTATCAAAGTCCTCCGCCAGCAGGGCATAGTGGATCAGATGGCTACGCACGTCCACATCTTCCTGCAGTTCGTAGCGATAGGTTTCTAGCTGTTTCTTTAGTATTATGACCGCCTGTTTGGGATTGGCGTCGGCGGCCGCGTATTGAGCCAGACGCAATGCCCGACGGCGGATGGCCTTCTGCAAATTTTCCTTTTCGTCCAGAGCGGGCGGCTCCGCAACAGCCAGCAACTGGCGCAGGTGTTCCACGGCCTTCTCCAGTTCTCTGGGGTCCCGGCTCTCCTGGCGCAATTCCGCCTCGTACTGGTGGTAGTTATAGGCAATTGTCCGGTAGCGGGGGTTGCCATCCTCGATGGCTCCCAGCTTATAGAGGGGTTCCAGCAGGGCATGGGCTGTGCGCCAGCGCTCTGGTTCCCGGCTGATGAGCGCGGTTTCGGCCTTATTCAGGGCATCCTCCCGCCAGAGGGGAATGCCGGCGGCCCGTTCCCCCGTGACCTCGCGCAGAAGCAGGTCACCGGCATCGGCTTCCAGCGCCTGCAAACGAGCGTGCCACTCGCTCCACAGTTCCTGGCTGCGCAGCCGTACAATATCGTCCAGCCGTTGGCGGTAGCGCCGGGCCTGTTCCAGCCGTTGGGCCAGACTCTTGACCGCGGCATCTGCCGCATCAAGCAGATGCTGGTCCTCCGCTGGCAATTGACCGCGCAGGTCCAGAACCCGGTTGTAGCTGGCCTGGGCTTCTCTCAACAGAGCCAGACTGCTTTGCTCCCGGCCCTGCTGGCCCCACAGTCTGGCTCTAGCCCGACGTTGCAGGCGCAGAGCCTGTTCCCGATGCTGGGGGCTGGCCAGCAGGCTGTCACACAGGCTGACCACCTGCTCCAGGTTTTGGGCCTGGTTGAATAATTGTTGAGCCTCTTGCCACTGCTCCTCGCTGCTGCCCAATAGGGAAAGACGGGTACGCAGGTCCACCACTTCCGAATGGTTGGGATGGTCGGTGGCGACCGTCTCCAGCAGACGACGGGCCAACTCCATGTCAGGCAGGTCCAGGGCTTTGCGCACATTTTCCAAGCGCTCCTGGAAACGCTGCCAGTTGCGCTGGTCGTCATTGATGCGGCCCAACAGCTTCTCAGCCTCACCGCGCAATTGGAGGAACTCCTCGCTGTCAGTGATGAAGTCCAATTCCTGGCCTTGACGCAACATTTGTTCGGCCTGGGTGCGGGCCTGGTCGTAGCGCCGGTCATCCATATAGGACTCCGTGCGCAGACGATCGGCCCGCATCTCCACCAGCACGCCATCCACCAGTTGGCGCTCCTTCTGGCGAAGGCGTTCGGCCAGCCGGGGGTAGCTGGCATAGGCTTCCCTGGCCCTGAGCAGCAGAATACGGGCCTGACGGGGATCAGTGCTGCTTTCGCTCTCGGTGACGAGTACAGCCGCCCGTTCTTTGTTGCGCACATCGCTTTGGGCCTGTTCCAGCAGTTGGTCTACCTTTTTTCGCCACTCTTCGGCACCAGTTTCGACCGGGGCCAACAGGTCTTTGGCGTCGATGAGCTTCGCCACTGCCACTTCAGGCGCGCCGTCACGCCGTGCAACCTCGGCGTCATTATAACGGGCCGAGGTTCGGGCAATATTATCCTTATCCCGGGCAACAATGGTTTCGCGCAGGCGGATGGCCGGGTCTACATATTCACCGCTAATATCATCAACGATTTGTGTATAACCAGCGCGGATCGCATCTCGATAGACCTGGATAGCCGTGTCGTATTGCTGGGAGCGCTCAGAACTGGTACCGCCCTGGCTCGCTTTCAGAATTTCGTTGCGAATATTACTCAGATCATCGTAAAGACGCTTAATCTCCGATTGAATATCTGCCCCATGCAGGCTGCTGTCGGAACCCAACCGTTCGACCTGGGACCTGGCCTCCTCCACCAAATCAATGCGCTTGCGAATCTCCGGCAGGCGTGTGCGAATCTGGCGAACCTCTCGATAGACCGCCTGGCTCAGCTCCACATTGTCCAGCCTGGCCATCTCCCGGGCCGCTTCCTGGTGCTGGGGGTTCAGGTGTAGAACCGCCTGCCAGCGTTCCCGCTGGCCTGTATATTCCTCGGTCGTTCGCTGTTGATATTGGCGGGCATCCTCTACAGCGTCCTGCAATTGCTGGCGGCGACGGGCACTCAAATCGTCCCGAAGTTGGGCAATTTGCGGCTGTTGAGCCGGGTCAGTCGTCTCCGTTGCCAGCCGTTCCAATGCCAGTACAGCCTCGTCCAACTTGCCCGCAACCAGCAGCCGACGCACCTCAACCACTGCATGCATCTGTCCCGTGTCCGGCGCATCCACATCAGCTTCATCCTGGACTGGCGGTTCAGCACGGATCGCATCCGCGTTCTCCTCGTCCAGTTCCTGCATCCCTTCTTCCGTCTCGCGCAACAAAGAGCGCCAATCGAAATCGGTGAGACTTTCCAGGGCCGGGGGGATCGGTCCTGTCTGATTCGAATTAAGCCACTCTTTGAGGCTCTCATTGGCGTCGATATAGGCCATGGCGCGGCGGTTTTCCCGAACCTGGGTATAGTGATCGATCTTCGCCTGCAGAGCATTTACCAGTTGATTGATGGAATCCACATCGTACATCTATCCAACTCCTCGCGGATGGCGGGTAATCTTCAAAACTCCCAAATCAATTGCGTTTGGATGGTTTCCCGTTTTTCTGTTCTTCGTTGATACGGGCCAACATCTCTTCGGCTTCCTGGCGCAACTGGAGAAATTCTGGGCTGTCGGTGACAAAATCGTACTCCTGGCCCCGGCGCAGCATCTGTTCGGTCTGGCTACGGGCCTCGTCATAGCGCTGATTATCCAAGTAGAATGTGGCGCGTTGGCGGTCAATACGCATCTCCATCAACACATTGTCAACCAGTTGATGTTCTTTCTGGCGAATGCGCTCGCCCAATCGGGGATAATTCGGGTAGATATCCATCGACTTGAGAAGAAGGACCCTAGCTTGAAGAGGGTCTAGGCTGCTGTCGCTCTCGGTAACATAGATAGTTGCCTGTTCCTTTTCCCGCACTTTACGCTGCGCCTTTTCCAGCAATTGGTTTACCTTTTTTCGCCAATCTTCGGCACCGCTTTCGACCCATGCCAACAGGTCTTTGGCGTCGGTGAGCTTCTTCACAGCCAATTCGGGCGCGCCCTCGCCCAAGGCCACCTCAGCGTCGTTATAGCGGGCCGACGAACGGGCGATGTAGTCTCTATCCCGGGCAACAAGGGTCTCGCGCAAGCGCATAGCTGGGTCCACGTATTCACTGCTGATTTCATCAACGATCTGTCTGTAACCGGCTCGGATCGCGTCTCGATATATCTGGATGGCTATGTCAAATTCCTGCATTCTTTCTGCGCGTGCACCGCCCTGACTTGCACGCAGAATATCGTCGCGCATGCTTCTTAGCTCCTCTTGGAGTGTCTGAAACTCGGATTGGACAGTAGGTCCATCCTGGTTGATCACTTGACGTATGTGATCAATCAGGGACCAATCAGTTTCCATTCCGTCCATGCGCTGGCCAATATCATAGCTCATCCGCTCGATCCTACTCATATTCTCCTCCACCAAATCGATGCGATGGCGGATTTCAGGCAGTCTAACCCGAATCTGTCGGATTTCCCGGAAAGTGTTTACAATTGCCCTTCTGCTATCCATCTGTTTCTGCAGCAATTCTACGTTATCCAACCAAGAGATTTCCCACGAGGCTTCCCCGTGTTCGGGATTCAATCGGAGAACAGCCTGCCAGCGCTCTCGCTGACCGATATATTCTCTTGGCATATTCTGCTGATAGTATCGGGCATTCTTCTCGGTTTCATTCAACGTAGCGATTACCGGGCGCAACAAAGAGCGCCAATCGAAATCGGTGAGACTTTCCAGGGCCGGGGGGATCGGTCCTGTCTGATTCGAATTAAGCCACTCTTTGAGGCTCTCATTGGCGTCGATATAGGCCATGGCGCGGCGGTTTTCCCGAGCCTGGGTATAGCGGTCGATCTTCGCCTGCAGAGCGTTTACCAGTTGATTGATGGAATCCACATCGTACATCTATCCAACTCCTCGCGGATGGCGGGTATCGTTAGGAATCTTCCGTGATCATTCGTTTATTGCGTCTGGGGGGGCAGTCACAGGCACATCGTCCAAGGTTTTCCCATCCTGGAACGCAAAAAAACGTGCCGGTGCCCAACCACGACGAATCGGTACATCTGTCGCCTCCCACAATACCCAATCAGTGGCTATATCTTGGTAAAACCCAGTCGTTTTACCCAAAATATGCACACTCACATTAGACCCAGCGGCCAATCCAGAATCGCTATCACGTTGCGACAATTCGCTTGGTCCCAGTCTTCTCAATAGATTAACAGTTATATTTAGAACTGCGATGGGCGGTTCATCATCACGGATGCGAAATGTGCGGGTGGTGAGGAGTGGCCGATCTCCCACGCGCTGGCCATTCCGATGGAACTGTAAGACATACTCTCCGGGGGCCAATTGACCCGCAGTAGTCCAGTCCAACGTGCGTCTGTCCAAATTATCCATGCCTGGAAAATCATCGATCAGCCCCCCATCAATGAAGGCTCGTTCGTAGACAATGTTGGAGCTTGTGCCGTCGCCCTCCACGCGCAAGTCGGTCAGGCGTGCCCCGTCGAGCAGAAGCAGATAGTTTGTCCCGTTAGCAGGCCAGGGCGAGCCAGTGACCTCTACCTGCCAGGGAGCCACATAGAGTTCGGCATCTTCCGGTGGGAATGTAATCACAAACTGGCCATCCTCCCCCTGGGGCGTCGGTAGGACTTCTACGGTGACTACCTCGGCTGGCGTTGTCACAGTGACAGGTGGAGCAGTTGGGCGCTCAGGTCTACCCTCCACAACCACAAGGGCGGTTGCCGTGGCCCCGGCACTCTGGGCGAGTGAAGTGGCGGTGGCTATCGCCTGCTCCATTTGTCGGGCCGAGGCGGTGGACTGAATGTTGATAGTGCTTTGGCGCTGGCTCTGTGCAGTTGCCGTCATCTGTAGGGCGGTGGCTGTATCGGCAAGGGCAGCCGATTCTGCCGCGACACGGGTTGCTAAAACAACGACACCGCCTGATATGGATGCCTGTGCTTCCAGCGTAGCCAGAGATGCTTCCGCAGTTTGTACTTCGACCAGACGTGAGGCGAGAACCTCCTGCACGGCTGTGACTGTGGCCTGGGCTGCGGCCACCTCCGAAGTGCGGGTAAGTCCCAGGCCAGGGTTGCCCGCTACCTCTTCCACAACAGCCCGCATCGCCTGCATATCCTGTTGCATGGCATCCACCCCAGCCTGACCGGTACTGGCAGCCTGGCCCTGTTCGGTCAACAGCGCACCTGTGCGCCAAAAAATGAGGATAGCCAAGAGCAGTCCGACAATCAGCAAACCAGCCACAACAGGCAGGGGTGAGAAGCTGGCCGGTGAAACAGTTTCCGGCCCAGAGTACCCGGTGTATTCGGATTCCCGCGTTTCGATGCGTTGGAGGGCAGCCAACACCGGGGCCAGGTTCACTGGAGCAGGGCTGGACGATGTGCCTACTTTGCCTCCTAGCTGTGATATTCGCTCGTCCAGCCTGCTCTCTGCCGCTTGTAACGCATTCATAACCGGCGTCAAGTCTACCGGCGGCGAACTGCCTGCAGACTCACTTTCCTGCCGGGCTATCTTTTCTTCCAGCCTGCTTTCCATATCGACTAAGGCCGTAAAGAGTGGCGATAGATCGGCTGAATCTGTCTCCGCCGCAGATATTTGGGGAAGCGCGCTATCGTGCAGTTTCTCCTCAATGCGTTCCAGGACAATGAGAACGGGCGAGAGGTCAACGGGCGAGTAGAAGAAGTCATCGAGCGGTTCTTCCGCTGCCTCTTCTTGGACGGGCAGAGGAACCAGAATCTCATCCCACGCCACATCGGGCAGACTACGCACCTCTTCAGGCAGATCGCCCCTTTGCCCATTGTCGAACCAGGCAAGCAACTTCCGTTGAGCGTCCACATAGAGGGAGCCTTCATCCTCGCCCAGTTCAGCGATCTTCAGGTCCAGCGCCTGGCTTAGATTGATGATCGATGTGTCTTCATACATGGCTACATATCACACTAATTGTGAAATTATCGACCGGGAATCTACTCTGTTTGGGGAGGAGCGATGACAGGCACATTTGCAATTGTCTTGCCATCTTGAATAATGAAGAAACGTGCCGGTGCCCAACCGCGCCGAGGTTGCCCAGTGATAGTCTCCCATAGCACCCAATCAACTGCAATCGTTTCTTTCTGTCCTTCGGTGTAAAATCCTGATGTTTTGCCGAGAAGTTTTACGCTTTCTTGAGAATCTGCCGAGATACCTGTCGCCGCATCCGGAATCGCAAGGTCACTGGGTGTGGTTCGCCGCCTAAGATTTAGCGTAATGTTTGGCGTGCCCAGAGGAATATTCACATCTCGTATTTGGAAGGTGTTTGTCGCAACAGTTTGCCATTTGTTGTCGATTTCGGCTCCGAGCACGAAAGTATACTGTCCTTTGGGTAATTGTTGTTTCTCACTTAGTCCTAATGTGTCTATGTCTGTGGTATCAATACCAGGAAATCCATCGAAAAGCGCTTCATCATCAATAAACGCGCGTTCATAAACAATGCGGGTTCCAGCCTCGCCAGGTTGTGCAGTAAAAGTCGCCAATTCCACGTCATTGAGCAGCAGCCGGTATTGGTCGGTCACCGTGAGCCATTCCTGGACCGTCACTTGAATCTGCCACGGCGCCACATAGAGTTGCGCCCCTTCATCTGGAAAACTGATAGTGAATTGCCCGTCATACGCGATGGGCGTGGGGGCAGGCGGCGGAGTTGGAGTTGGAGTTGGAGTCGGGGTCGGAGTGGGCGTTGAGATGGGTGCATTGTTTTGGGTACTAGCTGTTCCCGCAATCGCAGTAACCGTACCGACTAATGCGGTAGCCGTGGCCTGGGCCTGATTCATAATCCTAGCTGACGTTGTAGATTGGATGCTGATCTGACTCTGTGTTTGGCTTAACGCAGTTGACCTCGCATCTTGGGCTACTGCCGTAAGTTGCAGGTTCAATCCATCCGCCGTCACCGTGGCCGCAATAGCTGTGCCTGTCGCTACCAAATCTGCTTCCTGTGCTTGGACGGCGGCTTCCCGGTTTTGAATGTCTTGTTCAAGGTCACTTGGTATGACACTTCCTTGACTATCACTGGGTGGCAGCACCTCTTGTGGCGGCGTCACGCTTTCGGCTGTCTGCGGGGATAGTGAGCTCACCAGTGTATCAATCCCCTGCTGAATAGCTGCCAAGCTGGTCACAATTGACAAATCGGTACCGCCCTGTGGGGCCGATGCCAGGCTATTGATATTTGACTGTATATCTAAGATTCCTGTTGTGATGGGCGCAACGGCAGCATCCACCAGACTTTGTGGAGAGGGATCGGACCAACTCTTCAGCGTGAAACTGATCAGTGCGATCACGAGAAGCACAAACGTGGCTGCAGGAATCCGATCTTTCCAGCCTGGCAGCTCTCGTGGATGGGAGCGCTCTGCTGTCTGCGTATTGGCAGCAAGAATCTTCTCTACCTGACTGTTGGTTTCGTCCAATTTACTGAGCAGAGCCTTCTCCACACGACTGCTCATCTCATCCAACCTGGCCAGGAGGGGATTCTCTGGATTGGACGGATCGTTCTCTCCTCCTTCTACACGCCAGGCGCTGTCCACCCGTGCCCACAGATCGTTGAATGTCTGGCTGCGAAAACGCTTTTCCTGGCCCGCCAGTGTGGAGAGGGGGGAGTGGGCGCTGCGCAGTTTGGCCAACCTGGCCGAGCGGAAGTCCGAATCATTGTCTGGAAGAGATTGGTACATCGTGTACTGCTCTTGGGCCTGCCCAACTACATCGTCTTCTTCCGCGAGAGCATGGGCTGCCGCTACAGCGATCTGTTCTATCCGCCGTATCTCACTGGCCAGGTCGTGCAGTTCTTTTTCACTGGCTTTCTGCGCCAGATATGACAGTTCATCGCGAATCGTTACGGCCTCGCTGGTTTTGGCTACAGCGTACAGACGACTCTGCAATTGGTCAAAATGCTGCTGAATGGCCTGTCTTTCCTCTTGGCGCATTGCGTCCTTTATCAAGCCAGTCACTTCATCGCTCAATTCTTTTCGTATATGTTCGACCCAGGATCGCCTCGCTCTATCTTCGTTCCGCACCAATTTTTCTGCGTTGTTAAGCAGCGCGCGCGCCTGGTCGTTGGCTGGCTGGCTTCCTATACGGCGCAGCATTTGAATATCTTCTTCCACGTTCTTCCAATACTGAACCTCTTGCTCCTGGCGCGCTGCGATCTGCGCCTGGTATTGACTAACCACCGCCATCTTCTGGTTGTCTATGTCTCGTGTAATGGTGGGGGCAGCATACTTCTCGGCCATGCGAACAGCCATATCCGCTTTCTCCGGGCTGACTTCGCGTTGGGCCTGATCCATCAGCATTCTGACCATGAAATTGATGGCTTTTTCGCGGGTAACTTCAGTGGCAGAAGTGTCTGCTTCCTTAAAACACTTTTCGATCTGGGGGCCATCTACGAAGCCTGTATCCAGGATATTCGCCATTCTTTTCAAGGCATGAACAACCTGCCATTCGGCCTCCATAGCCTTTCTTTTCTCGGCAATGTCAAAGCCCTCGGCTATCGCCAGCCTGAGCAACCTCTCAATGGGGTGAAGCTGCTCCGGTATGCCTTCGGCTTGTGTGTGTGCAAGCACATTCAGAATCTGTTCCTGGGCTGACGCCAGAGCCAAGGAAATCAACTCGGCATTGCGGGGGAATAACGCGAACTGTTGGGTGAAAAGATCGAGAACCTCAGCCGGTGTGCTTCCGGTAATTTTCGTGCGCAGCGTGCGTATTTGGGACTCATCATTCTCGATTTTGGTAATCCGCTCTTGCAGGTCAGCTATCCTCTCGGCCACATCACCCCATCGCTGGCTAAGCAGTGCCCCATGAACGGGCTTTATGCTCGTTAGCCGGTCCAGAATTGCTTGCATCTCCTGTAATTTCTCCAGCGCATTCCGCAGGCGCTGGGGGTCAGCAATACGACCTGGGATATCCTGCAAATTTTCTACTTCTTGCCAAAGGCGAATGGCCTGTAATTCCCCGCGCAACACCTGGGCACTTTCTTTGCCGTCCGTTGCTATCTGCTCGCTGAGCAGGACAAGTGCCTTTTGGGGGTTGCCGGCAGCCAGTGCCTGGCAAGTCTGCTGCGCTACATCCCGCGCCCGTTCCTGGACGATCTCTGAAACCAGCAGCCAGCGGGAGGCGGTTAGTTTTGCCTGAGGATCACTGGTCTGTTGAAGGGCCTCACGGAAACGTTCTGCTGCCGCCTCCCGGTCCGGAACGGATAGAAAGGAGAGACCTTGATTCAAGGCAGTACCGTATTTTTCTAATAGTACTCTCAGGCCGTTGTCATTCCTAATATTTTCGTAAATAAACTTCCGCTGTTTATCCAGTTCTGTCTCTCGTTCCGCCACAACTGCAAGGTCATTTCGCATATTCTGTATCCATGCGAAAAATTCGGGAGTCAACTTTTCCCTGGCTTCTTCAGGCGTAAATTGTTCCGTTTTTAATGACGGAATGTGTGTACGAATCTGTGCCTCCAAATCTGCGATTCTATTCACCGTGTCCCCAATTGGCTCAATCCACAGGCGTAGTTGTTCGGCACAGGCACTGCCAAACGCTTGTGCGCTACTGTACTGGAACGCCGGGTTATCGTGGATAGCCTTGCGCAGAATGGCCTGGGTTCCTGGTGTTTCACTGTCCCATTCGAGCCCAGAAGAGAAGCCATAGGCCGGCGGCTGTACCCCAACCACTAAGCGATAGAGCAGTGTGCCCAAGGCCGCAATATCTGCCGGCGCATCAGCCTGGTTGGGCGGTGAGAGCAGATTCCAATCAATAATCAGGAGTGCATCGCTTTTTTCTTCCCAATAGATATTGCGGGGTTGGAAATCCAAATACGAGCGGTGCAATTTCGTGTGCAGGATGTGAAACAGTTGGGCTGTTTTGCTCAGGATGCTCAGGGCCGCCTTTTCGGACAACCGCCCACGTTCACGCTGGACCTCATCCAGGGCCGTGCCAAAAGCCAATGTCATGACGATGAACTGGTCTTCGCCTGAATTCTTATACTCGATAATCCGCGGGACCAGTAGCCGTCCGTCTGAATTTCTTAAGTCGTCGGCATACCGCGCCAGAAGTTGCAGGGTATCCACTTCGCGAAAGAAGCGGGTGTGATACTCACCGGACTTGAGCAACTTAAGCGCGAACTCGTCCCCTGTGTCCTCCTGGCGCACCCGGTAAACCGTGGCGGTCTGCCCGCCCCCCAGAATGCCGGCGTCGGCGTATGTGTGGGTTGCACCCTGAAAGCGACGGAACGTTTGATCGTTTGTCTGGTTGTTCATGACAGCCTCACTGGTGGCTGGGGAGCGATGGATGGAGATTTGATGTGTTTCATTGATTGATGGGATCGACGAGTTTGGTCTACTATTGTTTCCAGAGGTCCAGGCGTATGATATGCATGACTTTCAACGGTTGACCATTCCGGACCACTGATTCATTCGCTCGAAATACGTCCTACGACATTCTTCCCATTTTCTCTTGATATCTGCGACCAACTTTTCTTCAGATTTATCCCGCTGGACCATTGTTGCCTGTTCCCAAAGAGAATACGATTGCGCGGCCAAAGTAAACGCTTTTGTTAGGTCCATCCTTCCAGGGCTGGCGGCTTCATTGAACTGACGGTAATTTACATCAGATATCCTGACAATCTCGCTCAGTTCATTGTTGCCAAGCATACTATACTCTGACGGACTATTTGATTGTTGATGTGAATTATCATCACCGCGCCTTGTACCGTGAGGTTTTTCTACGCCACGTTCTTTTTGCAACTGTTTCAGAGCAGCCAATTCGCTGTCCATCTGCTGATGCAAATCGCTTATTTCTTTCTGCAATTCATTTAGCTCTAATTCGCGTTTCGTCAACTCTTCTTTATATTGCTCAAGAGCTTGACGTTTATCATCCAGAATCCCGTTGTATTCCTTCAATTTCTCTTGCTGTTCGTTTTGCGCTTTGTTTAATTCAGTTCGGGCACTTTGGGCCTCTTGTCCTGCACGTTTGGTGTCGTTCTCGAAATCTCCACGCTGTTTCTCAAATTCTTTTATATCCGCTTTGATTCGATTCAGCTCGTCGGCTTTTTCATTGGCTTGTCTTTTGTAATCAGCGGCTCGATTCTGTTGGAGTGTTTTCTCTTTTTTATACTCTTCTTCAACATTTTCTCGTTTATTCTGGAGTTCTTTCAGCTTAGATTCAAGCCGATCAGTCTCAGCTTTATTTCTATAGCCCTCCCTTTGGAGTAAATCCGTTAACTTGGCCTTCTCTATAGCCTCCTTTGTGACATATTCAGCAGATAAGTCTCCAATGTGCTTCTTCTTTGCCTCCAACTCAGATTCTAAAGTTCTCTTTTCAACCTGCAATGTCCTTATCTCTAGTTGGAAATTCTTTTGGAGACTGTCGCGCGTGCGGCGATAGTCTCGCTCAGCCTCCTTAAGTCCTGTGCGTAATCGATCCGCCTCTTTTGCAACATCGTGATTCTTTATGAGTAGTTTTTGTGCAGTTGGATTGATTTTTTCCAGCCATTCATCCATAAGCGGCACTACCACACGCAATTGCACACTGACGTCAATCAGGCGGATAACCAATTCACCAATGAGATTGGGTGCTTCCTTAACCTCCTGATGTGCTATCTTCAATAAAGCTGTCGTCTGCTCCAAAGCGACGCTATAGTTCGTTCTATCTTTTTGCAGAACAAGCTGCGAAGAATCGTTAGAGAATCTATTTATGCCTGGCCTTTCATCTGCCAGAATACCGTTATTGTCAATCGATTCAGACAGAATTGGCCCGACTTTTTCCGGTTTTTTAATCGCCAAAAAATCCACTGTACGCTCTTCGACCACTATTCCCGCGTTTTCCTCCAGCTGATCAACCCATTGTTGGGCGACAAGGAGGCGATGAAGTTTGCGACGAAGGTCAAAGATTTGTTTCTGGCGAAGGGGCGGCTGCTCCTGCATTTCCAATATGCGCAGCAACTCCAGATAAGGTGCGAGATATTCCTTGACATCCAACCATTGGGAACTCTTGCCCAATAATGCCGACGCCAGCCTTCCTTCGGCAGCGTAATTGGGATGATCTTGTAAAGATGCCAAAGCGGTCAAAGGAGAATCAATACGCTCAATTTCTTCGTTCAATGTCTGCAAGTGATACCGACGCTTGCGCGCTTCATCCAATTTGTGCGCAATTCTCTGCCGTCCTGCCTTTGCATCCCCTGCCCCTAATGCCATCCAAGCACTATCACTATATCGCTGATTCTCGATTTCGCCAGGCAGATCGTCGATCTCAGCTTGGATTCTTTCACCCAGTTCGATCCAATCCACCAACTGCTTCTCGTCATCAATTTCGCGAATCACCAATCCCATCAATCGGACCGCATGAAACTGGGCCAAAACTTCCTGCAGTAGAGGTCTGATTGGGCTTGTTGATGAGGTTTTTCTTAGTACTTCAATCAATTCCTCAGCACTAGATTGAGAGGGTACTATCCCCTGAACCTGGGACAAGAGGGCAAAGATTTGGTCTTGGTCATCTTTGGGCAGAGACAGGCTGGTCAGTAGCCACCAACGCCAGGATTGGACCTGCTCATCCACCTTAACTGCCATCCGGATGCCCTCAAGAAAGTATTCGGTGGCCACACTCCGATCTCCCGCCCGCAGGGAGGCTTGTCCCCGTCCCACGTAGGTGACAGTCTCCTGATTAGCATCAAGCTCTTCGTGCAGATTCTCTAAAATCCTTGTCCAAGCCCGGTTCAATCCTTTCTGTTCCGCCAATTCCAACAGGCCAGCAGCCTTCTCACGCAACTCCATCACCGTGCCTGGCTTGTGTTCTTCATCCTCTGCATGCCTTAATTTGTCAATGATCTCAGCAGCTTCTTTGAGCAGGCTGTCTCCCGATCCATTTCTGCGGACGATCTCACCGTCGATACGCAGGCAAAGCGCTTTTACACTTTCTAGGTGCGGGGACTCTGGCTGCATCAGGTCCCAGAGCAGGTTGCGTGTAGTCTGGGTGAGTTTTTGCCAGCGCTCTGGACGGGCCAATTTGAGTCTCGTTGGTCCGGTCGGCTCGTCCCCCAGCAACAGGCGATAGAAAAGCCTGGCGATCACCAACATGTCTTTGCGATAAGCCTGACGCGCTTCTGGGGATGATTCGCTGGATTGCGAACCATCTTCAGGTTCATAGGGGCTGGAAAGCAGATTCCAGTCGATGACACAGATCGACCGATTGTCCGCATGCCAGAAAATGTTGCGTGGCTGAAAATCCAAATAGGTCCGATGGAGTACGGTATGGAGCGAGCAGAACACGGCGGCTAGTTGCTCGAACAGATGCAACGCATCGTCTTCGCTCCACTCGGTTCCACTGCGCAGCAGTTCATCCAGCGGCTGACCCTGTGCGACCGTCATCACCAAAAAGCCGCCCCCGAAGGAATCACCGCTGTCCCACACTTCGGGAACAAGCGGCTGCCCAGCGCGCGGCCGATCTTTTAACCCAGTTGCCAGGCGAGATAGTACAGTCTCTTCCTGCCAGAACCGCCGTCGGGTATCCGTGTCCAGGCCAGCCTGCATCATCTTGACAGCCACACTCACGCCAACGCGCTGGGGGTTCGTATCTTCCAGTACCGTCGCCTGATAAACGTGCGCGGTCTGCCCGCCGCCCAGATAGCGATCCAGACGATAAGTGCTGCCCGATCGGCCTTTTAGTTGAATGCCAAGTTCTGCTTCCATGTCGATACCCTACTCTACTCTGGATTCTCCAATGCCCAGGCAATCAATATCGCCACATCCCGTTCGTTAGAATTTTGGCTGGCTGCCAATGCGGGCAACTGTGTTTGCAGCCGGGCGCGCCGACTTGTCGTCTGTGTGCGCTCCTGAAGCAACCCGCGTATAGCGGTCTGTTGCGCCATCATACTACCGATTCCAACCATCTTGTCCAGCAGCCCACCTACCGAGCCACAGAAAGGCTGTACTGTTGCCTGCCCCCCCTCTACTCTCCACGTGCCATCTTGTTCGCTCAGTTCCAGTTCTCCACATACAAATAGCTTGCCAACTTGGTCAAATATCTCCACATTTCGGTCCAACAATGCGGTGCCCGCAGGGGAGAGAATCAGGCTCTGGTTGCGCGCTGCCCATGTCCGGGCCGCGCGTTCCCGGCGGGCGGCTTCCTTCTCGGCCAGGAAGACGAAGAGGTCCGGGTCTGCTTGATAGGCGCTACGGGCTTCGCTATAGCTGCGCATATTACCAAAACGCACAGTATGCTGGGCATGCAGCAGAATGCAGATGGTAGGATCGCTTCCAGTGAGCCGGTGGCTGGCCTGCACCCCACTCAGGTTAGACGTGAGTGAAGGGGGTGTCAGAAGATAGCGTAAGTAGGAAGAAGCGATGCGTTCCCGGCCCCGTTCAACCTGTGCATAGAGGGGGCTGGCATTCTCATTCAATCTTTTTTGTACAGCGACGGATTGTAGCATCCTTGCCAGCACGTCGCTTTCTTGTCGCAACACTTGACTAAAGGGGCGGACAGCCCCCATCAGTTGGCGCATCAAGGTTGCCGGTTCATCCGACCCTACTGAATAGTAGTGGGGTTTATGGTAGATGTCGTCGGCGAAAGTTCCACCGTTGGCATGGGGTGCAGAAAGCGCCACAGGTGGCAGAATCAGCATGCGTAGCTGAGGCGCAGGTTGCCCAGTCCAATGCCAGAAGGTGCGCTGGCGGATGCGTGTTGCGATCCGTTCACTCTCGCTGCCCAAATAGCGCTTGAATACATCTCTCTCTTCGGCGATGCTCCATGCAATCTGTTCCGGCTCATTTTCACCCGCACGGGGGAAGGAGTTGAGTGCTGCCTCCCACGCGTTTTGCCACTGTTGGATCATGGATATCTTGGCGGTCGATACGTTTGCTGCGGATGATGAGGTGCTGGGTGTGTTGAAGCTGAAGGAGGCCAGAGGAGCGCCACCAGATGGAACGGTCATAGCAGGATTTGAATCAGGAGCCGATCCCAAATTCTGCAACCACCGCTGGACTTCACCACGCATGGCCTGCAAGGGGACTGGTGGGTAGCTGCCTTGTGTAGGTATCCAGGCCAACATGACCTCGGCCCAACGTAGGGCAAGGGGGCGGCCATCATTCATGCGACGCATCAGGAATTCAAGCAGCAATTGCTGAAACTGTACAGCCGATTGGTTCGACACAGCCACCTCTCGGTGGAATGCATTGCGATCTTCAGCGGACAGTGAAATTTCTGTTACAGCAGTGGCTGTCTGGTTGTCTTCGGCGTCTAAATTACCCCAGCCGAATATGCCATGGGACGGATTGAAAAGCGCTCTATGGAGCAGCCGTAGTTCCGCCAGACGTCGTGATTGTTCAATCGGTGCCTGGACCACTGCACACCCCATCACACTCCCATAACTCTCCAGATCGACCGCCCCCCCCCGTGATACGCTCGATTGAGCGTTCTTTTCATTCAGATAGAACGCAGTTGCAAGTGGCGTCTCTAGCAGGGCCAGCATGGCATTAGCGATGACGCGCAGGACTCCCTTACTCGCCGGGAGTTTGCTGATATCATAGGGGACTTCATCGAGCCCCTCGCCGTGGCCATCAAAGAGATAGATTTCGTCGAAGAGCTTGCCGGTATGGACGGCTCGCAACTCCGGTTGCCCTTGCATAGCTGTGTAAATAAATGGTGTTTCATCATTGCTTTGCAGCCTTTGCAACTCCCGAATCGTGGCAAAGCTGGACTCTTCTTTGCCGGACTGAGTGGTAATGCCGCTCCAATCGGCATTGTGCGTCGCTAGGCACAGACGCACCGAATTGATAATCTCGCCGTTGACACGCACACGGATCAGATGCGCAACATCGGCAATCATTCCACTAGCTGGGCCGAAGCCGTCGGAGACAATCCAGACCGTAATGTTCTTTTGGTTGGTCAACACCCGGCCCAGAGGTTCCCAGAGCAGGGATTCACCCTTACCGTGGCTCAAATCAGTGAAGAGAGCCATGCGGCCGCGACCGCGGGGAGAAGAAGAATTGCCTTGAGACCAGGCCATGTGGTCACCTTCCACGTTTTGCCTGCCAATATTCCGTCTCAAGAGTACCTGTTCAACAGTGCGCGGCAACTCCTGTTGGGCGGACAATTTGCTATCATTATTGGCTACCGCGATGTGAAGAAGTCGCAGATTGGTGGGCCATTGATCCCCTACACGTTCCGAGAGGCGCTCCACAATCTGCTGTATCACAATCCGGCCCGCATCGCCCAGACCGATGATCAACTGTGGCGTGTCGGTCAGCCCAGCAGTGGTGACTCCGCCTTGTTCGGCCAGATCCTCTGCCTTTCTCAGCCAGGTTAGGAGTGGCGGATCCATTGGCGGCGGCAGGGGGCGTTCGCTTGACGGCAATGGTCGTTCAGGGGGCGTTGATGGTTTCGGCTTCCTTCTTCTGCCAAAGAACCAAGGCAGTCCGGCCAGAAACAAAAGTAAGAGTGGGATGGGAGCCACAAAAGGCAATGGTGGCAGAACCAGCAAGGCTGGCCCCACGGCAAGAACCTGATGGATCGCCTGGGCGCTACAGGCGACCAGGTCGAGAGTGGCCTCTGCCGTCGTGGCCTCAACCAATCCATAGCGTTTGGGAGCAATCTGATAGTGAAAGCCGCCGAAGTTTGCTGCGTCCTGCCTTGTCATGGCGTCAAATTGCAGAGAGATACCCGTCGGCCCAAGCGTTAGCGACTCTTGCGAATCTGTGCTAATTGGCAACATGACATCTAGGTTATCAGATGCCAATGGTTCCACGTAGCGCACATCCCGTAGTACATAGCTGTTCACAATCTCCCCAATGTCTTTAAAGAGATTGACCAATTCGATTGAAGAGGGCGCCATGCGTAACGTGTCGGAGGATGACGCGATTGCCTCAAGAGGGGCCTGTTGGAAATCATTATTGAGCAAGCCTACTACGAAGACCTGAGCACCAAAATTCCGAATTTGATGAGATGTAGCTGCCGCATCATTCGCATCGTTGTCGTTATTGGCACTACCGTCACTAAACAGAAGGACGATTGGAATGGAGTCAACTTGTCTGCGCCGACTCTCCAGTTCCGTCTGGGCAAACGACAACGGAGCGGCCAGGCTGGTCCCATCATTACTGACGGATGTCCTGGCCAACAGGGCAAGAAGCGCAGGCTCTTGATCGGTAAGGCCAATCTGATCATAGACAGTAGACGCGAAAACACCTATCGCTACTCGATGCCGGGTGAAATCCAGCAGGTCGATGAAGGCGCGAGCGCCATCCAGGGCATTGTTGAGCGGATCGCCATCCATACTGGGAGATGCATCAATTAGAATCACGATATCCAGCGCAGCCTTTTCCTGGGTACAGGCCGTGAAGGCAGTCAGGTTGATTCCTACAGTTGATGTAACGGGTTGCTTACCCCAAAGAAGGTTGCTCGTCACAGTTCGACGGATATTTGTGCCTTCAATCTGGGTAGGTGCGATCCCTGCAAAGGTGGCGATAGCAGCAACTATGACGCCGATCAGTAGCAGGACTGTAAAAAAAATCCATTTTGCCATAGGGAACTCACCCGAATATGATGATACGGCACCTGCCTCCCTTGTTTTAAGTGCATAAGGGAAGCAGGTGCTGATCGTGTGGTGGGTTGGACCCAAAACGAATCCTGACCCTGCTCATCTTACAAGAACGAACTCTTGGTCGATTTCTGCTTCTTCTCTTCAATCCTACGTTCAAGCAATAGGGCCGCCACAGTCGAAAGGTCTGCATAGGCATCATCATAGTTGGCTGGTTCATCCTTATTCAAAGGAATACCACCGGGCTTTTCTGCCTTCAGTACAGAAGGAAGTTCATCGATCCAGGAAACCGTAACCTTTCCATCACTGTGTGTTTTCAATTCGTTCTGCAACATATCCAGCCAAGTCTTTGGCTCCAGATCCTTCTCTTCTTGGAAGATTGCCTTGTCTACCTCATCGTAGTCAATCTTTCGGCTCGAAGTCGGCAAAGGCTCCCGGCCAGAGAGGACAAATGAATGAAGAAGTTGGAAAAGACCAGGTCGGCTACGCGAGGGTAAGGTGAGGATGAATGGACGGCGTTGGGCGGGCAGAACCATCTCAAACCACTCATTGGGGACATCCGCTTTCAACTCAAACCGGCCTAATGCTTTCAGCACAAGAAATTGCTCCAGACGATCCTTATACTCTAGCAGCATGACCACCCAGGGATGAAGAACGTTGTAATTAGTGCCTCTCCGTTGTGCAATTTCCATTTCCATCTGGGCAGCGTTGGCCTCGGCGGGGAAGTTATGGTTGAGATAGGGTGGCAATTGGGTGTTGCGCAAATAAGCATCCTGGCATTCCTCCCAAGCTTCAAAGAGTTCCACCTCGTACAGATCGTCAGTATAGACAAATGTACATTTGTGGAAATCGGAGCTGCCCACTACTTGCACCAGTTTGTCCTGATCTTTGACATCCAAATCAACGCCATGGATGCGTCGCATCTCTCGCTGCATATCAGTCACAAAATCGAAGGTACTCTGATCCAATTTTTCCCGATCCATACTGATACGCACCATTTTGGCCCATTTGGCGGCACCGCCAGATGCACCTCCACCTAATCCAAGCGGTGCAAAGAAAGGCTCGGCTTTGTCCCCCATTGCGTTGATGAAGCTGACTGCATCGTAGTTGAACTCTTCGGCCAGGCGTTGGGCAATCCGGGTTTCGCCAGGCAGACGGCTGAAGCGGCGGCGGGCATAGTCAAGCATTTTTGACAGATTGCGCTGGGTGAGATTCATCCTTATCTCGCCCCGCTCCCGTCCAGTTGTGCGTTCCAATTCGGTCGAGCCTTCATCCTCTGATTCGATTGATAAGGTGAGCCGAAATTCCTCTGCACTTGGGTTGATACGCCAAGTGACGGAGCGCATCAGTCTCTCCAGTTCACCCTTGTCCAGTGCATATTCTGGTCCCGGCAACGTGGTCTGCGAAGTTAGTTGAGCATCCGCGTTGGCTGTATTACGGACAAGCAAGCGGTTTGTCTCCAGCAAGTCGTATAGCCCCGTGATGCCCGTGGCTGGATCGCCGGTAGCCAACATTTGAATCCAGCGTCCCAGTTCATCGCGCAGCCCAATGGCAACCTGGCGAACGGACCGGGCTGTTTTTTCAACTGTGCGATGTAGTAATTCATCCTTACGAATATCGATGACGAGTTGCTCTGCCTGTAGGTAGCGATCCTGAGACGCATGGGCCTGGGGATGAGTAAACAGGAAGAGTATCTTCCGGCGAACCTGATCTTCCATTTCCTTTTTGCGTCGGTTGCGAATCTCTTCACCCCGTAGTCTGGGTTGTACCTGCCCCCGCCGTTTTGCTTCTACCGCACTCAGGAACTCCAGAAATTGACCGATTCTTTCGATAACACCTTCCAGCAAGCTATATGCATATCCAATCCGTCCCCTTTTGCTGGAGATTGCATTTTCTGGGTCATCCCCCATAAGCGTGCGCATAAGCCACAACTGCGCATTGCGTTGAAAGATGTCAACCTGAAGGTCGTGGGCCTTGTCTAGCGCCTCACCAAATCGACCACCGTAGTCATTTCCCTCTACATCCCGAACCCCGTAATTCCTGGTAATAAAGGGAGGAATATCCTGGGCGTAGCGGCGCGGTGCTGAACGGGGGTCTTCGTTGAGTTCCTTGCTCGTTTTGATTGCAGATGTCAGACGAAGAAAGGCGACCGCACGAATGTCCGATGCCAATGCCTCCACCCCCTGGCGATTTCCAAATTCAGCGAAATCTTCCAACCAGGTTCGTCCCCCTTGCGCTCGCTGCAAGCTACCGGCGGCGTAGGCATCTACAATGGCCTGGTTCTCAGCACCACCCTCGTTCAATATGTCGCTGATACGCTTGGTGAAGAGCGTCGTCTCTTCGCTGTTGCCCAAATAGTTATGATCTTTGGTGAGAAGGTCATTAGCGTCCTGCCGGCCAATTCGATCGGGTGCATAGGGACTGGTGGGCATGACACCCGTGATTCGATTGGGATTTTTGGGGTCATCGTGTAAGGGGCGCACCAGGGTATCGAACAGACTAGCGGTCAGATTATAGCTAAACTCCTGTTGGGCATAGTAAACCGGTACCTTAAAGCTGTGGGCACCGACCGCGCTGTACAAAGGAACGCCAGCCTTTTTTGCATACTCGGGGGCCAAATTTGTGCCTACATATTCGGTATAGTGACCGCCTGCCGTGTCATCCAATAAGGCACTAACTGCATCAGCAATCGCGGGGAAGACGATCTTTTCCGGTTCGGAATCGATCCGGTGGCCGGCGCGCATACCATCAATGAGATAGCAGGCATCATAAAGTCTGTGGTTGATCGTCTGGATTTGCAGACGATCATCTTTAGGATTGTAGATCATGGCGGGCATGGGGAATTCAGGGCTGACTGTCATGAAGCGATTCAACTCACGCCAGGCAGCGAAACTGCGCGCCTTGAGATCGTCATCTGGATTCTGATCGAAAACCCGGGGGAGGGCAAAATAGCCGCGCAGCATACTATTGACGCCTTTGGTCCGTTCCCGTAGTAAGAGACCAAAATCAATAAACATTCCAGACCCGGTTCCGCCGGCGAAGGAGCCAACTACAACGATTTCCAGCCGTTGTTGACCGAGACCGCGCTCCAGGCTGCGTGCAGCGACATCGATCCGACTCCATATCTGCGACCGTCCCGGATCGGCCAAGTCCTGAAAAAGGCCCAATCGCCCGAATTGGCGCAGCTGGCCTGCTCCGGTAGCGAGTACCCAGGAGGCGCGGGGCAGCGATTGCATCCAATGTTGGGCTGCAAACCAGCTTCCGATATGACCCAAAGATTGCTGTCTGGTACTGTCCGGCGAGGTGAGCATCTCGCCAATGCCACGCATTTCACCGCCCAGATGGAAGAATTCCGTGTTGGTTTCCAGGCGTACGGCACCTACCTTGACGTCCCGCCCCTTTTCCTTTCCGGTGGCAGCACTTTCGGTGGTAACGCTGGCCTGAGGCATAGTATCGAATGCAAGCAGTTTCACATTCTCCGGTAATTTGCCTCCGTTGGACTCCATCAGGTCCTTCTTCAAATAGGTCAGAACCCATTGACCGGTACCGCCGAGACCGACGATCAAAGCTGGTCTTGTCATTTTGCTTCTCCCTTGTCATGAAAGCGGGTGCAGGAGTAACTGGCTACTATACCTTGCATTTACGTATATTTGAATTGTGAATCCATTGTGACACGGGTCGGTTGCTGTCCCGAACCCAGTGTCCAGGATCCCAGGTCTGAGCCGGAATCATCATAGACGCGCACTTCAACTGCACGGGCATCTGATCCAGTCGTAGTTTGCTCATAGATACCGGAGGTTACGTTTTCGCCCGATCCTCTGGTTACGACAATCTTGGAAATAGATGGATCGCTTCGCCATTTGATCGTTTGCCGTGGTCTGAGAAAAACACCTCGTCCCAGCGAGAACTCAGCCATAGGGTTTCCACGGTCATCGTAGATTTCCAACAGACCAACTGGACGACGCACAAAGCAGAAAATGATCCATAGCAAAGCCAGCGACAGTAACCCCACACCAGTTGCCTTCGCAACACCACAAGTTTCGGGTGCATAACGCCAATCTGTTGTACGCTCAACCGAGATAAAAAGTACATCGGTAGGTCGTAGATACTCGTATTCTGGCATCAATGCATCCGACTTGGGCGTGATGCGAATCTGATATTGGCCTGCCCCCGTATGCTCAACCCCGATCGTCACACGTAACACTTTGTCAATACCATCTTGGACGACTTCAATTTTGCCAGTTTCTAGTACAGTCTGACCTTGGACTAACTCAGCAATAGCAAGTTCTGTGCCATCCGACGCAATCTGCGAAGGGTCAAGAACTAGGCTTAGCGCGCCACCTTTGGTCACCACTGCTAGATCAACTTGCAGAGGCACAGGTTGGGCATTAAGACAAAAGCGTGTTCCGCTGTAGAGCGCGCTGGATAGCTGTGTCACTTTTGGCTCAAGTTCAATAGGACGAATGAGTACTCGTTTGAATGTCACCTGATCCTGGTCAGGTTTGGTCACGGATGGCCGGTAGCGGCTTCTATCGAACGCATCGTGGTCAACAACTACTTCAAGTGTCTGCATACCAGTTTCATCCGGCGTTTGTCCCAGGCCAGACGCCAATGCGCCAACCCAAGTTTGACTGCCACTGTCGTATTTAAGTGCAATAATTGGCGATGACTGGCCGTTGGCCCGAACGGTAACGCTCACTACGTGGGTGGTATCGACACCCGCCCTCAGGTGTACGTCCGTTAAGTTAGCACCGGTTTCGTCATCCACAATTACCACGTTCACTGGCAACTCAATATCCTGAGGTTGACCATTGGCGATCCGATTAAGCGGATACACTTTGCCATCTACTGGTTTACGGACCTCCACATGAAATCGCCCTACTTTTGTTACTGTGAAAGTGCCATTGTCAGAAAAGGGCGAAACAATGACCTTATCTTCGTCACTAATCACTGACACCGTTACTTTCCAGCTATATTGACCATCGTCCTTGACCAGCAACGGTTTGTCCGCCAGCCATACCCCTCGCGCAAAATTGTATGCCAAACCAAGCGACTGCACCACTGAACTGCCAAGGGATATTTCCGCTTTTACATCGAGTCGATCCGGCGGCAGGCCATCGCGTAACCGACCATCGGTCAAATCATATCCAGTCAACCGATAGGCAAAAAAGATAGGGGACTCACTATCGTAATACGGTTCAGCCTCTTCTTGGGCCACCCGCGTGATCGGTGTCGGGGCTATAACTCCACCTGCCAATACCATAGAACGTGTAATTTTTGCCGTAGCCTGCCGCCCATTGGTTGCTGCTGGTCGGTAGGACTCATGGTTGTAGGCATCATCGTTCAGTTGTACTACAACCTGATGTACCTCAGTGCTAATCGGTACGCCTTGTTTGCCTGGTGTCAACGTAACGATCCATCCCTGCGCGCCCGGATCATAGGCCATAGGGACTGATTCCGATGTTCCAGCCACAGTGACGATCTGAGCAGTCAAGAGGCCACTGCCTTCACTTTGAGCAATCTGCTCAGCAGACAGTATCTCATCGTTGACAGCATCGTAGATTCTTACCAGAACGCGGATAGGTTCAAGAACCAGGCGGTTCTGAGCGAATTGATTCAGAGGGATTGCTTCGTTATCCCCTGGCTCAACTAACTCAACAGAGAATCGCCGCACAGAGCGAACCTTAAACGTGCCATATCTGGTGAAATGACGAATCGTATCCTTTTTGGACCCATTGGGCGATTCGGCTTCGACTTGCCATGTATATGTACCAGCGAATGGTAATTCGAGAGGGTCTTCACTTTGCCATTCACCGGCATCATTCTGACGGAACCTTAGTGTTTGCGCACTACCATCTGGTTGCGAGATTGTGCCAATCACAGACAGGGGAAAATCAGGATCAGACATAACGATAGATTTTGAAGCTCCAGCAAAGACCTTCAATTTCAGGAACTGTGGAATAGCCGCGTCGTAGTACGGTGGCTCGTCGTATTGGGCGAAACTGGGTTCCGGAAGTTCCAACTCGCCAACTAAAGGGAATACTTGATAGCGTACATCCAGGTCACGACATTCGTCTGCATTTTCAACCCTGATTTTCCATGTACCTGCCGCTGGGCGTTCAATCACATAATGTTCATTGGGACCATCTGATATATAGTCAACCACTTGTCCCGCATTGCCATCAGAATTTCCATCCACAAATTCAGAAGCAGTTTTAGGGCCTTGATATACAAGGGCTACCTTAACGCTATCCAGTTCAACCCCAGGATCACTACCGATCTTGAGGATTCGAACGATTGTCCGATCAAGATATGGATCGATAAAGAACGGTTCCTTACATATCGTAGGAATAAGCTCGGAACCTGTAATATCATCGACAATCAAGGCAACTTGCTTATTAATATCCCGATTGCGTGTTTCATTTTCTGTAGAGTCCAGAACGACGAAACTCCCACCATGCTGGTCGGCAACTTGTTGCCAGAAATCTCTCAAAGCTGTTCCGTAAGGTCCATTTGCACTTAGGTAGTCGTAACCATTTGAAGTTATAGTGTCATTAAAGCCAACAAACCAAATCTTAACACTGTCGGGGTTGTTTACCCCACGAAATGGGAGATTGGTTCCATTTGGATCCAGATAATTTCGTATTTCATCTAAATAGCCACGCCAATTCATACCTGGTCCACCGGCAAAACAACCCCTGTCGATAACACAGGGGCCCCCGTCTGCAATCATTACGATGCCGCGCAAACGGCTCTCATTGCCAATTGGCGCTAGTGTCCACTGATCCAGAACGCTTTTTGCTTTTTTAAATGCACTGAGAAAGTCGGTGCCACCCAAAAAACCACCAGGCTTGGGCATCATATCTTTATATTTTTTCCGTTCCTCTTGCCATTCGCTGAACTGCTTTAAGGTAGGAGAAATCCTAACATCTTCCAAAAACAGTTCAGTATCAATGGCCCCGTTCGGTTGATCGCCAAAACCAATAACAGCAAGACGATGCACCTCGTTAATACAGTCGTATAGAATGTTGTTACCCAAGCTATTGACAATAAGCTGCGCCGCATCGATGCGAAGTTCCTCTGGATCGTTGTTCTCCATACTACGTGATTGATCAAGAAGTACAACTAAATCGACGCCTCGACAATCATCGTCCATTTGCGCATTGAGAGTATCGCTTCGCATCCCGACCAATGTTAAGATCGTCGGAAACAAGAAAGCGAGTACTATGATGATCCTTCTTGTGTACATAACATGACCTCACATAATTGAGTCGTATCTAAATAGGATGGACCACGTAGCCCAACAATTGGCTACAGGTGGAATGTACTTCCAAATGCATCGGGTTTTATGCACTTCGCAGGCATATGAGGGCACACTTTTTGGATAATGGGTAGAGTAGTCGTGCCAGAGTATGAATTCGCAAGCAAAAACGACCAGAATATTCGCAATTGCGAACAAAGAGAGATATATTTCGTGCAGGGATCCAATTATCCTCTGCCAGAAGTCTACCGCAACTGACGAACTGTTTATCTTACTGTTTGTCTAATCCCATAGTACGTCCAAATCCGCGCAAAATAGAGCGCCGATAGTGCAGTGGGTGCGATGTGAGGGAGTAATGTGAACACTCATGCGGCGGATATTGAGGCTGGGCTTTGCCTGCCTCGAGTATATGTTACCTAAGTTTATATCAGACATTAGAAAGTTTAGCAAACTATACTTAGTGCATGGATAGCCGTCACAGTTTAGGCCGGAATGTGTCAATAAAAGTGAGACACGGAAAGAGAAAGAATTAGTGAGCATCAAGGGGCGGTAAGCGAATGGAGAAGCGCTGGTTGATGTCCACAAGTATTCCATCAAGTGGCAAAGGGGTTGACGGGTAATTTGACAAACTGGCAGGGTGGGCAGAGTGGGAGGCACAGCTTTCCTGGAAGGAGGAATGGGTTGGGTCGCCCTCCCCTTTCTAGCTCATCTCTGCGTAGGCATTGCTCTGGTTGGAGTCGTTATCCTCCAGTGAGGAGGTAAGGGTGGCAGCCAAAGCGGGTGAGGCTACCTCGCCCTCTGTGGGGCGAGGGGAATTGATCCAAGCGGCAGCGGGCAGACGCGGATGCCGCTGAACCGCACAGGACAGGCAGCACGGCGTTTTTACTGTGGCCTGGCAAAATAGACCCCAAACAGAAGACCGCCTACAGTATTGTGGGCGGTCTTCTGTTTGGGGTCTTGTAATGATGGCCGGGTGTCTCTTTTTGTCTAAGGAATGAAGATCAAATAAGACCCGGAAGCATAGGTGTCAACTTAAGCCGTTACAACGAGTAGCAAGGCAGGATATGGGGTAATTCAACCGAATTGGGCTATCATTTCTCTCCTACGCGCTGATTCCAAGCAGAAGCAAAGGAGAGGAAATGACAGCCCAAGAACCAACCATACAAGAAACGCTCAAGAAAGACCAAATCGCCTTCCAGGAGATTTTGTCCGACGACGAGTTGGAGGCGCTATTTGTCAAACACCATGTCCGAGATGAACGAAAACGCAAGCTCTTTGTGCGCTGCTTCTTTTGGCTCATGGTCTTTTCTGCGGGCGAACCGTCACGCCGGGGATCGCTGCTCCAGTTGATCGGCTTCTTCTTGGGAGCCATTGACCTACTATCTCCCGAAACAGAAGTGACCAGCCTATCGAAAACTGCGGTAAGCAACCGACTGCAAAAGGTCAGTTGGTACTTGTTTCGGGGTGTATACAACCATTTGCTCGACCGGTACAAGCTGGTACTGGATGTCAAAGAGATGAAGTTTTTGGGACAATTTACGGACGCTTTTGCGGTGGATGGCAGTGTGATTTCCCTCAACAAGAGGCTGGAAGATGTATTCAAAAGTGTACATAAAGGACAATCCAGCCTCAAGCTGAACATCAAATACTCCCTAAAGATGGCCACCGTCACTAAACTGCAAGTAACCGAAGGTAAAAAACATGACAGCCGCTTCGCCTTCGTCACCAAGGCGGCCAATTGTCTCTATCTGATCGACTTGGGCTATTGGTCTTTCCGCTTGATGAAGCAAATCATTGATGCGGACAGCTTTTTTGTCATGCGACTGAAAGGCAATTGTGACCCACTTATCATCAAGGTCGTTGGCAGCGAACTTCAACATTTGGTGGGCCGCCGTCTGTCTGAAATCGACGCTTTTCTGGCCGCACACGTGACTATCGGCGAAATTGACCTGACGGTACAATTGTCCAAAGCTAAGAAACCTTGTCTCAAGGACGACGATATTCGTCTGGTCGGTCTCTTTCATGAAGAGAAGTGGCGCTTTTATGTGACCAACATCTTTGAGGTCCGCTTCACTCCTCAATTTATCTACGAATTGTATGCTCAACGTTGGCAAGTTGAGATTTTCTTCAACCTCATCAAGAACGTGCTCAATTTGGAGAACATCATTTCCCAGACTAAGAATGGCATTATGCTTGAAATCTACTCGGCGCTTATTCTTTATCTGTTGATCCGCATCGTGATTGCTTTGGCAGCCCAAAAAACAGGTCGTTCTATTCACGAGTTCAGCTTTGAGCGTTCTCACAAACTGATTCGTGGCTTCATGTTGACCCATTTCCATCTGTTTTTGCAGCCTTCCCTACAGGCGGTTGAACGCCTTTTCCAGAAACTCGTTGACATCGTGGCTAAAATGGGCTTGGCCGT
>Ga0335396_10001262_pt1 | contig 32901 bp, 25 predicted proteins | sample FRY02_FD_205743 | JGI IMG/M metagenome (GOLD analysis project Ga0335396, IMG submission 205743) | Freshwater microbial communities from Lake Fryxell liftoff mats and glacier meltwater in Antarctica - FRY-02 (spades assembly) (version 2) | ecosystem: Environmental > Aquatic > Freshwater > Ice >... | reverse complement strand
AAAAATTATGGCACTACATTTGGATTCTCAAAAGGTGAATTCCTTTACTCCCAACGATTTCGGGGACTCGCCGGCTCAAAAAAAGTGGTTTTTCGGTGGTTTGGGACCCTGGAATGTTAAACTTGGGCTAGGGCAGGCGAAAGCACTGAGCACCGCAGGAATGGCCGCGCGTCCAGAGCATCTCGATTACACCGAACACGCCGCCTGGACTGCCTTCGCCAATGTGCTCCTGAACTTGGATGAAACCATCACAAGAAACTAGACCAACATGTTTCAAAATCCGACTTCCTACCACCTCAACCGCCGCCTCTTTTTCGCGCAGACTGCGTCCGGATTCGGAAGCATGGCCTTGGCGCATTTGTTAAAAGGAACCGCAACAGCGATGTCGGCAAGCGGATCACTGGGAGGCCCGCACTTTGCACCGAAGGCCAAGCGGGTAATCTATCTATTCCAGTCCGGCGGGCCGAGCCATGTGGACCTGTTCGACTACAAGCCGGTATTGGCCGAGCAACATGGCAAGGACATGCCGCCAAGCGTACTAGGCTCGCAGCGGGTCTCGCTGATGACACGGGACAAAGGGCGGCGCACCTGCGGTTCGCCGTTCAAGTTCGCGCGCCACGGCGCGAGCGGCACTTGGGTGACCGAACTCATGCCCCACACCGCCGGCATCGTCGACAAGTTGTGCTTCATCAAATCCCTGCAGACCGAACCGATCAACCACGATCCGGCAGTCACCTTTATCCAGACCGGCCAGGCGATCACCGGGCGCCCGGCGTTCGGCTCCTGGATGCACTACGGACTCGGCAATGCGACCGAGAACCTGCCTGCCTACGTTGTCATGATCAGCGGCGGCGCAGACCAGCCAATCCTCAGCCGCTACTACCACAATGGATTCCTACCCAGCCGCTATCAGGGCGTGCAGTTTCAATCTGCGGGCGATCCAGTGCTATTCCTCTCGAACCCCTCGGGCATCGATCACGAAAACCGCGGCCGGATCATCGGCGCGATCAATCGCCTCAATAGTATCCAGCACGAGCGGGCGGGCGACCCGGAAATCGAAGCGCGGATTGATTCGTTTGAGATGGCTTACCGGATGCAGACCTCGATACTGGAACTGATGAACCTTTCCACCGAGCCGAAAGAAATTCTGGATATGTATGGCCCCGAGGTCACGAAACCTGGAACCTATGCCTACCAGTGCCTCATGGCCCGCCGCCTGGCCGAGCACGATGTGCGATTCGTGCAGATCTTCCATACCGGATGGGATCACCACGGCGGCTTAAAAGATGGCATGATCCGCCAGACCAAGGCCACCGACCAGCCCTCCGCCGCATTGATCAAGGATCTCGAGATGCGCGGCATGCTGGACGATACACTGGTCGTCTGGGGCGGCGAGTTCGGGCGCACCGCTTTCTCGCAGGGGGACGACCTCAATGGTCGAGACCATCACCCGCGCTGCTACACCATCTGGCTGGCCGGCGGCGGTATCCGGCCCGGCGTCACCATCGGTGCCACCGATGACTTCGGCTACAACATCGCCGACAACGCCATCCACGTCCGCGACCTCCACGCCACCATGCTGCACCTGCTCGGCATCAACCACGAACGATTCGCCTTCAAACACCAGGGCCTAGACGACCGCCTCACGGGCGTCGAGCCAGCACGCTTGGTGCGGGAGATGATAATTTGATCAAAATCCTTGCCCATGTGCCAACTCCCTCCGATTCGACAAGCGGGAGTCCGCCGTCAAGCCCGCGAAATCAAGCCGGGTGCCTATCGTCCCGGTCGCCATGGCGGCCAGCGAACTGGTGCGGCGCATCTTTTCCGGGCGATGATGACGAGAGTGAGGCCGCAACCGGGAATCCCACAAATCACTGAACGAGTGGCAGAAAGAGGTTCTCAAACGCTGGGTCGGAGAAGACGCCCTCTACGCGCCACATTGGGCATTCATTCCGCCCCACCAGGGCTGTGCCGCCCACAGTGGGGAACGCGGGCTGGCCGCGAAGATCGGGCGTGGCTGATGGTCAGGAGGCTTTCCTGACTCGGCGGGCTTTGACGAGAGCTGACGGGGTCAGCTCGGCGAACACCAGAAAACGGCCAAACCTGCGCCAGATCACTCCGCTCCACCCCGCCATAAGACCATTGTAGGCAAAGGGATTGAGGAGGTTTCCTTTCGTAGTATGCCAGGCATACAAATCTTGATGACTTAGCTGATTTCCACGCAATACTCGGTAGCCGTTACTGGCTAGGCTTTACGGCATCTGGACTCTCACCAGACAAGAAGCGCCTTGCTTTGCTCGGCGCTCAACAGTGCGCTTCTTGCAGATCATTTCTGCGGTAGCGGTTCCGGTTGGTGCCCGACCTGCATGATCCCATTCATGATCATCCAATGACCAGGGAAAGTACAGAGAAATGGGTAGTCTCCGGGGAGTTCCGGGGCTTGAAAGTAGAGCGTGTCGGACTGCCCTGGATCAAGCACCAAGGTGTGGAAGATGACCTCTGGCATGTCGGGAACATATTGGCGATCGAGTGCACCTGGCTTGGTAAGCATGAGGGCGGCGCGCTCACCGACGGCCGCCTTGGAATCAGGGGTGGCGATAACGAGGTTGTGCGGGATGACATCGCTGTTCTCCACCGTCAAAGAGATCTTTTCACCGGGTTGAACCAAGAACTTTTTGGTATCGTAGGCCAGACCGCTGATACATTGAATGGTGATCTTCCGCCCGGCCAAGGCGGGGTCGATCGGGCGTTTGACGAAGTTGCTAGGGGTTGGGGCTAGCTTTCGGGTTCCTGCGGTGGCAGCGCGACGCAAATCGGTGGCGGAGGTTTGGAACCTGTGGTTGCTGATGAAACCCGGATAGGCGTCGAAGACCGGCCCGAGACGGTGGATGGTTGCAAAGAGGTTGCGGTGCACGGTCTCACCTGCTGCGGTGCGTAGTTTGATAAAAAGGTGAAGTTGATCGACCGGAGCGATGTCAGGAATCTCGAGGAAGAGCTTCCGTCCCCCTTCGAGCACTTCGACCTTGGTGATCTTGACCCGGTCATGGCCTGGGGTATCGGGCCGGGTCACCGAGAGTTCCGGCGAACCGTAGGCGCGTGAGTAATCGTAGTTCCACTGCTGCGCAAAGACGTCCTCTAGATTGATTGATTGCGGATCGAGCGGGTCGGAGAATTCAATGAGAACGCCGTTGCGGTGAGCGTTGAAGGAGATCGGCAGGCAGGCCGCTTTTCCGGTGTATCGGAGACGTTGGAAACAGCCGTTTTGGGTGGCGTAGGTGCCCCAGCCGGTGGCGCCGGTCAGGTAGAGTTGGCCGTCGTGCGGGTTCATGCGGCCCCGATGAATCCCGGAGAGAAACTCCCCCTCGATCGGGACAACGGCGGCCTGCTCAATTCCGGCGATCGTTTCGGTCAAGGTCAGGAGAGCCTGGCAATTCCCCCACGACAGGGTGAGAAGATGGCCGCCGAGTGGTCCGAAACGCGAACTCTCGGCGAAGACATGACCGCCGGTCGCGTGGTCGATGCCTCGCGGGATGAAGCAGACCGGCGGATCGACCCGGCCATCGCGCGGGCCGCCGTAGCCAAAGTGGCGTCCCGGTTCCGGGAAACAGATCATCGAGGCTGGAGTCCAATCGCCCTCTTGCGGGGAAACCGCGATCTTCCCGCTTGAGGAGACGCCCAGGCCGTTCGGGTTCCGCACGCCAGTGGAGATGATCTCGATGCTCGATCCATCGGGACTGACCTTACAAATTCCCTGATTGGCGCTCGCGAAATACAAGTTTCCGACCGCGTCGCGTTCGAGGCCCGTGATGAAATCATGACCGCCTGATGAACTCACATAACGGTTGGTGAAATTCTCGTAGTAGTCGGCTTCGCCGTTGTTGTCGCGGTCGTTCAGGATGGTGATCTGGTCACGGCCGAGGACATAGATCCGTTCATCACGGATCACCAAGCCAAGCGGCTGATGAAGACCGGTGGCGAAGCGCCGCCACTCGAGACGTGCTAACTTTTCATCGATCCCGGTGACGATCCAGACGTCTCCGTCGATGGTACAGACGGCAGCTCTCCCGTCTTCGAAGAAGTCGTTGCCGGCCAGATAGAAAGGCGCTTTCCACGGGTTCTCGTAGGGGACGGTCAGCGTGTCGATGACATAGGCTCCATCGTCCTCACCGAGGCGACCTTCCGTGATGAGAACGTCAGGCCAGAGAGCCTCGCCGTCTTGGATGGATTGCTCGAGATCGACGAGAGTGGGAGCGGCTGGTTTGGCCGTGCCGCCGAACTCGAAGCGGAGAACGAGTTGCTCCGCTTTTTCGAGTTTCAGTTTCACCATCCCGCCTTCAACGAGAGGCGTGATCTTGCTACCGTCGCCGGTAATCGTCCACGAGAGCGTGATCCCTCCGACTCTGATTGCGGCATCGTGTAAGATTTCGAGTTTCGCGGTGGCGGGAAAAAGTCGGAGGGTCTGGTCTGCTGCGGTCTCGAACTCCAGCATTCGCACCAAGGAGCCGTTCTCGAGCCACGGGTGATCGAGCACGACGGTGCTGCCTATTTGATAGGAGAAGACCGTGCGCAATCCCGAGCGAAAGGTGCCGGTGAATTTGATCGATTCCGAGTCCCATCCGGCCGAGTTGTCCGCATTGAAGAGGATCGTCCCCTCCGGACGGATCCCGCCTAAAAAGCCAAAACGGCCCTCGTCGAATTTCACGAATCCGCCCGACCACGCGCCGTGGAGGCCGCCGGTCAGCGGGTCGAAACAGACCGAGGTGCCCCCGTCTTTTCCAAGGCGGGCCGCGACCGCCTTGGGTATCGGCTTGCCCAATCCGTGGAGGACCCCTGCGAACACCGGCCCCAGGTCCATTTCATTCCACGAGCCATCGCGCCAATCGACATCGTTCCGTTTTCCCCAGTGTCCGAAGCTGCCTCCGTCGATTCCCGGGAACGCGGGCAGGATGTCAGGCTGCTCCTTCGGGCTCAGAAAGTGTTCCGCTTCTTGGGGGTAGAAGTGGTAAAGCCGCTCAACATTGAACGGGTGCTGAGAGATGAGACTCTTTTTTTTTTCGGCCGCAGGGCCACCTTTCGGGGTGAAGCTTCCGGGCTCATTCTCAGCATCTGCGGCTGGCGCTTCAGCTTTGTCGAGCGACCAGAGACGGATGGTGAACTCGTCACGCTCCAAGGCAGAAGTGGGAATCTTCGAAAAATCACGACGGCCGCTGGAGACGCGGACATCATCGATCAAGCCATCGCAAGCGATGCCTCCCTCGACCAATCGCCCGATGGCGAAATCGCCGGGCATCTTGTGCCCTTGGAGTGGCGTTGTCCCCTTCTCGAGCACTTGTTTGCCGTCGACAAAGAGCTGAACTGAGTCCTCCGTGATGATCGCCGCGAGGTGATGCCAACGGTCATCGCAGACCGGAGCCGATGCCTTAAAATTGCCCCCGCGCCCCGGGAGATAAAGGCTGAGATCACCGCTTCCGGTGTAAGTATAAAGCTCCCAGTGCTCGCCGGAAGCTTTCGTATCAGAGGCGGCGAGGATGTTGAATCTCGCGGTCGAGTTGAGCTTTGCCCAGCATTCGATACTGAGCGGGAGCGTGCGGAATTCCTCTTTTCCAGGAACGACCACACCTCCAGCACTCGCATTAAGCGCTTTGCCAAACTTGCCATCGGGATGAGATTCGGTGGACGGGTTGTTGGGCGTCAGGGCAACAATTGCTTTTGCTTTTGGGATTGGTTTGGCACCCCCTGAACCCGGTTTCATCAATTCCTTTTTAAGCCATTCCAGCCCATTCAAGTTATCCTGAAGATTCTCTTTGGCATCGAGATGGTCTTGGTGATCAAGAATGCCGATGGGTCCGGTGTATCCACTTTTCGTGACGATCTTCAACATTGCCAATTCATATTCCCCCTGCGCCAAGGGTAATATTTTCGGGTTTTCATCCGCGTTCATGCCATTGAGATTGAGGCAATGTAAATACGGCTTCATCAAGGCGAGCGACTCGGCCCAGTCTTCGATATGGCCATGGCCATGGTGCCAGTTGTAAACGATGCCGACATGTGGGTAGCCTTTCTCTTGCAGCTTTTTGCAAACCGCGACCATGTTTTCAGGTTCTCCACCCCAGCCGCCGTGATTGTAGATCGCCAGTTTGCACCCCAACTCTGCGGTGCGCTTGGCGATTCCCACTAAGGCATTCGCGGCCTCCTCGATTTTTTCTTCCTGTGAACCCGTGGCCGGGCTGCCCATCATTTGCCAAATTTGCGGATGGATGTCGTATTTCTCAAATAAGCTAAAAGCTTTTTCGTGCCCTCCCCAAAAAGCAAAGAAGTCAATATCGTGGAGCTGATACTGTTTAATTTCTTCTTCAAATTCCGAAACATGTTCCTCTCTCCAATCATAGGCACAGCGCCGGATTCCGAGTTCTTTTAACATTTCCGCACGCTCCGCAGGACCGCGCTTCATGGCATCAAAGGGAACAATGCACCAGGCGGCGAGATTTTCGACTTGCAGATTGGTAGGAGTCTTTTCGGCAAGCGCCTGAGGCAATCCGACAAAGATTGAGAGAACGAATAGGAGAAATTTGGAAAATTTCATAAGGTTGAACGTGATTGGGTAGATATAGATCTATCAAATTACTAGGGATTTTTTAAATGGTAAAGTCAGGATGTTTAGATGTCAGTGACTTCAATACCCAAGACCGCTGCGACAGACGCGAGACGATACATGTGATGGCCGGTGAGCAGCAGGTAGTGGTGAGAGCTGAGTTTCTCCATCATCTTGCGGCCATTGCGCACGCGCACGACGCCCCCATTGAGGCAGTCGGAACCCGGGTTCTGCGCGTAACCCGTCAGTTCGCCCTCGGCGACCGTGATCTGAGTCATCGACGGATGGAGTTTCGCCAGGGTGACCGGCCCGAGCGGGATGCGGGCATCGATGGCGCTGGCGTCCTCATCGACGATACCCAACACCTTCGGGCGGAGCGTCCATTCGGTGGCAAAGGATGGCGGAATCACGCCCATGTATCCGCAATGACCGACCAAAATGTAGTCGCCGGGATCTCCTTCGACCTCGGGAAAACTCTCGATCCGTTCGTGCTTCAAGGCGGCGTCGCCAAGCAAGAACGGGTAGAGATTGGTCATCAAAATCGGGGCCTCCAGGGAGCGGTGCAGCACCAGTTTGCTGAGCATCGAGACAGTGTCAGCTTCGCAGCCCCAGATCATGCCGCTCTCTTCGTAGAGCAGTGACCAAGCGAGGCAGGGGGTGGAATCGGAAAAATGTGATTCATTGAGACAATTGATGCCCACTCCCATCACTCCGGTGTCGTTTGCAATATCGCCTTTGACCGCGAGGTAGAGTTTGAGTGCGCTACGCCGAGCAGCTTGGGACATTCCCTCGGTGGGAGCCGGACACGTTTCCCAGGCGGCATCGGCCTCGGCATCGGTGATCGCTTTGGCCGCTGTCCCAAGTTTTTTGTAACTCCGCTTCTCGATCCCGATCCCGAATCGTTTAAGGAGCCGTTGGGCGCATTCGTCTTCCCACCAGTAGAACCGTTTAAAAATACTCGCCTGCGCGCCCTTACCGGGATCGTCTTGGTAAACGACAAATCGAGCATCGTCCGCTCCAAGCTCTCGCCGCACGGTGAGCGCGCGGCAGACTGCGCGGGTTTGTTCGGGATCGTAGGGTGCCACAATTCCTTCGACACCCTCTGACTTGAGGTAGGTAATGATCTCCCAATCCCACATCGAGAGCGTCCCGAACTCAGAGGTGAGCACCAGCTTTGGAAGATCGATTTCGACAAAGTCAGAGACCCTCCGGTAGGCCTCGCCAAGCAGTTGTGGAAAGACGACAGCTTCCGCATCGGAGATGGCAGCACCTAGCGGGAGAGGCGGAAGAAAGGTGACCGTCTCGTCGGCCAGCAACGATTCAAGTTTGCCAAGCTGGACGTCAAAATCATCGTTCCGGCCGGGCTCGAAGTAGATGGGCTGGAGGCGCGCGCTTTGTTTGGGAGTTTTCATTTGATGTGGTGGTTCAGCGGGAAACTTCGACTCGCCGTCCTTGCTCGGCGGAGTGGAGCCCGGCTTCTAGGACCTGAATGCAACGGAGCCCGTCTTCGAAATTGGGATGGATCGGCGTGCCATCTGCGACGCTCCGGATGAAGTCGACTGCAGCGTGCGTAAAGCTGTGCTCGTAACCGAGGGTGTGTCCCGGTGGCCACCAGTTCGCGACGTAAGGGTGAACCGATTCAGTCGCGAGGATGGTGCGGAATCCCTGCGAACCCTCCGGGTCGTTACGGGAGAAATACTGGAGTTCGTTGAGGCGTTCGAGATCGAAGGTCAGGCTGCCCTCGCTGCCATAGATTTCGAACGAGTTCTTATTTTTGCGCCCACTCGCAAAGCGGGTGGCTTCGAAGGTTCCGACCGCACCGTTCTCGAACTCCGCCAACATCAGCGAGGCGTCTTCGACAGTGACCTTGCCCATCGGGCGTTGTCCGCCGTCGTTACCTGCGCTTTCGGAAAAGGCGGTGGCTCCGTCGCCCGGGAGCGGTCGTTCATCGACAAAACGTGATGTCAGACAGGAGATCGTGCGGATCTCCCCCACCAGGTAGCGTGCAAGATCGACGCTGTGGGAATTCAGATCCGCATGGGGTCCCGCCCAGGCAGATTCTTTTTGCAGCTGCCAGGTGAGCGGGAAATCGGGGTCGACAATCCAGTCTTGCTGGTAGGCTCCTCGCCAATGAAAAATGCGGCCAAGCTTTCCCTCTTTGATCATCTGGCGTGCGAGCATGATGGCTGGCACACGACGGTAGTTGTGGTTGAGGTAGTGACAGACGCCCGCTTTTTCGGCAGCTGCCAACATCGCCTTCGCCTGCTCGGAGGAAACGGCGAGCGGCTTCTCGCAGAAGATATGCTTTCCGTTCGCTGCTGCGGCCATCGCGACGTCGTGGTGCAGAGATTGCGGGAGCGCGATGTCGATCACGTCGATGTCATCTCGTTCGACAACCTTTCGCCAATCCGTCTCGACCTCCTCCCAGCCCCAGCGATCGGCAAAGGCTTGCGCCGCTTCGCGGTTGCGACCGCATGCGACTTTCAGGACAGGCTTGAGGGCAGGGTCGAAAAATTTCGTGGCCTGGGACCACGCGTTGCTGTGGGCACGCCCCATGAAGTTGTATCCGATGATTCCGATGCGCAGTTCTTTTGCCATAATTATGCGAGTTCGCTGCTGATTTTTTTCAAGTGGCGGATGCTCTTTTCGACCATCTCTTCCTCACGCCCCTCGTAATCCGGGTGCGGCATGTCGGTCTCGAAAGCGAGGAAACCTTCGTAACCCGAATCTTTAAGAATTTGGGCGATTTTTTCAATTTCGATCAATCCCTCGCCGGCCGCGACGGAGGCGAAATAACACCACTCTTTGACGTCGACGCCTTTGACCGGACGGATGTCCTTGATGTGAGTGGCGAAGACATGCTTCGCTAATTTGCGAGTGGCCTCGACCGGGTCATCGAGGACGCGGAGGAAATTAGCAGTGTCGAGATTGATGCCAAAATGATCCGATCCGACCTCTTCAATGAGCCAGAGGATTTCGTCGGAGTTGTAGTCAACGTGGTTCTCCACTGCCAACTTGATGCCCTCTTTCTCCGCAATATCGGTCGCCTCGCGGAACCACTTGGCGAGAATCTCCAACTGCGGACGATGGGGTTCGAAGCGGAAGGTGAAGCTACTGCCGACGACGCGCATCACGGATGCCCCGACCGCCTTGGCGTGCGCGATATGAGCAATCATTTCGTCTTTGGCGGCGAGATTGCCCCCGGCTTCCAAGCCATCGGGATGTCCCCAGGCGTAAACGCGATCAAATCCGTAATCGTCGAGCTTGAGGCGCAATTTTTCCAAATACTCAGCGCCGAATTCAGGGAAGAAACAGGACTCTAGCGAAACACCATCGCAGCCGAGTTCCTTGGCCCGATCCAGGAATCTTTCCATGGTGTAGGGTTCGGCGGCTGGCTGCTGGGTGGGATAGACTTCCCCGAAAAAGCGGTGGTAGCAGTAACTGTCGATTCCAATTTTCATACGATCTTTATCTTTAAATTTGTGGAGTTGTGAGGATTTTCCCGAACTGATCCCAGATCAGGTTATACGCCCAACGACACTTTATCCTGAATAGACAATGGCGTATAGAAATTATACAAATGCGCATAAGTTGGGGCTAGAGAGTCGCGAGGAGACGGTCCACCGCGACCGTGACCGCGCGTCCGATGCTCTCGGGTGTGAACGCTCCGATGTGCGGGGTGGCGATGACTTTTGGGTGGTGCGCGAGCGGGTCGTCGCCGGGTGGCTCGTTGCGGAAAACGTCCGTGGCGTAGCCCCCTAATCGACCCGAGTTCAGCACACTCAAAATCGCGGAGTCATCGACCAATTCGGCGCGGGCGGTGTTAATCAGGAAGGCCGAATCACGCATGGCAGCGAGGCTTTGATTATCGATCAAGGTGCCACTCTCTGGCGGTGGACAATGGAGGCTGATCACGTCGCTCTCGCGCCAAATCGTATCGAGATCGACAAATTCGACGCCGTCGTCTGAGGGGAAGGGATCGAATGCGAGGACGCGCATCCCGAAGGCTCCGCCGAAGCGGGCGACGAGTTTTCCGATGGTGCCAAAGCCTACAATCCCGAGGGTGCGGCCTTCGAGTTCGAGACCGGGCTGCCGGTCCCATTCGTTGCGTTTGAGCGCGGCATCGGAGGCGGGAATGCCTCTCGCGAGTCCCAAAATTAACGCCCACGCCAGCTCGGCAACTCCACGGGCGTTAGCACCTGCGGCGGGCAAGATTTGAATGCCTCTTAATTTTGCTGCGGTCAAATCGATGTTGTCGATCCCTGTGCCATTGCGACTGATGGCGCGCAGCTGATCAGCGTGCTCGAGCACTTTGGCGGTGATCGGTTCCACTCCGGCGAGGTAGCCGATGCAGCTGGGCAGGAGTTCGATGAGTTCGGTCTCAGTGGGCTGACGTCCGGCGGGAGAGAAAAGCACTTCGAAACCGGCTTCCCGAAGCCTGTCCAAGGCAGGGTGACCATCCCGCGTGAGCGAACGTGGGGTGACGAGGATTTTTCCTTTGGTGTTCATGTGAGAGTTCGTTATTCGACAATGACCGAACCGTCACGGATGAAGGCCCGTTTTGGGAATCCCTCGGTTTCAATGTCACCGTAATTGTGCCCGGCCTCGCCTGGGTAGACGCAGAAAGACACAAGCGGTTCGTCTCCAGTATTAATCGAGCGATGCCCCCAGTAGGGAGGCACATAAACCATGCGACCCGGGCGGAACTCTTCCCAACGGCATTCGCCATCGGGCGTTTTCATCATCATGAGGCCCTTGCCGCGCAGGGCGAGGTAGATTTCGCCGGTGTTGACCCGCGTGTGATAGTGCCCCTTTGTCATGAAGCACTCGTCTCCGACGGTGCCAGGGAAAAGTCGGCTGATGCAGAACATGAGATGTCCGGTTTCCTCGGGGACCGGCACCTCCAAGACTTCGTAGTGCACCGGATCGCCGCCCTCGATGATTTTTTCGAGCGCTGCGGCGTCGTTGTAGTGGCCGCGCATCGCGGAAGCACGACGCTCAGTGCGCCGGGTCGGGTTTTCCATGAGACCTTCGACGAGGTCCAACTGGACGCCGAAGGGTTGGATCAAGCTTGTTTCAGGAAGAGTATCGAACATGATTTTGTCTTAAGATTTGGTTGAAGAAGCGATGCGTGAAAGCTCGTCAAAGCGTGGGCCAGAGGTCGGGATATCGACGGCGAAGACTTCAGCGATGACCCGGGTCCATCCGTGGATGAAGTAGATCCAGCCGTCCTCGACAGTCAGTGCTCGGGATTTTTCCTGCGCCCGAGCCTGGTCGAGGAAGAGGAGGTCGCCCCGGTAGTTGAACTCCCAGACGAAACCTTGCTCCGGGAAATTGGCGGCGTTGCCGAGCGGCGAACCAGGTCCGTCTTTCCCCAATCCGGTCGCGTTTACGACCAATGATCCAGGCCTGAGCGCGCTGACAATGACATCGTTGGCGGCTGCGTCTGGCGCGAGACGGTAATCTAACGACACTCCATGAGCGAGCTTGTCGTGGAAGTTACGCATCTCGTCGAGCCGTCTCTGCTTCCGGGCGGTTACGATGATTTTGCCCGGGCGGTTTGGAGCATTTTCAGACAGGGTTAAATAATATGAGAGAGCGAGGGCTGATCCCCCTGCTCCGAGCAAACAGACCTCGGCCTTGTTCCCCACCCAATAATCTGCGGGAAGAAAGGCCTCGACCGCCAGCCCGCTTGTGATGGGGTCTTTCGCGTGCCCGACCAATTTACCATCGCGTTTTGAGATGCTGCTGACCTCTCCCAACATCGCGGCAAGTGGGTCGAGTTCGTCGAAGAGGTCACGACAAGCGTGGAGCAGGTCGAGCTTGTGGGTCGTCACGAGTGCACCGAGTGAGAGCGGGTCGTCTTTGATAAACTGCACCATCTCGCGGTAGCGCGCGGGATCGTCGTGGAGTTTAAAATCGACACCTTTGAGAACACACTCTCCCAGCTCTAGGGAATCAGCCCAGCGCGGGAAGACGTCCATGATCGAGGATTTTAAGGTCGTGACTCCGATGAAATACATCGTCGGGATCTCTGCAGGTGAGGGTGTGGTGGTCGACATGGAAAAGATGTTAAATTTTTGGTGAGCTTTCGGCCCAGCGGTTAAGATGTTCTAGAAGTTCGCCGTAGCGCGTGATGCGGTGAGCGTAGTGAGCGCTGCGCTGAGGATCCGGATCGATCGCCTTCCCGAGCTTGCTCCAGCTGTTGGCAGCGGCTGGAAGATCGGTAAACCGCTCGACACCGAAACCCGCAAGCAAGGCCGCACCAACGGGAGCGCCGGCGCCATGCTCGATCCTCACAATACGGGTCTGCAGCACGTCTGCCTTGATCTGATTCCAGACTGCGCTTTTCTCGCCGCCCCCTGTCATGCGAATCTCGGCGAAGCTTGCGTCGGGCAATGCGCTCTCCAGCGCGCGTCGGTAGAGGCCATACTCCAAAGCGACGGACTCCAGGGCCGCGCGGTAGAGGGAGCCAATTCCGTGATTCCAAGTAAGGCCGGCCCAGCTACCGCGGAGTTGCGGCCAACCCGGTGAAACACGTCCGCCAAGATGCGGGACGAAGTAGGGCAAATCCTTAAGTTGCTTAATTTCTTCTGCCAGGGAGTTGAGTTCGTCGAGTGACCTGCCACCGAATTCTTTGCGGAACCACTCGAGGTTCAAGCCTCCCCCATTGATGTAGGCGTATGGATGCCAGAGGCCGGAGACGACCGATCGGCCGCAAGCGAGGATGCGGCTCGCCATATCGGGAGCGAACTCCCTGGTGGTGGCAGCGAAGACCGATGCCGTTCCCGCAACATCGACACAGATTCCTGCGGCGGTCGCGCCACAGGAAAGAAAACTCGCAGCGGTATCGCCACAGCCCGCGATGATCGGAATGCCACTCGGGAGACCACAGGCGGCGGCCATCTCATTGCACAGTTGACCGATGCGATCGCTCGGACTGACGATGCGCGGGAGACTGGCTCGATCGATCCCGAAGGCGGTGCACAAATCCTCGTCCCAGCAGCGGGCGCGATTGTTGGCGAAGCTTGAAAAGTGAAGGTAGGTGTCGTCGATAAAGGCCTCTGCGGCGGGGAGCCCCGCGAGACGCATTGCGACATAGCCGCCTGGCTGAACCCACTTGGCGACCTTGGTAAAAACGTGCGGCCGCTGGTGTTTCCACCAGAGAATCTTTGGACCGTGATTGAAACTAGGAGCACACCCCGTCTTCTCCAAAATCCTCGCACCGGCCTCGCGTTCGAGTTCCTCGATGTAAGGAGCACAGCGGGTGTCGAGCCACGAGTCGTAAGGCGTGATGTTCCGTCCATCTTCGCCGATACCAATCACTCCGGCCATCTGACCCGCAACTGCGATCCCGATGACCTCGTTTCCTTCACCAAATTGCTCCACGCAGTCGCGGAGCGTTCGGCAGACCGAGGCGAGTTGTTCTTCAGGATCTTCTTCGACCATCCCCTCACCGGGGTGGTGCGGTTTTGACGCTTCGAAAGCCTCGGCAAGAATCCCGCCATCAGTGGCACAGGCGATTGCCTTGGTGCCCTGAGTGCCGATGTCGATGCCGATGAGAATTTCCATGATCTGTCCGATATTAGTCGCTTAATCGAAAGCGATCCGGGCTTTGAGTCCACAGCCGGAACCTGCGGCGGCGATCGCTTGAACCGCTTCCTCAACGGGATGGGCCGAGGTGATGACGTCGTCCACGCGGAGGACGCGAGCCGCGAGCAGGTCGAGCGTTTTGCCAAACTGCGCCAAACTCTGGCGTGTGGTGCCGGTGACCTCGATCTGGCGGTAGTGAATCAAATTTGAATCAAGAGGCACGCAGGCACGGTCTTTTGGAAGACCGCCGAAGAAAATGACCCGTCCATTGACCGCCGCTAACTCGATGGCACGGCTCTGGATTTCAGGCGATGGACACGCCGTGATGATGACGTCGGCGCCTGCTCCCTCCGTGAGCTTGTTGACAATTTCTCCGGGATCGCCAGTCACGGTGTGCATTTTGGGATCGAGCCTCTGAGCCAATTCGAGACGTTCGGGATGGCGATCATTGAGAATAATGTGCCCCGCGCCGGCCATGCGGGAGAGCTTGGCGTGCATCACCCCGATCGGTCCCGCACCGACGATCAACACGGTATCGCCAGGAGCGGTGCGCGCTTTTTCAAAAGCGTTGTAACAACAGGAAAGAGGCTCAACCAAGGCAGCCTCTTCAAGCGACAAACTGTCCGGCACGCGGAATAAATTCCCTTGAAGCACTGCGATGGCCGGGATTTTGACATATTCCGCAAAGGCCCCGTGTTCGTGGATTCCGAGTGCCCGGTAACCGGGGTCGAGGTGGCCCATTCCCATCACGGTGAGCTTGCTGCTGACCGGATTGTAGTTTGGCGCGATGCAAACGCGGTCGCCGATTTCCCACCCGGTGACTCCTTCGCCGATCTCGGCAATGTGGCCCGCCATTTCGTGGCCGATGATGAGTGGGTTTTCGGTGGTCGCAAAGGAGTGGCCATTGCGCAACATGCGGATGTCCGTTCCGCACACCGAAGCACTGCCGGTTCGTAATATAATTTCGCCGGGGCCGGGAATTGGAGTGTCAACCTCGCATACCCGAAGGTCGTTTTGGCCGTATAGGAAGGTCGCAATCATGAATTATGAGATGAATTAAAGTCGAGTGAGATGGGGCGTTTTTCGCGGATGGAACGGTTACCGGCCTCCACGACTGCCACCGCTGCCCGACCGTCCGCCGCACCCGCACGAGGCGTTTTCCCCGTGCGGACACAGTCGATGAAGTCAAGGTCCTCGGCGAGATAGGCATCACGGAATAAGTCCCTCCACGAAAGCATCGAACCACGTCGGATCTCATGATCGGCACCACAAACTTCGGTGGGACTACCCTCGATCCCTCCGACACGAATGAGTCCTGAGACGCCCAAAATTTCAGCCCTTGAATCGTAGGCATATTGGACGCCTTGAGCTCCGCTAATGACCCCTTGCGCGCCATTGGCAAAACGGACCGAGAGTTGCACTTGGTCGTAGAAATCCGGGAACTCAGCGCGAGCTTCCGGCGTGCGGTAGTTTCCTGCGAGCGCGTAGACTTCGATAATCTCGCTGCCCGAGAGCCAACGGAGGGTGTCAATATCGTGGCTGTTTACCTCGGCCAGCGGTCCGTTTGATTTGGCGAGATCGAACATCCACGGCTTCGGGTAACTCGGTCCGTGGGTGAGTGATCGGATCTGCACGACCTCACCGATGGCCCCTGCGGTGATGCGTTCTGCTGCAGAAACAAAGCCACGGTCGAAGCGGCGCATGAAACCGATCTGGAGAATCACGCCGGCACGAGTCGCGGCGGCGGACATCTCATCACATTCGGCAACCGTCATCGCCATCGGCTTCTCGCAGAAAATATGACGACCTGCCTCGGCAGCCGCCACCGCGATCTCGCAGTGGAATGCGGTGGGCGATGCGATCAAGACGGCGTCGACGCCGGGTTGGGCAATGGCTTGTCGAAAGTCGGTGAAAGCGGCATCCGCGCCCAGTTCATGTGCGGCCGCTTGAGCCGCCTCCAAGTTCGCGTCAGCGACCGCCACCACGCGTGTTCCGGGAACGTTGCGGGCGAAGTTGAGCGCGTGGACCATTCCGGCCCGACCGGCCCCGATGATGACGACCCCGACAGCGGACGGAGTGATGGAGATCGGTGGCGGATTTTGCATTTCTACCGTCTAGCTCTTCCGAGCATTTCTCGCAATGCAAGATCCCGCACATTTATTATACAATTGCGAACCACTCGATTATTTCACCTCTTCGTTCGATGCGCCCGGCGGAACTGGCCGGGTGCCATTCCGGTGTGTTTTTTGAAATACCGGGACATGTATTCGTGGTATTCGAACCCGACCTGTTCCGCGATGTCGACGAGCAAAAAATCAGTATCAAGAAGCAACTGTTTGATCCGCCTCAGACGGATCTCATTGACCTGATCCATGGGCGTCTTGCCGAGCCGCGTGCTGAATTTTTTCTCCAAAGCGCGCCGGGATTGACCGGCTGCTTGAGCGATGGCGTGGACGTCGATATTCGTGCAGGCGTTTTCGCCGATGAACCGCAGCGCCGCTGACACGTTTTTGTCGTCCACTGCGATGACATCGGACGACTGGCGCGTGACGACCTCGCCCGGCTCCATGAAATAGTTGCGCGCTTCGATTTTCTCGCCATCCATCATCCGGTCGAGCATCGACGCGGCTTCGAAACCGAGCCGGACGACGTTCTGGTCGAGACTGGAGAGCGGCGGCGACGCGAGTTCACAGAGGACGGGATCATTGTCGACGCTAACAACGCCGATCTCATCAGGGACACGGATCCCGGCGCGGCGGCAGGCATCAAGGACAAGAACGCCCTGCGAGTCGTGGCTGGACATGATGGCGGCTGGTTTGTCCAAGCTCGCGAGCCATTTCATCATCTCGGTCTGTTCGCGCTCCCAGTTTTGATCGGAGTCCGTGACGTAGGTGGGTTTATATTCGAGGAGAGTAGCGCCGCGTTTCTTGAGGATCGCGGCAAAGGCCTCGCGGCGCGCGAGTTCCCAACCGCGATTGTCCGGCACGCCGCAGTATCCGAACGAGCGGAATCCCCGTTCAAGCAAGTGCTCCGCCACTCTCTCGGCAATCACTTTCTGGTCTGGAAATACCGTGGGGAAGAGAGCTGGTTCCTGGAGATGCCTCAAGCTGAAGACAGGGATGCCGCGGCGGGAGGCCTGCTGGCAGATCGCCAAATCCAGGCTTCTCGTGATGATCCCATCGCCCTGCCAATTCTTCAACCAAGGCGGGTCTGCCTCATCCTGACCACGCTCGCGGGTGAAGATTGACCACGGCCCGTGGATCTTGTGATAGCGTGAGATCCCTAGTAGAATCTCGCGCCCGTAGACCTTTGATGTCTCGATGATCAGGGCGACGTGGCGTTGATTGTCGCGGTTTGGTCGTTTCGTGGTGGGCGCCATTTGGGATATGATGAGGAGGATGAGATTGCGCATTTGTATAAATTAAATACGCAAATGTCAATTGAATCCCATGTTTGGGATTCCTACGGTATTAATCGTAGCAAAGCCGAGTTTTTCTTCTCAGCTGTGCTGGCACTGATGTCAACTTTAAACTTAGAACCACTAATCAAATGAAACTCCTAAATCGCCCCCAAACTTGTCTCCTTAGCCTTGTCGTCACCTCCCTCATCAGCGGCCAGAGTCCGGCAGCGGTCATCTTCACTGACACGACCAACATCACGGCCGCCAACACTCAGGTAGAAGCTGGGCCTGACACGAGCGAAAACCCAGACGTAACCGGCGGCTTGGCCGGCGCGCTGCTGTCCTACACCGAAACCAGTGGCAACCTCTACGGTTGCTGCGGGGGAGCCGGCGGTACCTTCGGCGCTGCCAATCTGAACGATGGTGATATCGGTGCCGGCATCCTGAGCGACGGCACCTACGCGCTCCCTAATTCTGGTGACCTCATCTTCTCCTTCGGATCGACGGTGAGCGTCGGCAGCATCTCGATTTACAACGGCTACGGCAACCGCGACAACGGAGACTATGTTCTCAGCGACGGCGACGGCAACACCTTGGGTGCCTGGTCGCTACAGGGAACAGATGGCGGGAGCAACGCTGGAATGGATTCGTTCTGGCTGACGTTCAACAGTCCAGTGGTCACCGATCAGCTCACGCTCTCCTCCACGACCGGCGACTGTTGTGGTACGCCGAGTTTCCGCGAGATCCAAGTCTTTTCGCCCGTACCCGAACCCTCTGGGATGGCTCTGCTCTCGCTAACAGGGTGCTTCCTCCTCTTCCGCCGTCGCCGGAACTAGTCCCCATCCATCACCCGATCCCATGAAGACCTTCCGTCTCTTGGCCGCTGTCGTAGTCACTGGGACTTGTGCGAGCTTTCCCGCCAAGGCCGCCTTGACCATCACGGACAACACCAATCTCGCCCTAGCCAATAGCCAGGTCGAGGAGGGTGGCGATGGCACTGAGAACCCGGACGTCACTGGCGATGAGGCGATGACGCTTGTCCCATTCAGCGAGACGGGCTCGAACGCCTACGGTTGTTGCGGGCCGAACTACGGTGCAGCCAACCTCAACGACGGGGACGTCGGCGCAGGCGTCTCGAGCGACGGCACCTACGCGATCGCTGACAACGCTGGCAGTCCGGTGCTGCTGAATTTCGGCGAGGATGTCACGATCGCTGGCATTGCCATCTACAACGGTTACGTGAACCGTGACGACGGCACTTACATGCTACTAGATGGGGACGGAAATACCATCGGTGCGTGGGAGGTTGTCACGAGCGGCGGTGGAAGCAACAACGGAGCCGATTCATTCTGGCTGGAGTTCCCGGCTCCGGTCACCACCGAAGCGCTACAGATCGCCTACACGGTGGGCGATTGCTGTGGGACTCCGAGCTTCCGCGAGATCCAGGTCTTCCTCTCCCTCGCTGTGACCGACACGGACGGCGATGGGATGCCCGATGAGTTCGAAGACAGATTCGGCCTCGACAAAAATGATCCGGACGACGCCGACGATGACAGCTTGGACATGGACGGGCTCGACAACCTCCACGAGTACAACGAGAAGACCGATCCGACCGATCCGGACAGCGACGACGACCTGCTCAGTGACGGGGACGAAGTTCTGGTCCATGGCACCGACCCGAATCTCCCCGACACAGACATGGACTCCCTCACCGACAACGACGAGATCACGCTTCACATGACCAACCCGCTTCTGGCCGATACCGACATGGACGGACTCAATGACGGCGACGAAGTCGATGGCGATCCGGCAACCGACCCGCGCGTCGCCAGCTCCGACAGCGATCCGTTTAGGGATGGCACCGAGGTCTTCGCCGGAACCGATCCGAACGACGGCAACGATTTCCCCACCGCACCGACCTTCGTGCTCGATGCTAGCACCCTCGCACTGGCCGACGGGGCAACGGTCGGGCAATGGAATACGCAGGCCGCGATTGGCACGCCGGTCTTCAATACCGGACAGACACCGGGTGGTGGTCCGGCCGTGGCGCTCGATGGCTTCGCCCACTTCGGCGCGATCGAGCTGCCGACCACGCCCTTCGGCGATCTGGTCGTCGCCGCAGTCGTGCGCCCCGACAACACGGGTGCCTACCACAACATTATCGACGACCGAGCGCGCAACCGACCGATGCTGTGGGTCGACGGCGGCTTCGCCTACGAGCTCAACTTCGGTGGCGCCACCAAGCCACCGGCTGGCACCAGTGGGACGGATGGGTGGGACATCGTCATCGCCGATTCGCGCACCAATCAGCTCTACGTCAATAGCGCCACGGCGAATGGCACCGGGGGCGGCTCCGTCCCCTACTCCACGTCAGAAATCTTCGACCTGTTCCACCGCGAGGGCACCGCGGAGGAATTCACCGGACAAGTTGCCGAGCTCCGGATTTACAACGACGCGGGACTTTTCCTAGAAGACTTCACTGCGCTGCACGACGAACTCTATACAAAGTGGTTCGAAGGTAGTACCCGGAACGGTTTTCAGGTTATCTCGATCAAACGCGAGGCCATCGGTGATATTGCGATCAGCTGGAACTCCCGCCTCGGGAAAAAATACGATATTGAGGCCTCCTTCGATCTCTTCGTCTGGTTTAACATCGCAGAGTCTGTCCCCGGGCAAGGCGATACAACGTCATTCTCCGAAGCGGCTACCAATATTCCTCCGGACATCAACGCCCGATTCTATCGGGTTGTCGAATTGCCCTAGGCGTGCGCTGATTCCTCCCAGTAATCTATGAATTTCCAATTCATCCTGCGCCACCGAACGGTGTCAATTTTACTAATGGGGTGTCTCCACCTCGCGACTCGGGAGGTGCACGCGCAGGTGAGGATTACCGAGTTCATGGCGTCGAACTCATCGACGCTGAGGGATGGCAATCGCGAATTCAGCGACTGGGTAGAGATCAATAATGCGGGCGCAGAGCCAGTCGATCTCGGCGGGTGGCATCTGACCGACTCTGCCGCCGATCTCAGCCGGTGGACATTTCCACCGGTGAGTATCGCCCCCGGTGGCTATCTCATTATCTTCGCTTCGGGCGCCCAGGCGTCCCCAGATCCGATGGGAAAGATTCACGCCTCGTTCAGTCTACGCGCAGGTGGCGAATATCTTGCCCTTGTTCAACCCGACGGGCTCACCATTGCCTCGGAATTCGCTCCAGAATTTCCGCCCCAGCAGAGTGATGTTTCGTTCGGCACCGACGGGAGTTCCTTAGGCTACTTCGCGGAACCGACCCCTGGCACCACAAATAGAGCGATCGTCGGGATTCCCAATCGCGTGACGGCAGATCCGCCGGGGAAGCTATTTACAACAAGTGTCATGGTCGCGCTGGAGTCGGTTGGGCTGCCCCCTGACGCACGCGTCCGCTACACGCTCGACGGCTCCCCAGTCACTGATGCTTCGACCGTCTATGAATTGCCGCTGAGCATCTCTGCTCGGTCACATCTCCGCGCTCGAGTGTTTCGAGGCAGCGCATCCGGGCCTGAAGCGAACTGGGTCTATCTCAAGGCCGCAGGCGATTTGGCCGATTTCACATCCAACCTCCCCATCATCGTGCTCGATACAGATGCCTCCGTGCCGGGGACGAACTCTCCGACTCTCATCGGCGGTCATGCCCTTGTTTTCGCAACCGATCCAGCGACCGGTCGCAGTGCGGCTTCGGGAATAATCGACTACGTCGGGCGATCCGGGGTGAGAGTCCGCGGGCGCAGCTCAGCGGGTTTCCCAAAAAAACAGTATAAGTTCGAAACTTGGGATGCCGCCGGGGCAGAGAAAAATGCCTCGCTCTTGGGAATGGGCGGCGAGTCCGACTGGGTTCTCAGCGCGCCTTACACCGACAAATCCCTGATGCGAAACGCGCTCGCCTACGATACTTGGCGCCGCTTCGGCCGGACCTCGATGGACACGCGTTTCGTGGAGGTTTTTCTCAACCAGGATCAGGATGCGACGCTCTCCTACGCCGATGACTACATCGGCGTGTATGTCCTCACCGAGTCGATTTCAATCGATGGTGACCGGGTCGATATCCAGAAACCAGAAACCATCACTGATGCGGCTGCAATCACCGGCGGCTTCGTCATCGAGACCGGCAACGCCGACTCGCAGCAGTTCACCACAACAGGAAGTGGTCGCTCGGTCGCGCACCGCTACAAAGACCCCAATATTGACGAGCTTAACTCGGTTCAACGCGATTGGGTTGACGCTTCAATCCAGCATTTCGAGGAGGCACTCTACGCAGAGAATTTCCACCATCCAACAACGGGCGAGCACTACTCGGAGCTGACCGATGTCACTTCCCAAATCGATTACAAGATTATGCGCGAATGGACGCGCAATTTTGATGGCGGCAGCCAGTTCTCCTACATCGATCGCGGTGGCAAGCTCACGATGAGCCCGATTTGGGACTACAACTGGGCGCTCGGGAACGTGAATTACGCCGAGGGTGGTGACATTCCAGCCAACCGCACCGACGGCTGGAACCGATCGTTCACCGCCAATCTCAACGGCTGGTGCCCCTGGTGGCTGCGATTCGAACAAGATCCGGACTGGTGGCAGGCGTTCATCGACCGCTGGACAGACCTCCGGGAATCGGTGCTCAACGATGCCGAGGTCGGAGCGGCGATCGAGGCGATGGCGAACACCCTCGAGCAGGAGGCGGCGGGGCGAAATTTTGAACGCTGGAACACGCTTGGCCAGTTCACGGTGATCAGTCCGCCCGGTTGGCAGCAGCGAACGACCTACCGATCTGAAATTGACTACCTGCGCGAGTGGCTCAAGCAGCGATCTTCATGGATCGATGCACAATTCCACCCACGCCCAAGTTTTTTACCGATCGGCGGAGAAGTCTCAACAGCCTTACCGATACGGGTTCTTGAACCAAGCGGCAGCGCCACGATCTACTACACCACTGACGGCAGTGATCCACGGCTATCCGGTGGCGCCGTCAATCCCGCGGCGAGAACTATTGCCCCGAGCGGCGGGACGATCGAAGAATTTCTCGTCACCGCAAATGGTGCGGTCAAGGCCTTGCGACCAACCTCACCAAGCCCAGGAACGACAGCATGGACAAATCTCGCATTCAATGACGGAGAGTGGATCTCAGGAATCGGCGGGGTCGGTTACGAAAATTCAGCGGCAGATTACGCCGCCTTCATCGGCACGAAGATCGGATATTTCCCGGGCTTGCAGCCGACCAGCGTCTACGTTCGATCCAAATTCACGGTCGTCGATCCATCCATATTCATCGACCTCAACTTGCGCATCCGCTCCGATGACGGGTTCGTCGCCTATCTCAACGGAATTGAGATTGCACGGCGCAACGCTCCAGAGACGCTCACCTGGAACTCAGCCGCGATCGGGAGCCACCCGGCCGATGAGGTAAACTTCCCGTTCGAAACCATCTCAGTCACGGCTGCCATCGATCACCTCCAAGCCGGTGACAACGTGCTTGCCATTCATGGTTTAAATATCGGTTCTCCTAATAGTGGCAACACAGGGAGCCCTGATTCCGATATGCTGATCCAAGGAGAGCTCGTCGGTAGCGGTCTCTCAGATGGTTCAAACGGAATCGTTCTTGACGAGAGCTCAATTGTCACTGCCCGCCTTTTCGATGGGAGTATATGGGGAGCTCCCGCGAGAGGAACATTTATCTTCGGCGAAACTGCAGCCTCTTCCGAGAATCTCGTAGTTTCGGAAATCCATTACCATCCGACAGATCCCACCGCTGAAGAAATGGCTCAGAGTCCGGGAATAAGAGCCGACGATTTCGAGTGGATCGAGATCCACAATATCAGCACCTCGAGCGTCGATTTGAGCGGGACTTCCTTTGTCGAAGGGATCATTTTTGATTTCCCTCTTCGGACAGCCATAGCTCCCGGTGGCTATCTCGTCTTGGCGGCGAACCCGATGGCCTTCGCCCTGCGCTACCCGGAGGTGGCGATACCGCTCGGTCCCATGCAGGGTTCGTTGAGCAGTGCGGGCGAACGTTTGCAGATCGTTGCGGCTGACGGCACGAGCCTTGCCAGTTTTTCTTACCGAGATGACTGGCACCCGTTGAGTGACGGCGAAGGGTTCAGCTTGAACCTGGCAGATGAGTTGCAGATCCCGACCGACTACGAAAATGCCAGAGCCTGGGGCGCCTCTCTTGCCCAAAATGGCACTCCGGGTGCTCCCAATGGCCCCACGCTGCAATACTCGTTTGAAACCTGGTTGCCCCAATATTTTACGTCTGCGGAGATCGCATCTGACGATCTCACCGATCCGCATTCCGACGGGGACGGTGATGGTTTGTCGCTGCTAGCAGAATTTGCTTTGGGTAAGAACCCCACTTCTTCCGACGGAGAAGTATTGGAAGTGATCAACACAAATGCAGGGGCCGGAGAGACGATCCTTCGCCTCACATTCGACCGGGCACGTGGACGGGTAGGCATTGAAACTGAATTGGAGACCAGCATCGACATGAGCGACTGGAGCATCTCTTCCGGTTTCAATCGTCACGTCAATAACCGTGGGGATGGCACAGAGAGGGTGATCTTTGAGAAGACATTTAGCGGCACGCCACCCACGCGCACCTTTGCCCGCTTGCGGTTTTTAATCCCTTAGATACAGCCTTCAATGAGCACTTTAAAATACCCAGAATGGTTAGACCTTTCGATCCCAATCTCCCACGGGATGACGGTATGGCCGAGAAACCCCAAAGTCTCAATAACACGCGTCCGAAGTCTCGACCGCGGAGATGTTTGCAACCTCTCGGACCTACACATTGGTGCCCATTCGGGGACCCATATTGACGGGCTCAATCACTTTGTCAAAGATGCGCCAGGCATCGATGAGATGCCGCTCGCACTCATGACTGGTCTCGCCCGGGTGATCGAAATTGACGATCCCGAGGAGGTCACTGCCAAGGAACTCATTCCCTACAATTTACAACCTGGTGAACGCGTCCTGTTCAAGACGCACAACTCGACGGAACTTCATCCACTCACTTCTTTTGCTGAAAAATTCTCGGTGGCATCTCCCCAAAGAAAAGCTGCTCTTGAACTTTATTGAGCAAACTTAAGCGGACATCAAGAGTGAGCTCACCCAGGTGATCCAGTCGGACCTCCCCCTTCTGGGTCTCTTCGTCGTGACAGGAAAAACAGTGGCGGTCCAAAAGTTTAAGAATCTGCGAAGGCACCAGAAACTTGGGGGGGGCCTTCGCCTCGGCCGCAGTAAACCCCAGGGAGACGAGGCATGAGAAAAGCACTCGCAGCATCACTGGGCTCCCAATTCTGGAATCTTTTGTTCTTCAATCCAAACCGTGAGGTGACCACTGGGTGGTATCGGATTTCCGCTCTTGTGGAATTGCAGGAAGCTGGTCACTGCGAGAGTCACTTTACCGTCTCTCAAATCATTCAAGAACCCGGAGTAAATGTGCCCGCCGCGCGGTTGTCCGCCCTGACGATTGGGGACACCCGAGGTTGATTCAGCGAGCAATTTTCCGTCGAGGTAGATTGCGTAGCCCTCACCGGTCGACACGTGATTACTGCCCCCGACCACGACGCGGTAGCGGTGGCCGTCCTTGATCGGCGGAATGTCGAAGGTGCCTTGGATCATAAGAACTTCCTGATCCCACAAGGTTCTGGGCTTCTCCCCGCAGCCACAACCACCGGCTCTCTCACAGTCGCGGAGAGGTTCCAGCTTTCCATCGAGCTGGCCAAAGGGTGGCAGGCCTTTCTTCCATCCAACCGTGGCGGCCTTAAAATCGGGCGCGACCCAGTTCTCCATCCCGGTAGGATAGCTCACTTTACGATAACGGGAACCCTTCTCCTTCGCGACAGGTTCCTTAGGGCCAAAGCTGTCGTAGTTCCACTCCAAGTCCCGGAGATCTGGAAAGGTCCTTCCGGCACCGCAGGATCAGAACTCAAATAGAAACCATCGTAGACGTTCTGCGCTCCACTGAGATTCCCCATCCCAACCATATTGGACTGCCCGGCAAGAATATAAACCTTCACCGGCTTGGTGGCATCACCAGGCTTGCCATCGGGGTCCGGGAGTTCGGCTGGAACGTTCCCGGCGGCGACCGGCAAAGTGCCGATGAATGCCAGCCCGGCGAGGGAGATCGCTGTTCGGAATGAAAATGTCATGACAGATTGCTGGCTCGATTCAAAATCAGATCACTTGGCTTGAAGCAACTTCACCATGGCCTCACCCATGGCCTCACCGATGTTCATGTAAGTCTCGGCATTGCCGCCGTAGTGGCTGCCGGAGCTACTGCCCTTCGAGAGTGGATGAGTATAGACGGCCGCGACATTCCCCTTAAATTCAGGGTAGTTTCCGGACTCACCATCAACCGCAAGCATGGCCTCAAGAATCTTCCCGCCCCCATCGCTCGAGCCCTTCTCGGTCTGACCGAGTGAAGCCGTCACAAACTTCGCCTTGGGAGCATCGAACTCCTTGCGAAGCTCCTTAATGAGGTTCACGAGGTTCTTTTCGTAACGCTCCGAAAGAGCGGCGCTGCGGCTGTCACGATCTCCCTGCCACCAGAAAAATCCCGCAACTTCGTAGCCCTTTCCACCCGGGTAATACTTGTCGAGTTCCTTCAGGACATCCTTTGCCCGGGCAACATCACCGTCGTATTGTAATCCGGCATACCAATCAATCGGCTTGGGCTCAGTCCCTTTCTCCCAACGCTCGGGCGATCCTTGGTATCCCGGGTGGACCCAGGTGACACCTTTCGGATCGGTGTATTCAAAACTCTCACTTCCCGGAGGGAGCAAGTCCCAGCCCAGACCGCGGTTTCCAATACAACTCTTAAGAATCATCACCGGGGCCTCAACGGCTTCACCCACGTGATGCCCAATCCCCATCTCGGGTCCAATCTTCCCACCCGAGATCGTCATCCACTCGTTGTTGAAAAGCCTCGCCTTACCAGGTCCACCACTGCCCATCACGCGCACGTTACGGACATCCTTTCTCTCGGTCCAAGCGCCGGCCTCGTCGATCAGATACGGGTAAAGCTTCTTCTCCTTCACGGCCTCTTCGAGCGAACCCTCGCCTCCCGTGATTTTGCCGAATCCCAGCATATTGGACTGACCCAAGAGAATGTAAACCTGCACCGGCTTGCTCATATCGGCCACCTTGCCATCGGGATCAGGCAAGGTGGTGTCAGCATTTGAAACTCCGATGAGCCCGAAGCTAATGACCGCCAGAAGGCTGGAGACTTGAGCAGAGTTCATGTTCTTTAGAACGCTCCCACCCACCCTGATCTTACCACCATTTTCCTCATCGCAACCTGCTCATCAATGGGCAGGCTTGTTTGTCCCTTTGAATGGCCACACCTTCCATTGATTCTCCTTTCAATCATCTCTATGAAAGCCGACCGTCCACTCCATCGTTTCCAATAGCCAACATCACTTGAAAAAGGGCATGACCTTCAAACACTTCACTTTTAAAATCTTCGTCCCCCTTTTGGTCGTCACGTCTTCCTACGCAGAGGAATCTTCCATCAGCTACAATCGCGATATTCGTCCCATCCTCTCCGCAAATTGCTTCGCCTGCCACGGCCCCGATGAAGAGGCCCGCGAGGCCGACCTCCGTCTCGATTCCTTCGAAGGGGCCACCGAAGCCGAAGCCCTCGTCCCCGGAAAGCCCGCCAAAAGCGAACTCATTATTCGCATCGAAACAAGTGATCAGGACGACCTCATGCCCCCGCCCGACTCAGGCCACACCCTCACCCCAATCGAGAAAAAACTCCTCCGCGACTGGGTCACCTCCGGCGGCGAATACGCCCAACACTGGTCCTTCATCCCGCCCACCAAACCCACTCCTCCCAACCTTTCCCCAAACGCAATCGACGCCTTCATCCTCGCCAAGCTCGCGCCAGCCCAACTCTCGCCCGCACCCAAGGCCACCCCCTCCCAACTCATCCGCCGTGTCAGCCTCGATCTCACCGGCCTTCCGCCCACTCTCCAAGACGCCGAACAGTTCGCTGCCGATCCCTCGCCCGAAGCCTTCCGCAGCTACGTGGACCGTCTCTTGGAATCGCCCGCCTACGGCGAACACTGGGCCCGCATGTGGCTCGACCTCGCCCGCTACGCCGACACCAAGGGCTACGAAAAAGACCTCCCCCGCACCATCTGGCGATACCGCGACTGGGTCATCGACGCGCTCAACGCCGACATGCCCTACGATGACTTCACCCTCCATCAACTCGCCGGCGATCTCCTCCCCAACGCCACCAACGATCAAATTCTCGCCACCGCCTTTCATCGCAACACCATGACCAACGACGAAGGCGGAACCGATGACGAGGAATTCCGCGTCACCGCCGTGAAGGATCGGGTCGACACCACCCTGCAAGTCTGGATGGGCCTCACCATGGCCTGCGCGAAATGCCACACCCACAAATACGATCCCATCGCGATCGAGGACTACTACTCCACTTACGCCATCTTCAATCAAACCGCCGATCACGACCGTAGCGACGACTCACCCCACCTCGCCACGCCCACCAAAGCCCAGTCCGAGCAACTCGCCAAACATCAGACCACCCTCACCGAGATCAACAAATCCCTCGCCCAAAACATCCACCCCGTCACGAGCTCACTCCACCAACAAAAAGCCACGATCGAAACCCAGATCGCCGCTCTCAAAAATGAAATCCCCGCCACGCCCATCCTTCGCGAACTCGCCAAAGATCAACAACGCAAAACCCACGTCCACCTTCGCGGAAACTTCCTCGATCAAGCCAAGGAAGACCTCACCCCGAAAGTCCCCGCCGCCTTCGGTGCCCTCCCCGCCGACACTCCTCCCGACCGCGCCGCCTTCGCCCGCTGGCTCTGCTCAGACGAAAACCCCCTCACCGCCCGTGTCATGGTGAACCGCATCTGGGCCCGCCTCTTCGGAACCGGCTTCGTCGAAACCGAAGAAGACTTCGGCCTCCAAGGCAGCTACCCCACCCACCCCGAACTCCTCGACTGGCTCGCTGTCGACTACCGCGAAGGCGGGTGGAAACTTAAGTCGCTCCTCCGCACCATCGTCCTCAGCTCGACCTACCAACAAACGTCCAAAGTCACCTCCCTCGGTCTCGAAAAGGACCCCGCCAACCGCCTCCTCGCCCGCGGCCCACGCTTCCGCCTCTCGGCCGAAGCGATCCGCGACCAAGCTCTCGCTTCCTCCGGCCTCCTCACTCAAAAACTCGGCGGCCCCTCCGTCTTCCCACCTCAACCCGAGGGCGTTTGGAAGACGACCTACTCCAATCTCAAATGGATCAACGCCACCGATGACAACCGCTACCGTCGCGGCCTCTACACCTTCCTGAAACGCACCAGCCCGCACCCCGCCATGTCGGCCTTCGATGTCGGCTCGGGCGAGACCTGCCAGATCCGCCGCATCCGCACCAATACCCCGCTGCAATCGCTCGTGACCCTCAACGACCCCGCCTTCCTCGAAGCCGCCGTCGCGCTCGCTCAGAAAATGAGCGAATCCGGCACCGAACTCACCTCACAAATCTCCCACGGCTTCCAACGCGTCCTCATTCGCAAAGCCAACGAGCGCGAACTCAAACGCCTCGCACAACTCTACCACGAGGTCGGCCCCGATCTCACCCAAGGCGGCTTTCCAAAGTCCGCCAGCCTCCCCGAGGGCGACCCCGGCCTCATCGCCGTCGCCCACCTCATTCTCAACCTCGACGAAGCCCTCACCAAACCCTGAGATGAATTTCACCCCTTACCTCGAGAACCAACAGGCTCTCACCCGCCGCCACCTCCTCCAAAAATCCGGCCTCGGCTTCGGCTCCCTCGCCCTGCATTCCCTCCTCGGCCCATCCGCCTCGGCGTCCTCTTTTAAAATTCCCGCCAAAGCCAAGTCGGTCATCTACCTCCACATGGCGGGCTCCCCGTCGCAACTCGATCTCTTCGAAAACAAACCCGAGCTCAACAAACTCACCGGCATCGATTGCCCGCAAAAATACCTCGAAGGGAAACGCTTCGCCTTCATCAAGGGCACGCCCAAAATGCTCGGCTCGCAATTCGACTTCCAACAACACGGACAGAGCGGACAATGGATCAGCAGCATCCTCCCGCACACCGCCAAGGTCGCCGATGACCTCTGCATCATCCGCTCGATGCAGACCGACCAATTTAATCACTCTCCCGCCCAACTCCTTCTCCAAACCGGCAACCCCCTTCCCGGCTATCCCTCCATCGGCTCCTGGGTCAACTACGGCATCGGCTCCGACAACAACAACCTCCCCGGCTTCGTCGTCCTCGCCTCCGGTGGCAAAACCCCCAGCGCTGGCAAATCCCTCTGGGGCTCCGGCTTCCTCCCCACCCTCTACCAAGGCGTGCAATGCCGCACCGACGGCGGCGACCCCATCCTCTACCTTTCCGACCCCAAGGGCATGAGCCGGGCGGCCCGACGCAAAACTCTCGACGCCCTCCGCGATCTCAACGAGGAACACCACTCGCAGATTGGCGATCCCGAAACCCTCAGCCGCATCGCCCAATTCGAGCTTTCCTACCGCATGCAAATGTCCGTCCCCGAAGTGATGGACATTAAAAAAGAACCGCAAGCCATCCTCGATCTCTACGGCGCCAAACCGGGCTACCTCTCCCCCGCCGAAACCGCCGCCGACCCGCGCGCCGGATATCGAGGCGACGACGCCACCTTCTCGAACAATTGCCTGCTCGCCCGCCGCCTCGTTGAAAATGGCGTCCGCTTCGTGCAACTCTACGATTGGGGTTGGGACCACCACGGCAGCTCTCTCGGCGAATCCATCGACGAAACCCTCCCCATCAAATGCCAGCAGATCGACAAAGCAATCGCCGGTCTTCTCACCGATCTCAAACAACGGGGACTCCTCGATGAAACCCTCGTCATCTGGGGCGGCGAATTTGGGCGCACCCCCATGATGCAGAACAACGTGAACAGCCAAATGAAGAAAGGCTTCATCGGCCGCGACCACCACCCGCACGCCTTCACGATGTGGATGGCCGGAGCCGGCGTGAAGCCCGGCGTCTACGGCGAGACTGACGACATCGGCTACTACCCCACCAAAGATCCCGTTGACATTCAGGACCTGCAAGCCACCCTCCTTCACCTCCTCGGCATCGACCCCCAAGCCTTCCACTTCCCCTACCTAGGCCTCAACCACCGCCTCATCGGACCCACCAACGACGGCAAGATCATCAAAGACATCCTTTCCTAAATCGTGGCCCCGCTTTCCTCCCCCGTAATTTTATCTAGAATCCGATGATGCCCACTTTCCGACCCTTTTCCCACGGCCTGCTCGCAACGCTCCTCGCTGCGAGCGGAGCCACGGCGGCCCCAACCAAGCTCGCACCCGAAGTCCTCAATCGCGCAAAAGAGATCCACGCGGACTTTAAGGGCCAAAGCGGGCGCGTGGCGCAGTTCGGAGACTCGATCACCTATTCAATGGCCTTCTGGTCCGCGATGAACTGGTCCGACCCAGGCAAATTTCTCCCCGCCGACGACGGCTTGCCTAAGACGCCCACCAACAAACTCTGGAAAGACGTGATCAAAGGCGCACGCGATAAGGGGCCTGAGTTCGCCAACTATTCCGGCTGGAAAGTGGCACACTTACTCAAAGCGGTCGATACCGTGCTGGCACGCGACAAGCCGGAGGCCGCTCTCATCATGATCGGCACCAACGACATCAACGGCGGCACGATTCCCAAGGGATACCGCGCCGGCCTCGAAGAAGTGGTCGCCAAATGCCTCGCGGCCCACTGCGTCCCCATCCTCAATACCATCCCGCCGCGCCGCGACCACGACGAGGCCGTCGCCGCAATCAACCTCATCATCCGCGCAGTCGCCGCCGCCGGGAAATTACCGCTCGTCGACTTCCACGCGGAGTGCCTGCATCTTCGCCCCGGCAAGACCTGGGACGGCACGATCATTTCCAAAGACGGCGTCCACCCCTCGGGAGGCAAGACCGACCTCTACGACGAACCAAACCTCAAGGACTGCGGCTACGCTCTGCGCAACTGGGTCAACTTCCTCGCCTACCGCCAACTCTACTTCGGCGTCTTCCACTTGGAATGATAGTGCTTCCACGCGCCGCTCTTGTCTTCGCAGGGAATGGCCGAGAAGCGATCCCGCCACGCTGACTCTTTGGAAAAGGTCGCATCCCAAAGTTCCTCGGGCGTCGGGAAGGAGGCAACTTCGCCTTCCACCCCGCTCTCCATATCGATGTAGATCCCCACCCCATTCGTGGAGTAGGCAAAACGCGTCTGCAATTTCCCCGCATCTTGCTTGGCCTGCGCGACCCCTTCCGTCACCGGAAGATCCCGCTTCTTGGCCTCGATGACCGCGAGCTTGCGGTTCTTGTGAACGAGAATGTAATCCGCAATCTCCGGCCTCGCCCGCAAACCCGCTCCAAGAAGCCGACCCTAGAAAATCTGACAATTTCTCTCCCGGAGAATCCGCGATCCCTCCACCACGCCCCAACCAGCCGAGGTAAGTGCGGGATCGATCAATTCAGCGCGGGTTTCGGCTTCGTTCATGTCCTTTCTCATAAATTAGAAAAAGTGGGGAAAGTGTAAAGCGTGCGCCAGCAAATTGTTCTTTCTATCCGAGGGGGCGTAGTGTTGAGTTCCCCATGGCAAGGTCACAAGGTCACAAGGTCACAAGGTCACAAGGTCACAAGGTCCTTCCTTTTTACGGCGGCGATTTGGTTGGGAAGTGCTTCGGTAGTGAGCGCGCAATCTCCACGGGTCACATTTGAAAGGGAGGCCGGAGACCTACTGGTCGGTCATTTCACGCTTGGTTCAGAAAAGTTCTCTCGGATTCTTCATGGTGCCGATGCCAATGGCTGGTGTGGTCTTTGGTGTTCATTGTTCCCAAACATTGTCCGAGAGCCAGGCCGCGATACCGATGGTGACGGGATGACCGATTACGAAGAAATGATTCTGATGCAGGATCCAACTCTCAAAAATGCTCTCCCCAGAAAGCTGACCGAAAAAGAAAAAGAAGAGCTACTCACCTTAGAGCGCAGAGAACGGGAACGGCGCATTCCCAGAACACTCACTCCGGAAGAAGCCGAAAAAATTAGGATCGGGTTGGAGGTCTTTATCGAAGCCGAAAAAAATCGCGGAGGTTATGAACCTGACCACCAAAAACACCTTGCCGCTTCGCGGGAACTCGCCCGGGACCTTCGCAAAGTCGACAGCCAACCTGCCGATGGCCAGACGATTGAATCTCGTGGAGCACTTCGGACACGCTCCATGACCAGCGACAGCTATGCGGCGAAGCTCATCGGGGC
>Ga0335396_10001256_pt1 | contig 32965 bp, 25 predicted proteins | sample FRY02_FD_205743 | JGI IMG/M metagenome (GOLD analysis project Ga0335396, IMG submission 205743) | Freshwater microbial communities from Lake Fryxell liftoff mats and glacier meltwater in Antarctica - FRY-02 (spades assembly) (version 2) | ecosystem: Environmental > Aquatic > Freshwater > Ice >... | reverse complement strand
GAAAAAAACAATTGCAACCTTATTACTAATTCTGTTTTACAATGCTTTCTTAAATGCCCAAAGTATAACAGGTAATTTAACTCAATTAATAAATCAGCCGATAAAACTAGAAGGCTTCAACGGTCTCAAAACCTATCCAATCTCATCATCAACCATTGATGAAAAAGGGAACTTTAAATTGACTTATTCTAAAGCCGATTATGGCGTAGGGTACTTGATGTCTGCTGACGAAAAACCATTGTTTGTTATTCTAAGCGGAGAGGATATTGAGATACAGGGAGAAGCATTGAGTTATATTGAAACCATCAAAGTGGTAAAAGGACAAGAAAACCAATGGTTTGAACAATATGCAAAGGAGCATCCTAGGCGAGAGCAAGCATTGAGTGCATGGATTTACTTGGAGAAAATCTATTTACTAGACCCGTTGTTCGCTGCGCAGAAAACTCCAAATCAATCCATTCAAAACGAAAAAAACCGCATCAAAGACGAAGACGCTGCATTTTTAGCAAGTTTGCCAAAAGATAGCTACGTAAGCTGGTTTTTACCTACTCGAAAATTGGTAAGTACTGTCTCAGTGGTGGCACAGTATCGTGCAGAGGAAATCCCGTCAATTCTTGCTGCTTTTCGCAACATGGATTACACAGATCAGCGACTGTACAAAAGTGGCTTGTTTAAAGATGCCATAGAAAATCATTTTTGGTTGTTAGAAAATAGCGGCAAATCATTGGATTCGGTTTACCTCGAAATGCAAAAATCCATAGACGCCATGATGGCACGTCTCATAAAAGACGAGAAAAAACTCAACGAAGTTACCGATTTCCTCTTCGATTTATTGGAGCGCCACAGCTTGTTTCAAGCTTCAGAATATTTGGCAATAAAAGTGTTAAATGAAACCAGTTGCACCATAAACAGTGACCTTGCCAAACAGCTGGAAAGTTATCGAGCGATGAAGAAAGGAAATATTGCGCCTGATATCATTTTTAGTGGCGATAATTTCGCTCCGGGATATGGCCAAAATAATGCTCCCAATAAGCTCTCTGATTTAAAGAACAAATACACGGTTGTTGTTTTTGGGGCTAGCTGGTGTCCAAAATGTACGGAAGAGCTCCTCGAAATAGCAAAACACTATTCAAAATGGAAAGCGCAAGGAGTTGAAGTAGTCTTTGTATCGCTTGATGAAAATAAAGAGATGTTTAAGAATTTTACATCCATATTTCCTTTTATTTCTTTTTGTGATTATCAAAAATGGAACAGTACAGCTGCAAAAGATTATTATGTTTTCGGCACACCAACCATGTATTTACTAAGCGATAAAAGAGAAATCCTGCTTCGTCCCAATTCTGTTAGCCAAATGGACAGCTGGGTGGATTGGTATTTAATACAGGGGAATAAATAAAGAATACGAAAAAAAATGCATTTTAAAAATCTGAATGCTTGGTGGTGGAATTAGGTATATTTGAGTGGTAGTTATGCAAAGTTTGTACTGAAAACAAAAACAACGAACCGCTAACAGCACCTAAAAAAAATGGCGGCAGAAGTGCGAATATAAACAGTTGTGCAACAAATAAAGTTTGGTGGGTATAGACAGTTTAGTGTTCCAAAACCGCCACTTCTTTTAGCGGCAAACGTTAGCGGAAACCGTAGGGCGACACACACCGACAAAATCACGAATAGAAAATATGTTTGACTTTGGACAACTTTTAGTAGACGCAGAAGAAAATCAAGAACTTTGGTTTAGAGCTGAAATGACGCACCGACAATTTGCTTCACTTTCACACAAACTTGCAGGGTTTTGTTATAAAAATTAATACTCTTATAATTATATAAAATATGGTAAAAGTTTAGAAAAAAGTCTCGTATTTAGTAACCTTTGTGGTCGGTTGAACCTGAATCAGTACTAAAATAACTACTTTCCTATCTCCTTTGTGATGCAAAATACCCAATTCTGGTCGAAATAAGTTTTTATAAGAAAGCCCTGACCCTTATATTTAACAAAATATAGGTCTTGTATCTTTTAAAATAGTTGTTTATTTTTGAAACGTGCCACCTAAATGCTCATAATGAATAATCAAATAGCTACAATTTTACCCCCTACATCTCGAAAATACATGAGCCATGAATCTGTATAATGAAAATTAAGACCTCAGTCGTCCTGATAAGGCACTAGTTTATACAAGAGGGATGAAGTATTTGAATATCCCCTTCAATTTGACTGATACTTTTCGAAATCCATGGGAGTATCCAAATCAATAATCCCCTTGTCGAACTTTACAAAGGCGAGGTCCTCTTTGTGTTTTTTCAGCATCGGTTTCGCTCCCTGCTCACCCGTAAGATCCATGAGTTCTGTCAGGAGTTCCCGACCAATCAATACTGGTACACCCCATTGGTCCTGGTAACGGCAGGCAACAGCCTTCTTGCCGGAGTCTTTGTATTTAGCGACCATTGCGTCGAGTAGCTCAGGGGTTAAATAAGGCTGATCACACACCAGAATCAGTACCCCATCAAGCTTAGGGTCGGTGATGTACAATCCGGCAAGGCCCATTTTTACGGAACTTGCCATTCCTTCCTCCCAGAAAGAGTTGTCGATAATCGTGACGGGTTGCCCTTTTAGTTCCGGTACTACTTCTCCCTTATTGGCTCCTACCACCACCACCACCGGACGTAAAGTCGTAGCCAAAGCGGTTTCTACCGTAGTTTGTAGCAAACTCCGGCCATCTTCTAATACCAATGATTGTTTGGGGCGTCCCATACGCTGGGAAGCTCCGGCGGCCAATACGATAACTCCTATTTTCATTCTATTTCGGTTTATTCGAAAATTTATTCTTACTCCTCCCAAAGTCCTTCGGGATACCCAACTTTCACCAGAAACAAACCATGAGCGGGAGCTTGGGGCCCGGCTGACTTACGATTTCTATCCAGGATAATCCGCTCAAAATCGGCAACCGTTTTTTTACCGGTACCTACTTCCAATAAGGTACCCACGAGTGCGCGTACCATCCCCCGCAAAAAACGATTAGCCTGCACGGTAAACACCAAAGTACCTGCTTTTTGTTGCCACTCGGCTTGCACTATATCACATAGGAAAGTCTTTACGCCGGTGTGTACCTTACTGAAACTCTCAAAATCAGTATGATGTAGCAGAATTTTAGCGGCCTCATTCATGGTAGCTATATCCAAATCAGGGCGAAAGAGATACGCTTCCGTTTTGAAGAATGGACTTTTTTGGTGGATAATGCGGTACTCGTAGCGCCGGTGGGTAGCCTCAAATCGAGAGTGAGCGTCTTCGGCCACCGGATAAATACCATTGACGGCAAGGTCAAAAGGCAACAGGTTGTTAAGCCGAAATACCAATTTTTTGGTATCGGCAATAACTACCTCATAGTCAAAATGCGCAAACTGCTGATCGGCATGCACCCCAGCATCCGTCCTGCTGCTGCCTGCGATTTCGATGGATTGCCGTAAAATGGTTGAGAGGGCCTCCTCTAAGGTTTGCTGCACGGATCTACCTTGGGCTTGCTTTTGCCAACCAATGAAATGGGTACCCAAATAACTACATTCTAAAAAATAACGCATGGCGCAAATATACAAGTGAATAGCAAATCATTTGCTTTCCAACCAAAATCTAACCCCACGTTTAGGGCAAAATAATAAGCCACGTATAGCCTACCAACTGGATCAATCTGAGCTTTTATTTGGGTGATTTACCACTCATTTGATTCTAAAAAGAAAGCTAGTCTCAACACCTGCATTAATTTCTTTTAACGTTGCGAGAAGAACATTAACTTTGGGGTCAGGTTCGTATTGTACTTCTGGATTCTGAGCACAGAATCCAGAAGTATGGGATAGCTTTCCGGTGGATAGCGTTATCCTTATTGAAGATACTATTTCACCGATACCCCCACAGATCAGGATTAGACCACCCTGATTCTAGTTTTACGGGACAATCGATTCATAATTCAGAATTCTTATCATGACTACCGAAGAAAAAAAAGACGGGAGGACGCTTAATTTTATCGAAGAAATCGTCGAAACGGATATTCAGGCGGGTAAAAACAGCGGCCGGGTACTTACGCGCTTTCCGCCCGAGCCTAATGGCTACCTGCATATCGGGCACGCCAAATCAATATGCCTCAACTTCGGATTGGCCAAGAAATATGGTGGCGGTACCAATCTTCGTTTTGATGATACCAACCCTACCACCGAAGATGTTGAATACGTAGAGTCCATTAAGAACGATGTTCGCTGGTTAGGCTTTAACTGGGTGGAGGAATTATATGCCTCTAACTACTTCGATCAATTGTATGCTTTTGCGGTGCAGCTCGTCAAAGCCGGATACGCCTACGTTGAAGATTCTACCGCTGAGGAAATTGCTACCTTGAAGGGTACACCCACCGAGGCCGGTAAGAATAGCCCCTGCCGGGATCGAAGCGTAGAAGAAAACCTGGATCTTTTTGAAAGAATGCGCAAGGGCGAATTCTCCGAAGGTAGCCGGGTATTACGGGCCAAAATCGACATGGCTGCTCCCAACATGCACCTGCGTGACCCGCTGATGTACCGGATTAAGTTTGCTAAGCACCACCGTACGGGTGATACCTGGTGTATTTACCCGATGTATGATTTTGCGCATGGTCAGTCGGACTCGATCGAGCAAATCACGCATTCTATCTGTACGCTGGAATTTATCCCCCACCGTCCGTTGTACGATTGGTTTATCAAAAATCTGGACATTTTTCCTTCCAAACAGTACGAGTTTGCCCGCCTCAACCTGACCTACACGGTCATGAGTAAGCGGAAGCTACTACAATTAGTGAACGAGAAATTCGTAAGTGGTTGGGACGATCCCCGGATGCCGACCATCTCCGGACTTCGCCGCCGTGGCTATACCCCCGAATCTATCCGCAACTTCTGTGACCGGATTGGGGTAGCCAAGCGCGATAACCTAATTGACGTAAGCTTATTAGAGTTTTGCATCCGCGAAGACCTGAACAAATCTTCACTTCGAAGAATGGTGGTATTAGACCCCTTGAAAGTGGTTATCACTAACTTCCCCGAAGGTAAGGTGGAACCTTGCCAAAGCGAAAATAATCCGGAGGCTCCCGAAACGGGTAGCCGCGAGATGCCTTTTACCCGTGAACTATACATGGAGCAGGAGGACTTCATGGAAGATGCTCCCAAAAAGTACTTCCGGCTTGCTCCCGGCAAAATGGTCCGCCTTAAAAGTGCCTATATCATTCAATGCGATGAGGTAGTAAAGGATGCCGATGGAACTGTCCAGGAAATCCGCTGCTCGTACGTGGAGAATAGTAAAAGTGGTCAGGATGAATCTGGAATCAACGTGAAAGGTACCCTGCACTGGGTGTCGGCTACCCACGCTTTATCCGTGGAAGTACGGATGTACGAACGACTATTCCGGGTAGAAGACCCTTCCGGAGAAGAAGGTAATTTCAAAGATTATATCAATCCCGATTCCTTGGAGGTCATCACGGGTTATGCTGAGCCAGCGTTGAAGGACGCCACCGCCGGAGAATCTTTTCAATTTTTACGGAAAGGATATTTTGCGACCGATACCGATAGCACTCCCGAAAAACTGGTTTTCAACCGTACGGTAACGCTACGGGATAACTGGACAAAAAGCGGAAAATAACCGCTTTGTATTATAAAAACAGGGGACAAAACCATATCAGATTTTGTCCCTTGTTTTTATAATGATACGTTCTGACACCCGGTCGAACAGGATTGCACCTCCCATAAAATCATTAGTAAGCATTGTAATAAGTTGACTTATAATCTACTTATTTTAGGTAATTACGGCGTAGGTTATTAACAGATGACTGGTTCGTTTTTTTGAGTTGGTCAGGCTAACGCAAACGAGCATCGGGCCAACGGCTAACAACCTAACCGCTAAAAGCTACCCACTAACCTACCGGTAGCACATCCACCTCGACGGTGAGTTTTTGCTGACCGGAGCTAAAAAGGATTCCTTTTAGTGGGGGCACATCGCTGTAATCCCGACCCCAAGCCGTTGTAATATGCCTTTCCCGGGGAATCAGGTTATTGGTAGGATCAAAATCACACCAGCCAATACCCGGCACATAGGCCGAAATCCAGGCGTGGGAAGCATCAGAACCTTTCAACTTTTCTTTACCCGGAGGGGGTAGAGTTTCCAGATAGCCACTTACATAACGAGCCGCAAAACCCATGCTTCTGATGGCCGCAATAGCGAGGTGTGAGAAGTCCTGACATACCCCTTTCTTCTCTTTCAAAATCGTTTTCAATGGGGTATGTACAGTAGTGTAGTTGGGCATGAATTCGAACTCATGGAATATTTTACTGCATAAATCCCGAACTGCCTCAAACAAAGATTTTTCCTCAGCAAAACAGTTTCTCGTAAATTGTTCAACTTCACTATCCCACTGAATAAAAGGACTAGGTAGCCGGTACTGCATGACCTCATTCTTTATCTGATAATCATTCAGGAAAGCCTCACGAGCATTGGCACAAGTATATACCTCTGCGTAAGAGAGTTCCTGACCAGAAACAATATTTTCTATGGTACTTTTGGCAGCTACCCTAAGCTCTTTGTGTGGAACCTGAATTGAGAAATAGTGAACTGAATTTCCAAAGAAATCAACCCGCTGCACTACCTCGATTGGAGTCGGGGAAATACTCAACGAAAAATTACTACACAATTGGGTGGGCGTAGTTCTCGGACAAAGGCACGCAATGCTATGGTAGCTACTAACGGATTCCCGGTATTCGTAAACGGTGCTGTGATTAAGATTATATTTCATCTTCCTTACTTTGTGGAGCCTCGATAAACAGGGAGTGCTGAATAGCCACGTGATCAAAATATAGATTGGAGATACATTCGGAAGCCGTTAGTACCAGGCCGGTGATATCTGCCATCAGCTGATCCAGGCCGGGACGATAATTCGAATCTTCTTCAAATTCACAAATACTCGCTACATCTACTAATTTAACTTTCACAGAAGCTTCCAGCACTGCCTTTTGGGCCGGATTTAACCGTCCGGGTTGACTTAGATTGGGTAGTTTTTGTAGGTACTCAATCAAAAGGTCCAACTGATACACCAGACTAAACCGGGAATTAGATTCCAACAATATCATATCCATCACCGCTACCGGATTTACCTGAGTCCGGTAAAGAGTCCGGTACTTACCCAATAAATGATGGTATTGTAGGATTGCTTCCAATAATTCATTCTCGACGTGGTCGGCGTGTTTAAACACAAACCCAGAGCGGATGACGCTGACCCGGGAAAGAATGCGCTCAATTAATTTACCGCATTCAAGCAAGTAATAAGCGTTATCACGAGCCATGGTTTCGGACACCGTACCGTAGAATGTAAAAATACGGGTGTAAAGTTTATCCAGTACCTTCTGAACCGCCCTAAAATCTGTCGAACCTTTTTTAAGCTCCCGGACCCGGAACAAACTACCTTCCATGGCGTCAATGGCCCGACCTATTTCTGGATTCCACTGATCCCGAACCGATTTAATAGCCCGAAGGAACAGATCGAGGGATGAGCCAATTGACCCCGAGCGGCTGGTATCCAAAACCAGACTATTGATTTCCGGCATCGGACTTTCCAGGATACTGATATCCTCTTCATCCACAAATCCCGGATACGTGAGGGTAAGGTGGGTCAATGAGCGTAAAAGCACCGTGATATGGTCAGACTGACCTTTCCCACCGTAATTTTGGTACACACTCATGGTATTCAGTACAATATTGACGAAAGTATTGGTAGCCAACACCCGTTCACCGTAGCGCCCTACCCAGAATAGATTATCCGCACTTCGGCTAGGTAGTGAAGCCTGTTTACGGATAAGTGGTACCGAAATAGCCGAGGTAATGGGAGGTACAACAATGGACTCCCGGGTCTTTTCGAACTGATCACCAACGATCCAGGTATCTTTTGCAATGCCGCCATACTGATTGGAAAAAGTAAACCGGTCACGCTCGGGCGAACTCCTGGTCAGGCCACCCGACATCACTTCATAGCCGTTTCCGTTACTGATCATGAATGCTCTAAGAGCCGCAAAACGTGGCTCTATTCGGGAATTGACGAAGGCGGGAGTGGTAGAAAAACTAACTTCCTCCTGCGCCACAAACTCCGTTGGTTTGGCCTTTATTTCCCGTTTAAGTTCTTCCAAGGCTGCTTCGGAAAGCATTTTTCCGTGAATCGAGCGGCGATAGTCATCACGGTTAGCCTTTTTGATAATCAGCTTGGGCAAGTTTTGTAGAACATAGTCCAGCTCCTTGGGCTGACCACACCACCAGGTAGCCACCGAAGGTAGTATCAACTCCTCCCCCAGTAAATGACGGCAGGCCGTATGCATGAAGGCCATAAAAGCATTATTTTCAACTACCCCCACCCCCGGTGGATTTATAACCGTCACGTTCCCGGCCCGCATTGCTTGTAGCAACCCGGGGACGCCTAGTCGGGAGTCCGACCGGAGTTCCAGTGGATCACACCAGCTATCATCTACTCTGCGAATAATGATATCAACTTTCCGGAGACCTTCCACCGATTTTAACCACACGTATCCATCACGAACCAGCAAATCATCTCCTTGCACGAGCGTGTAGCCGAGGTAGGAAGCCAGGTAGGCATGCTCAAAATAGGTTTCGTTATTGGGCCCCGGAGTCAGGTACACGATCGTTAAATCATCCTTCCCTTTTCCGAAGGATTTTCCAATAGAAGCCTGTGCCTTGGTAAAATAAGGCGAAAGCCGACGAACGTACATACTTTCGGCAAGATCGGGCAGTATACTGCTCATCATCGTCCGGTTTTCGAGGGCATACCCGGTACCCGAAGGCGCCTGAGTTCTGTTGTCGAGTACCCACATCCGACCGTCCGGTCCACGGGCAATATCGGCGGCATACGTAATCAACTGGTGTTTGCCCGCCAGCCGTATGTCATAACACGATCGCAAGAAACCGGAGTTTTGGTAGACCAACTCCGGCGGAATAATCTTGTTCTTGATCAGGGTACGTGGCCCATAAAGGTCCTTTAAAATAAGGTCCAGGAGTACTGCTCGCTGTTGTAGCCCCTTCGCTATTTCTTTCCACTCGGTTTCGTGAATCAAAAAAGGAATTGGATCAAGCTGCCAGGGACGGTTGAGTCCGTCGTTTCCCTCATACACACTGTACGTAACGCCATTTTCCTGAAGCTTCGTGATGATTTCCTGATTGCGTACGGCCAGCTCATCCATCCCCAGCTTTTCAAGGGCCAGAAATAGAGCTTCCCAGTGAGGTTTCAGGCCTCCATTTTTATCAATAACCTCATCGTACGAATATAGCTCCCGGCGATACGCTTGCAGCAGCCCGATTGAATTTTCCTGTAACATCCTTTACTCTTCTCCGTTTGTTGTACTCATTCCCCTCCTATTCATTAAACTATCACCTCCAAATTACTTCGTCTTGGCTTTCCACGCCTGTCTAAGGTCCAGCAAGGTGGGGTAATCGGGATTAATGAGTTCAACTGGGGTATCTATTTTTAATTCTTTTTTATGCGCCGCTACAAATCGGGATACCGCTGGATTATAATTAGTCGTAATCGGTATGCTCTCGGACTGCGAGGGAGTGTGACCGAAATTCCAGAAACGACTGATGCGTCGTGACTCCGCTTCGTTGCTGTTGATGGGATAAGTATCAAAACTTCGGCCTCCGGGATGGGAAACAAAATAGGTACACCCACCAATCACCCGGTTATTCCAAGTATCAATAATGTCGAACACCAATGGAGCATCTACCCCAATAGTGGGATGAAGGGCCGAAGGTGGATTCCAGGCTTTGTACCGGATTCCCGCCACGTAATCTCCTTTGACGCCTGCGCTTCGTAAAGGTACCCGGCATCCGTTACACACTAGGATATGACGATCCGGTACAATACCGCTCAATTTTACCTGTAACCTTTCCAAAGATGAATCAACGAAGCGGGCCGTACCGCTGCTTGATAGCTCCTCCCCTAAAACATGCCAAGGCTCAATACCTAACCGGATTTCCATCTGAATGTTATCCACTTCAATAGTACCATAGTGCGGAAAACGGAATTCGAAGAAGGGATCGAACCACGAGATATCGAAGTCGTAGCCGGAGGCTTTTAAGTCGTTTACGACATCAATCATATCCAGATAGGCGAAGTGCGGCAACATGAAACGATCATGCAGCTCGGTACCCCACCGTACCAGTTTGTGCTTATAAGGCTCTTTCCAGAATTTGGCAACTAATGCCCTTACCAGCAGGCTTTGCACCAGACTCATGTGCTTATGAGGGGGCATATCAAAGGCCCGGAACTCTAAAATACCCAACCGGCCCGTTGAGGAGTCAGGGGAATAAAGCTTATCAATACAAAATTCCGTACGGTGGGTATTTCCGGTAATATCCACCAGCAGGTTTCTGAAAATCCGGTCCGTCATCCAGAAGGGGACATCACCGGATTCCGGAATCTGGTCAAAGGCGATTTCTACCTCGTACAGGCGTTCGTCCCGGCCTTCGTCGATGCGGGGAGCCTGACTCGTTGGTCCCACAAAAGAACCCGCGAACAAGTAACTAAGCGCCGGATGATGTTGCCAGTAGGTAATTAAGCTCCTGAGCAAATCAGGCCGACGAAGAATCGGACTATCCGCAGGCGTAGCCCCACCAATGGTTACGTGGTTGCCACCGCCAGTACCGGTGTGGCGGCCATCAACCATAAATTTCTCGGCACCTAAACGGGAGAGAAACGCCTCTTCGTAGAGGGCAGTGGTAGTGTCGACAATCTCCTGCCAGTTTTTGGCCGGGTGAATGTTTACTTCAATCACGCCGGGGTCTGGCGATACAATCAGTTTTTGCAAACGATAGTCGCTCGGTGGCGTGTATCCCTCCACCCTAACCGGGATATTCAGTTTGGTAGCGGTGGCCTCAATCGAAGCCATCAGGTCAAGGTAGTGCTCCAGGTAGTCGACCGGGGGCAAGAAGAGATAAATAATGCCCTCTCTTACTTCGATACCAATGGCCGTCCGGATGGTCTCAATCTCAAAAACCGGAGTTTTTTCTTTCGATTTCTTCTCTGCTGTTGATTCTTTGTTGGTTAGCCTCGTCACATCGTAGGGAGGTGATAATGTAGGCGGCTTCTTGTTTTCGTCAAGTACCCCATCGTAGCGCTTTTGCACCGACTGATCGTAGGTTTCCAGCTCAGGTAGCGTCTCGAACATACTCCGGTCAACCGGTTGCGGCAATTTTTCTTTGGGGACGAATGGGATCGACTCCAAAGGTAATCGTAACCCCATGGGCGAATTACCTGGAACCAAGAAGCAATGTTTGCGGCGAAACTCCCATTTATGACTCACCCACGACTCGGTACTATGCTCCCACTGAGTGGGTAGTACGTACCCAACCGGATTATTGAGCCCCCTTTCCAAGTTTGCAGCCAACGTCCTGCGTTCCACCGGATCGGATAAATCCATTTCTAACGGATCTAAATTAATCGGAATTTTCCCTTCTTCCAGTGCCCAGTAGAGTGGGTCTTCGTACACGGGAGACAGCGCTTTTTCATCCACGCCCAAGTACTTGATTAATTCATTAGCAAAATTATGGGCATCTTCACAAGTAAACCGATTATCAGACTCCTTGGCAATCAAATCATTGTTTTTCCAAAGCGACTTACCGTCCGTCCGCCAGTATAATGCGTACTGCCAGCGCGGAAATGGCTCCCCCGGATACCACTTACCTTGTCCAAAATGCAGAAGTCCACCGTGGGCAAAACGACTTTTTAACCGTAGCGCCAGATCGTAGGAAAGTTTTCGCTTCAACTCGCCGTCAGCGGCCGAATTCCATTCGGGGGATTCAAAATCATCAATGGAAACAAAGGTAGGCTCCCCTCCCATCGTAAGCCGAACGTCTCTGTTTTGCAGATCACGCTCCACGGTATGCCCGACTTCCATCACCTTCTGCCATTGCTCTTCGGAGTAGGGTTTGGTAACCCGAGGATCTTCGTGGATTCTAAATACTTGGTTATCAAATTCAAATTGTACGTCGCAAGGATCCATCGCCCCGGTCACCGGTGCGGCACTACTGTAATGCGGCGTACAACAGAGTGGAATGTGCCCCTCACCGGCAAACAGGCCGGACGTAGGATCAAGGCCGATCCAGCCCGCTCCCGGTACGTAGGCTTCCGCCCAGGCGTGAAGATCGGTGAAGTCTTTTTCGGGACCAGACGGCCCGTCCAGTGATTTTATATCCGAAGTTAATTGGACCAGGTAACCCGACACAAAACGAGAGGCAACGCCAAGCTGACGGAGTATTTGCACCAACAACCAAGCCGAATCCCGGCACGACCCGCTGAGGGTAGTGAGGGTATCTTCGCAGGTTTGTACACCGGGCTCCATCCGGATATTATAGCTAATGTCTTGATTTAGTTGCTGATTTAGCGCTACGAGACAGTCGGTAATACGTAAGGGCTCCGTTGGTTTATGTTCATTAATCCAAGCTTCCAGCTTCGGACCGATCGCCTCTTTTTCTAGGTAGGGTACCAATTCCTTCTGGAGCGCGTCATCGTAGGTAAATGGGTAGTTTTCGGCGTAATCCTCCACAAAAAAATCGAAGGGGTTGATCACCTTCATCGCGGCAATCACTTCCACTTCGACGCGTAGTTCATTCGTTTTCTCAGGAAATACTATCCTCGCCTGATAGTTCCCGAAAGGATCTTGTTGCCAATTGATAAAATGATTCTCGGGAAATATTTTAAAACTATATCCTTCAATGGGGGTACGGGAATGTGGCGCCGGACGTAACCTGAAAATATGAGGGGTCAGGTTCACAAAACGATCAAATTTGTAGGAAGTCTTGTGAGAAATAGAAATTTTAATAGACATAATACTACGATTATCATTTATTTGGCGGATGAACCACGAACCAAAGGATTGTTCTAAAATCCACATCCAAAAGAATACTTTTAATTGACAAAAAAAAATGGTTGGTGATATACCGCCCATTTAATTTCATTCTACCTCATCAAAGCGTAATCTAGGAGGCACCTCCCCATCAAAAATTTACCACTTTTGCAACATTTTCATACTCCGTAGCGTATGTAATGAAGAGCGCCGACAACCAACACAAATCTAACCAAACGATACTGCTACAACTCTACCTATTTTAATCTAAACCACGTTACAAGATGATTACAGGTAGAAAACTTGGCCAAATAAGTTTGATGTTACTGCTACTTTGGGCAGCAGGTTGTAAGAAAGACAGTATCGAGCCCGCCTTGCCGGTAGAGACAACGACCAACACCACTACGGCTACGAACGGCTCCATTAATAGCTGGGTGTACGGAGTAATGCAGGATGCCTATTTCTGGACTAATCAGTTGCCGGCGCAAAATAGTTTGCAGAGCAGTCAAAGTCCATTCAGCTATTTCGAAAGTTTGATTTACCAGAGAAACTCCGTTGATCGCTTTTCCAGCATTACCGACGACATCGACGCCCTGAAAAAAGAATTCAATGGGGTAAGCAAGGTATTCGGGATTCAGTACCAACTTTCCTACGTCGATCAAAGTCAAACTAACATCGGTTTGTTTTTGAGTCAGGTGGTGAAAGGTAGCCCCGCCGAAGCTGCCGGACTACACCGGGGTGATATTATCATGAAGGTGAATGGCCAGCTACTTACTAACGGTAATTACGCTACTTTGCTCAGGGGTAATGATAACCTTACCGTGACCCTCGGGACGATAAATGGGAGCACTTTCGTTCCCGACGACCTGAAAACATTCAGCCTGACCAAAGCCGAAATCAGCGAAAACCCCATTGCCTTTTCGAGCATTATCGATAAATCGCCTTACGGTAAGAAGATTGGCTACCTGGTCTACACCCAATTTGTGCCGGGTACCGAGGCATCTCCTAAACTATACGACGATCAGCTCCGGAATATTTTCTCCAATTTCAAAGCCAATGGCGTAAATGAACTAGTACTTGATCTCCGGTTTAACGGCGGCGGGTACATCAGTTCCGCAGAAACATTGGCTTCGTTGGTTGGGACGAACATTTCCGCTTCCAAAGTTTTCTATGAAGAGCAATGGAATGATCGGTACAACGCGTACCTAAGACAACAGGACGGACCAGCCGCCCTCGACCATAATTTTCTTACTGAGCCAAGTAATATTGGTACTGGCCTGACGAGAGTCTTTGTGCTTACTTCCAGAAGTACCGCCTCCGCATCCGAATTAGTCATCAATGGACTAAAACCCTACATGTCCGTCATTACCATTGGTAATAACACGTACGGCAAAAACCTCTTTGGTACCCTAATTGAAGATGACCAGAAGCGTTGGAAATGGGGATTTTACGTTATGCTGGGACAAACCGCCAATGTTAACGGGGAATCTGACTACGGAAATGTAAATGGTATTTCACCCACCTATAAAGTGGATGATAACCGGGTACCATTCAGGTCTTTTGGGGACGATAATGAGCCGCTGTTCAACAAGGTATTAAGCGTCATGGGCATTCCGGCTAGTACCACGGCTCGGGTTGGGGCTACTAATAAAGTAACGCCTTTATCCAATGAATTCCTGCGAGATAACCTGCAAACGGGTGAGAAACGAATGATCCAAGAATCGCCTTTTAAGAAGTAATAATCCAGCTAGGGGGGATTAAGAAACTTTAGACCAGGCAAACTATCCGCGTAGGAAGTCTGTTTTGAGAGAGAACCACCACACAGGTGCGTTCTCTCTTTTTTTTATACAAACCTTACAATGAAACTTATGAGTGATATACAAAAAGTAGCCCTGGTAACGGGTGGGTCGAAAGGAATTGGTTACGGAGTAGCCGAAGTTTTGATTAAAGAAGGTATTAAAGTAGCCATCACCAGCCGTTCGCAGGAAAGTGCGGATGAAGCAGCGGCAGCCCTTAATACCATTAAGGAAGGTTACGCCTTGGGTATTGCCTCTGACGTACGTAATTTTTCATCCCAGAAAGAAGCCGTTGCTAAGGTTATGGCCGAGTGGGGCCGTTTGGACTACTTCATAGCCAATGCAGGGGTAGGACATTTTTCGCCGATCCAAGAAATGACCGAAGAGCAATGGATCGAAACCATCGATATTAACCTCACGGGAGTTTTTTATAGCGCGAAGGCTTCCCTCGCCGCCTTGAAGGAATCCAAAGGGTATTTTATCACGATCGCCAGTTTGGCCGGTACCAACTTCTTCCAGCAGGGAACCGCCTACAACGCCAGCAAGTTTGGTTTGGTAGGTTTTTCACAAGCCATGATGATGGACGTTCGTAACGAAGGTATCAAGGTGACTACCATTATGCCCGGTTCGGTAGCTACTTATTTTGCCGGACACACGCCCAACGAGAACGACGCTTGGAAAATCCAGCCCGAGGATATCGGACAGATCGTTTCTGACCTGATCAAAATGCCCGCTCGTACCTTACCAAGTAAGGTGGAGGTTCGCCCGTCGATGCCCGGGAAGTAATTCCAAGTCATTAGCGGCTATACGACTCGTCCAATTAAGAATTGATTTCAAAAGGAGATGAATACTATAGGAAGCTTTTCCGGTCCCGAACTCATCTCCTTTTTTCCTTTACCCAGATCCCGCCAGCTAGCCCTAGCAACAGAAGACTAACCACCCAGATGGGTACTCCGTACAAAACCAAGAGGGTAAGCGCCACAAAGCCCACAAAAATTGGAGTACCTGAATCTTTCAGTTTGGTGTCTTTCTGATACAACCGGGCATGGTACAGCACGAGACAAGATATTCCTAATGCATACAACTGCACCCACTCCCACGGGCTAAGTAGATCCCCCCCGTCGCGCCATGCAAAAAGAGTTTCGGGTAGTAGCAATAGTGCATGCAGTAACAGAACGGAAAAGAAACGTTTCGCAAGCGATATCGGAAGACTCCTCCCCCATAGCCACACCTCGTTTTCCCAATGGACTAATTCTCCTGATAAACCGGCATTCATCAGGTAGGCCAAGGTAAAACCAATCGCGGGCAGGTGTAGATCATAGTCCCCCGTTCGATCATAGACCAGCGTAGCCAGCACGAATAGGGCAGCACCCAACTTGGTTAGCATAAGACTCAATCCGCGTTCCCGAATTAGCCATTCTAAGACCCAGAAAACCTGACTCTCCGGACGCTTGAAGGGTAGCCTAAAACCTGATCTACGAGCCGAAGAAGCTACATCAGGATGCCGAAGTCTCCACTCGGCTACTCCCATCAAACCCATACAAAGTACCGGCAAAAACAAAAACATGGGCAGTGTTTTGTGTAGAATCCCCTCCTGGGAAGCTATACTGACCACGTAGAGGCCATAGTAAATAAGCGGCTGAATAAGCCCGAGGGACATCGCGCCCAAGCGGTAGATTCGCGTCAAGGGCGGCCACAGTCGGGCTCCGTGCAGAAAGGTAAACTCAGGCTGGGCAAATTGATGGTTGATAAATTGTGCTCCGAGTAAGGTGAAGGCACTCCATATTACAAACAGGGTAAGCATACCCCACTCATCCGTTAGAAAAAACGCCGCAAAGGCATAGTGCTCCCGGCTGGTCAGAAACCCGAAAATCAGAAAAAGTACTACCAGAAAAAAACCGGCGCGCCGCCGGAAAAACGCCCGAACCGTAGCAAGCAACAGTACTTTCATGGAAACTTGGAGGAGGATAATGTACCCGATTGCTGCTGAACAAGGGTACGGTTCTTGATCGTATAGGACGCTGAAATTTGTAAATCCTGGTCTTCAAAAGGCTGATGGGAAGACAAAAGAAATGTAACGCCTTTGGAACGGTATTCCTGTATCAACCTGAATAAATTTCCGCGTGCCTCAACGTCGATCGTGATGAGAGGTTCATCCAGAATAATAACCCGGGGTGTACCCAGGAAAGCCAGCGCCAGAGACGTTTTCTTGATCATACCGCTTGAACATGTCCCCATTGGCTGGTCCAGAAAATTAATACCCAAGGCTTCAACCAATGCATCAACTTGCCCGGCGGGGCTACGTTGAGCTTCGGCCACAAACCCTAGCAAATCGGCGGGTGTCAGAAAGGCCGGGTAAAGAGGTTCAGCTTCCCCCAGATTGAGCCGCAGTCTATACTCCACGGGCTGTTTTTTTAGATCAAACTTACGATCCAAGACAATAGTCCCCTCAAAGGGCAGCATACCGGCCAACGTACGAAATAGCGTCGACTTTCCGGCTCCGTTTTCTCCCTGAATCCAGTAAATACCGTCTTCAATGCTCCATTCCGGAATAGCAAGCACCTCGGATGCACCGTAGCTTTTATGGAGATTAGTCAAGGATAAAATCATTAGGCAAAAGAGTAAAAAGGCTAAATAGTGCTTCAAAGATGCAAAATCTAAGAGAATATAAGGCTTCCACTTATCATATAATTATCTAATAAAAACGTTAGATTTGTACAAAGATTATGAACCTAAACACCGTATAAACAGTACAATGCAAGCCCTCATCAACTACTTTGATACGATTCCATCCTCCCACCGTTCTGCTATTCTTATTGGAGGGATTACCCTGTTTTGGCTTATTGAAGGAGCGGCACCCCTGTTCCGCTTCAAGTACAACAAATGGAAACATGCCGGAATCAATATCTTTTTTACCGTCACTACCATTGTCATCAACTTCTCAATGGCTTTCATCCTCGTCAAATCGAGTGACTGGGCCATCGCCAATGATTTTGGAATTTTGCAGTGGCTACCTGCCATGTCACTAGGGGCCTATGCCTTAGTAGGTATGATGCTCCTGGACCTGATCGGAGCTTGGTTTGTGCACTGGACAGAACACAAAGTAAAATGGATGTGGCGCTTCCACCTGATTCACCATACCGATACGCAGGTAGATACTACCACCGCCAACCGTCATCATCCGGGCGAAAGTGTATTTCGGTTTATATTCACTACGGCCGCGGTCGTCATTACCGGCGCACCCATGTGGATGGTTTTCTTCTATCAGGCCCTTTCCGTGGCTTTATCACAATTTAACCACGCCAACATTAACCTACCAGAAACAGTAGACAAAGCACTGAGTTGGCTGATTGTTACCCCAAATATGCACCACGTACACCATCATTATGTGCAGCCTTACACCGATACTAACTACGGCAATATTTTTTCCGTATGGGATCGCTTGTTTGGAACGTTTGCGCGGGCAGATGGCAGTACCCTTATCTACGGTATTGATACCCACATGAAACCCGAAGAGAACGCCGAAGTGAAGAATTTGTTAAAAATCCCGTTTCAGGATTACCGCACTCCGGTGGGGGCTAAGTTTGGCGAGAACTGATACATTAACCGGAGCTCTACAAGTCCCAGTACCTTGGGGTTTTGGGGGTCCGGTAAATACTTTCTTCGCAGGTTGTACAAGGAGCTGGCAATCCGGGGCGATCGGGTAGTTGAGGAGGACAGTTTACAAATTCTGACGCAGTTCGGTCGACGGTATAGCTTACGCGCGAAATTCCTACGGCGCTAAAAAAACCAAGTACCTGCTCATCCGGTTCTTCAAGGCAGGTAATGTTGCCGGGAATGGCCGAGGGAGCTACATCAAATACCCCACCGGTATTTTGTAGCAGCTGTCGTATAGTTTTCCAAAAAACGTATGCATCCCGGGAAATGGCCTGTTGTTCTACTTCCAGGTAGTACTTATCTCTACACTCAATGGGTACGGTAGCTACTTCCTCCCGCACAATCTTTTTGCCGTTGATCAAAGCATCATTCGCAATATTAATACAGCCCACCCCCGTACAGCGTACAATATCCCAGCAGTTTCCGCAGCATTCCACCCGGTACAGCGGAGTACCGAAGCGGTCGTTAATGCTACCACAAGTGGATGCTCTTTTGTAATGCAGGGCATTCCATCGGTAATAATTACCCGATTCGGCAGGATCCTGCGAGTCAATGAATATTTTCCAACCCATTTGGCGGCTCCGATTTGTGGCGGGATCAATACCATTATAGGGTTCCTCGTAAATTCTTTCAATCGGCTGTACGTCCAGTATTTTCTCCGCTCTCGACTCGTAGGTTTTACCATCTACCTCAAAGTGCACTACGTAGGATCGGCCAATTACACCCTGCAAACTTTTGGTTTTGTACTGCCCGGAGTTAGTCGTTTCAACCAAATCTTCCCGTAGTCCCGTATCATCGGTAATAAATACTTTGGCGTTTTTAATCCCTACGCTATACCCCGCAAAGGAATAATTGGCCGGTCTAACCAACTGAATCACGTAAGGTCCCGGCTCGTTAGAAATAAAGCCCTGCACCACCACGGCATTGGGTTGATCTTTAAAATCAGCCTCAAAAGGAGTAACGCAGCTTGCCATCACCACCAGCATCCAGGTTAATGATTTGACAACAAACGCATTGATATACTTAGTATTTATTTTCACGTGGTAGGATTCAACTATTTCAAAACTAAAATTTCTTTGCTCCCTAAAACTTAAAATTATAGGTCAGAGAGGGGAATATGGAGGCAAATATAGAAAGCTTGTAGGCTTCCGTATCGGCGTAGGGTCGTAGGCTATAAAACACCGAAAAGGCGTTCTTGCGGGCGTAGACATTGTATATGGAAAACACCCAACTGCTCTTCCATTTTCTATCGGGATGTAAATCAGGATTCTGATCGAAAGTAATGGAGAAGTCCAGCCGATGGTAGGCCGGTACCCGGTCTTCATTCCGGTTGAGATAAATCGGGATATTAGCCCCAAAAATAGTAGGGTCGTACAAAGTATATCGGCCAAAAGGAAACGTAGCCGGTCGGCCGCTACTCAAGGTAAAGTTAAAAGCAACCGAGACCATCAGGTTAGGTCGGAAGACGGTCATGGCGTTGAAGGTATGCAGACGGTCGAAGTTAGCGGGGTACCAGTTACCGTTGTTGATGCGCTCCTCGCGATACGGACTATCCATCTGCAAGAAGGTCCGGGCGTAGGTGTAGCTTACCCAACCCGTCCAGAATCCGGTATTCTTTTTGGCCATCAATTCAAGTCCGTAAGCTCGTCCTTTCCCTTGCAATACCGCTGTTTCCAGCGCTGGGTTGAGCACAATATCGGCTCCATCTTTGTAGTCAAGAGCATTTTGAAGCTGTTTGTAGTACACCTCGGCGGAGGTTTCGTACATGTCATTTTTTAGATTACGGAAGAGTCCCAACGAAACCTGATCCGCAATCTGCGGCTTTATGTTAGGACCGCTACTGGTCCAGCGGGAGGTAGGAAGTGCCGCTGTAGTGTTGGATACCAAATGAATGTACTGCCGCATCCGGTTGTAGCCCGCTTTCAGGGACATTACCGGGCTCAAAGTCAATCGAAGAGCGGCCCGTGGTTCCAGGCCACCGTACGAAGAAACAATCTCATTCTTCCCATAAGAGTCACTTTCGGTAATGACATCTTCGGCCAACGGATTGCCCGCTGCGTAACGATTGATCGTGGCGGCTCCTACTCTGTAAAATTGAGAATAGCGCAAACCCAAAACCACCGACATACTTTCGGATAGTTTTATTTCATCTTCCACAAACGCCGATGCCTCCACCGACCGTTCGCGTTGAATTTCTAACGAGAGTACATTTGAAAACTGACCTGGCGTAAGGGTATTGGGCTGAATACCGTACCCAATGATACCACCACCGGCCTTAAATCGGTGCTTTTCATTTTCGCTATTCGTGTATTGAAATTTTAAGTTTTGGTACAAGACCGAAGACACCAGATCGAGTGCATTGGCCGAATCGGGCACGGAAGTACTCGCCTGATATCGGCTCCAAACCGCCGCTGCCTCCCAGGTTGTTTTTTCACTTGGATTATATTGCCAGCGTAGGGTTCCGCTGGTCGTACCGTAGCGAAACAGCGAAGAAGACGCATTTACATCCACCGTAGAAAGTGAATCAGAGGGGATCTTGAAGCTATCACTACTATGATAGGCCGAGAACGTCAGCTCGTGGCGACGGTTGATAACCCAGTACCATTTATTGGTTATGTCGTAGAAATTGGCTTTGGTATCCCGCAGGCTGGGCGGACCAATTTTAAACAAAAAGTCATTAAAAGAGGCTCGGGCAGCTACGATGGTAGACAGCTTTCCGGGAACAATGGGGCCTTCGAGAGTCAAACGACTAGAAACCAGTCCAATTCCCCCGCTACCGCTAAATTTTTGCGAATTGGGGTACTTCAAGCGAACATCCAACACCGACGAGGCCCGCCCGCCGTACTGGGCTGGTATTCCTCCCCGTTGAAGAGTCACATCCCGGACGGCATCCTGATTAAAAACCGAAAAGAAGCCAAATAAGTGGGAGGTGTTGAAAAGGGGAGCGTCATCCATCAACACCAGGTTATGATCTACACTACCTCCCCGAACGTTGATACCCGTAGTACCCTCTCCCACCGTAGTCACACCGGGTAAAAGTAGTAGGCTACGCATTACATCTACCTCGCCCATGAAGGCCGGAATTTTCTGAATACTACGGATATTCAATCGCGAAGCACCAATTTCTACTTTCTGAACGTTTTCTTGGGGTTTTCCGGTGGTTACCGTCACCTCTTCCAACAACTTGGTATCCTCCTCCAATTGAATGTCCAGATTCTGCTGACCGGGCGCTAATTCTATATCTTTGAAGATGGGTAAATAACCAATGGAACTGAATTTAACGGAATACGTACCTGTTTTGAGCGAAATAAAATAAAAACCATTCTTGTCGGTTTGAGTGCCTTTCCGGACATCTACCACGAAAACGGTTACATTGCTCATTTTATCTCCGGCGGCATTAGTTACCGTACCAAACAGGGCGGCCGACTCGGTATTTTGACTTTTCCCAATATGCTGGATTCCAACAAATAGACATAGTAAAGCAATCCAGCGCATCAATGATTTATTTATAAATAAAGGAGAATGGGTATCACAAAGAGCTGAGCTGATTAACTATACGTTTCGATAAAAGCCCTCGTTGCAAGCTACTGTAACTAAACCTTAGAATCTTCCCAATGTTTTCTTTTTTCGTGAAGGTATTTTTCAATTTCGCTCAAAGAATAAGCATTGAAGGTCCTATCGCTGGTCAACCCACCTTTGCGCCCAATGGATACACCGTAGTGCATATCATAGTAGCCTTTCATGGCGTGGGCATCCGGATTGATACTCAGTAGCACTCCTTTTTCCAGGCAGTACCGAATCCAGCGCCAGTCTAGGTCGAGGCGCCACGGGCTGGCATTAATTTCAATGACCACGTTATGTTCTGCGCAGGCATCAATGATCACTTTATGATCGATGGGATAGCCATCACGAGAGAGTAGTAAACGCCCCGTAGGGTGACCTAGAATGGTCGTAAAAGGATTCGAAATAGCCGTCAATAAACGACTGGTCGCTTTTTCAAGGGTCATGGTTAGGTTACTATGCACCGATGCTACCACGTAATCAAAACTAGCCAGCACTTCCGTGGGGTAGTCCAATGCTCCGTCGCCTAAAATATCTGATTCAATACCTTTTAAGATCTTAAAGGGTTTCCCACCGTCCGACGCAAACCGCGCATTCAGCTGATCTATCTCGGCGTGCTGCTCGCGTACTTTCTCTGCTTTCAGACCGTTGGCGTAGGCCGCCGTTTGCGAGTGATCGGCTATACCCAAGTATTCAAAACCTAATTCCCGGCAGAATACCGCCATCTGTTCCAGGCTGTGCTGCCCATCGGAGTAGGTACTATGGTTGTGGAGAATCCCTTTTAAATCCTCCCAGGTTACGAGATCATCGGGGGTATGCTGAGTGGACCAGTCAAATTCGCCGTAGCCTTCTCGCATCTCAGGCACAATGTAGGGCAGCTGGGCTTGCTGATAGATCTCTTCCTCCGAACCGACGGCTTCTCTCCGGGCAATCTGCAGTAAGGTTAACCCGTTTTCCGCTGGGTAAGCCAGGTGGTGCTCCGCGCTGGTCTGAATGAACAATTCATTTTCCATTCGCTCGGGCACTACCGCCGTAATCTCAATTAGTATTTCCTGATCAAAGGCCTTTCCGCGCCACACGAAGGGAGAAGACGCCTTTTTATCCTGCACTAAAAAGTCTAACCCAGCTAGTTTTTTTTGCACGACTACGGGTGAATTCGACCCAATCAATAAGCAAATACACTCAACGGTTTCTGTTTTTCTACGCACTTCACCGGCAACAAGTACTTTTTCAAAGTGTTTTGTCAATTCCTCCCGGAGGTTCTCCGCCAAAGCCGCTGCTTTATCCATCCGTAGCTTTCCTGCCTGACTACGAATGAAGGCTAACGAGTCCAATATTTTTTGTTGGGTGCTGCCGCCAAACCCTTTTAATTTGGCAATACTACCATTCTGACAGGCAATTTCGAGTTCGTGGAGGGTTTCCAGTCCCAGTTCGCGCCACAGTACCGCAATCTTTTTGGGGCCAATCCCCTTTACCTTAAACATTTCGAGCACACCGGGCGGCGTTTTTTCGAGCAGCTCATCCATTTCCTGAAAACGGCCCTTGTCCACTATTTCCAGAATTTTACCGGCTACGCCTTTCCCTACTCCGGGAATTTTGGTTAATTCTCCGAAGGATAGTCCGGCTATTTGTTCGTTCGTAAGTTTATCAAGATTGAAAGCGGCGGCGCTATAAGCTCTTATTTTGAAAGCGTCCGCTTCGTGGAGTTCCAACAGTCGGGCTGTTAGTTCAAGGGTGTCGATTATTTCAGAATTCGTCATCAATGTAAGCATCTTTTCGGTCTGTACTGTACGCAAATATAGCCCGAATATATCAACTCCTCACCCCGCTTGGAAGTAGTTTGACCTCTCCCAAACTAATTTTGAACACAAAAGGTAAGGTCCAAGCAGATTATGGAAACATTATACTGGAAAGTCTGAATACTTATCCCACAAACCAGCCGACCGCACCTTGACTAGTCTCTTTGGGGTGGCCTCTACCTCTACACAATTCTTTTTTCTTAGGGCTTGTGTCAGGAATTAATGCCATTGAAAGTTTGAAAAACTACCCCGCCGGTAAAATATATTTAACAACACCAGTTACCTCTCAACCAATTTGGATGAAGTTATTATTTCAGTGGGTAGTCGAAACGCGCAGCGCACCCTCACCGATAGTCCCCTTCCGATTGATATTTTGTCTTCCCGGGATATTCAGTCAACCGGACAAACAACCTTCGACAAGGCTTTACAATACCGGGTACCCTCATTTAATACGGTTCAAACGCCGGTAAACGACGCGACCTCTTTACTTGATCCTTACGAAATAAGAAACATGGGACCGAGCAGAACGCTGATTCTGATCAATGGTAAGCGAAAGAATATGAGCTCACTCCTGTATACCCAAACTTCGCCGGATAGAGGAGAAACGGGGGCTGATATTTCGGCTATTCCCACCGATGCGATCGAAAGAGTGGAGATTCTACGGGATGGTGCTTCGGCTCAGTACGGGTCTGATGCCATTGCCGGGGTGATGAACATCATCCTCAAAGATGATGCGGAAGACGGAAGTGTTACTTTCAGGTCCGGTATCACTTCAAAAGGTGGCGGGGGCATTTTAGGTATAAGTATTCGTTGTAAAATAATTTATGTTATTTTTATTATCTTCGTTCCATGGGACGAGTCAATATACCAATACTTAGTGAATCAGCTAAATCAGCCTTGGAACAAGGTCAAAAGAATGGTAAAACACATACCTTTCGTACAAGATGCCACGTAATTTTACTTAAATCAACTGGTCGGACATCCGCTGATGTTGCCCTAATCATAGGTATGACCTACGTCAGCGTAAATTCATGGGTCAAACGTTACAAAGATTTTGGTATAGATGGTTTACAAACTCTTCCAGGTCGAAAGCCACTACTTAATAAAGAGATTGATAAAGAATCTATTTTAAGAGCTGTTAAAGCCCACCGACAACGCTTACAAACAGCAAAAGTTGAATGGGAAGAGCAAAGTGGTAAAACAATTAGTATTAGCACTCTAAAATCTTTTTTAAAAGTCTTGACGGACGATATAAAAGAATGAGAAAGCGTTGTAAAGGTGAACCTGACCCAGAATTATACGCTCTTAAAGTAGCACAACTTGCTGAATTAGAGTTGCTTTTGCAACATAGTATGATTGATTTATTTTATGGTGATGAAAGCCGTATATGCAGTAAAGGTTATGTTCCTTATGGATGGCAATTTCCTGATGAAAATATTTACATACCTGTTGAAAAAGGTTACAAAATTAATGTGTGGGCAATTATCACTCGGAAAAATAAAATCCATTCAACCATTACTGAGCAAAATATTGATGCTGATTTTGTATTCGATCAATTAGAAACAATATCGTTGAAAATACAAAAACCAACCGTCATAGCACTGGATAATGCCAGTATTCATAAAGCTAAAATCATTCAAAATCAGTTGCAATTTTGGCAAAAAAGAGTCGGACCTCCGATGCGGATTATATATTTTCTATCTGCCTCCTTACTCTCCTCAATTAAATATCGCTGAAACGCTTTGGCGTAAAATCAAAAAAGAACAAATTGACCATACAGATTATGTAAATAAAGATACTCTTTTCTATGCTGCCAACCGATGTTTGGCTCAATTTGGAGTCGGTTGGAAGATAAAATTCTCGAATTTTATCATAAACTAATTTATAGCTGGTACTTAGTTTTTTTGTGAATGCACTTAATACCCGCACCGCTGGACTTGACTTTGTGGCCAATTACCGCAACATCATGCTAGGTAAAAGGAAATTAGCCTTAAACCTTGCGGGTAACTACACCATCAAAAACGAACGCGAAGGAAGTATCAAGAACCCTTCCTTGGTAGCTAACGCGAGTCAGGAGGCACTATTTTTTACGTCTCGTCCGATGTTTAAGGCTATCCTAGGCGGTGATTACCAGTTAGGCAAGATTGGTTTCTCACTCAACAACACCTTGTTTGGACCTACCAAATTCAATCAGCAGGGCCTGGATGAAAGCCTTTACACAGAGTTTAAAACCAAATTGGTGACCGATCTCGCCATTAATATCGAGACAACCAAGAACTCTACCCTCTCTATCAATATCAACAACGTATTTAATGTTCTTCCGGAGTGGCAATTTAAAGCCAATAATTCCAAAGGAGAAGGATTGCTAAGAGATGCTGCTTTCCTTAAAGTTCAGTCTAACCTAATCACGTTCAACCAACGCTACTCGCAAGTGACGTATGACGGGTATCAATTTAGCCAGTTGGGTACACTCCTCAATCTGAATTGGAGGCTACGTTTCTAGTCTGATTACTTTTCTTACTAATAATTGAAGGCCTCCACTAGTGGAGGCCTTCAATTATTAGTAGCCCTTTGTCCAACAGAAAAATTGCATCACTAAGAAATTTAGTGCGCAGAATAACCAAGGGCCAAGGGTACCCAGTGAGTAAATTTAATAGTCCACTGCTTTTAAATTAAAATCTACCGTAGGCAGTTTAGGAGGTGTTAAAAATAAATAGTGATACCCCAGAAATCAACTTCAACCACCTTTATAACGCATGCAGGAAAGTGAAATAAGGTTTATTTTAGAAAAAGTATCGAACCTCCGGGTCGGGGTTATCGGAGACTTTGCCGTTGATCTTTATTATGATTTACAAAAAGAAACCGAAGAGTTTTCATTAGAGACCCGCCAGCAAGTTTGGTGGGGAAGCCAACCCCGAACCTCCCTAGGAGCAGCCGGAAACGTAGTCCAGAATCTGGCGGCACTGGGCGTAGCTTCAATTAAAGTTTTTGGAGCAATCGGACAGGATTTGTACGGCCGGGAAATGCTTCACCTGATGCAAAGCTTACAAGTAAATACGGCGGGACTCAGAATCCAAGACGGCACCTGGGATACCTGCACCTATACCAAACCACTCCATGAGCAGGCCGAACTAAACAGGATCGACTTTGGGACCCACAATAGTCTGGCAGATACAGCATTTGAAGAAACCTTGAAAAGCCTCCGGACTCAGCTATCCCAACTAGATGTCTTGATTATAAACCAGCAATTTGAAAGTCCGCTAATCACAAAGGAGAGGGTTGAGCAGTTGAATGGACTCATTTCTATCTTTCCAAAAGTATTTATACTCGCCGATATGCGGGCTTTCGGGATGGCCTTACGCGGTGCCACTTTAAAAGTAAATACCGAGGAGCTAGCCCGACTGTTAGATGTAAAAGGCTTTGCTACCTGGACCTTCGAAGAATGTGCCTTCTACGGCCGGCAGTTATCGAGCCAAATACTCGGCCCCGTACTCATTACGCGAGGCGAAGAGGGTATACAATATATACAGGATGGAATGGTACATCAAAGTGCGGCTTTACACCTGACCAACGAATTAGATACCGTCGGAGCCGGCGACACCACCGTGGCGGCATTTGCCGCTTGCCTAGGTGCCGAAATCCCCATCGTAGAGGCGCTTTCCCTCGCCAATATTGCCGCCGCCGTTACGGTACAAAAATTGAATCAGACGGGTACGGCCAGCCAAGATGAAATCATTGACATGGCTATTGCGCATCACCCCTCCTTTGATACGGAAGAATAGTTTATTGGAAGCTCCATTTTAAAGAATTATTAGTTATTCCTAATCCGACTGCCTCGTATGAATCACGAACAACTTCAAAATTATCGTCAGGAAGCCCACCACCACCTCACCCAAGAACTACTACCCTTTTGGGAAAACCGATGCGTTGATACAACCAACGGCGGCTACATTACCCACTTTGATAAAGATGGCAATGATTCGGGAGAAGACGAAAAATCACTGATTGCCCAAACCCGCACCGTGTTTACATTTTCGTCGGCTCATCGGGCGGGCTACGGCGATGGACGGTTTGCTGATATTGCCCGGCATGGAATTGACTTCCTGCTCAATAAAATGTGGGACGAAGAAAACGGAGGATTTTTCTGGCTCATGAACCGAAAGGGCGAGGTACTGATCGACGAAAAGATTGTGTACGGCCATAGTTTTGCCATTTATTCATTGAGTGAATATACCCTGGCTACGGGTGATCCCCGCGGACTGGAATACGCCGAAAAGGTGTTTGATCTACTCCAAAAATACGCCGTCGATACTTACTACGGAGGCTACTTTGAAATGTTCCATCACGACTGGACGCTAAAAGGTCCGGGCTCAGCGGGCGGTGACCGCAAAACCCTCGACGCCCACATGCACCTGATGGAAGCTTTCACAACCCTCTACGAAGCCAGTGGAAAAGAAATACACCGGAGGAAGTTATTGGAAATCATTGAGTTGTTGATCCATAAAATCATGCATCCCGACTACGGGACGGGTATTCCGCAGTTCTGGGCCGACTGGCGGGTAGCACCCCAGATTAAATTTGACATTGTATGGGGGTGGGATCGTTTCAGCGAGGACGGCCTAAAAAGTTCGGCGGATGATAACACCAGCTACGGGCATAATGTAGAATTTGCCTGGCTGCTCATGCATGCCCTCGATATTGCCGGAGTACCCTACGATACCCACCGGAACCAACTGCTCAAATCGTTCAACCACGCCATCGAACACGGCATCGACTGGGAATTTGGCGGCGTATACGTGGAAGGGTCACACACCGGGGAAGTGTACGATCGCGAAAAGGAATTCTGGCAACAGGCCGAGGTACTGATCGGTATGTTGGATGCCTACCGTGTTTTCAGAGATGAAGTATACCTGCGCGCCTACAACTCCACCCACCGCTTTGTGTTCGATCATATGATAGACCATCAAGTGGGCGAGTGGAGACCGCTGCTTACCCGGCAGGGCGAATCCATCTGGACCCACATGAGCCACTCCTGGAAAGTAAACTACCACAGCGTGCGAGCCGCGGTTCAGAGTATCGTTCGTCTCGATAAGTTACTAGCTACCTCTGAGTAAGCTCTCTACCAAACCCCGTGGAAATCACATTTTGCTAAACCTCTTGCTCATGAATCCCGTCACTACTAGCTCTGCCACCACTCCGACTGCTGAAACCAAAGCCGCCCAACCCGTGCGACTGCAATCACTGGACGCCCTCCGCGGCTTCGATATGCTGCTGATTGCCGGAGGAGGTGCCTTCATCTCGCTCCTCCACGGCAAAACCGGCCTCGCTTGGGTTGATGCCATGGCCATGCAACTCGAACACCCCACCTGGCACGGTTTTACATTCTATGACTTTATCTTTCCCCTGTTTCTCTTCATGGCGGGCGTTTCCCTCTCGTTTAGCCTCACCAATGGTCTGGCCCGGGGTACTTCTCACGCCGAGCTATACCGAAAAGTGGGGATAAGGATGTTTGTTCTGATTGGTTTGGGAATTTTGTACAAGAATGCGCCTTTGGATATTTTCACTCCTTCTACCATACGGTACGGAAGCGTACTGGGCCGCATTGGGCTGGCAACCTTTTTTACTACCGTACTCTACCTTAATTTTTCTCTCAGGGGCCGACTAATAGCGGTGGCCGTGATCCTGCTTACTTACTACGCAGCCCTCTTTTTACTACCCGTACCCGGCTTTGGCGCGGGCGATCTGTCATTCGAAGGAAATCTCATGGGCTGGATCGACCGTCAGATTATGCCGGGACGTTTGTTACAGCAAACCTACGATGAGTTAGCGCTTTCTACCCAACTACCCGCTTTTTGTCTTACCATTTTAGGTTCCGTGGCTGGTGATATTCTCCGCAATACACAATCACCGGCGGCCACGATTCGAAAATTACTACTATTCGGAACCGGCGGCGTAGTACTGGGCTTAGTCTGGAACCTGCACCTACCCATCAATAAGCACTTGTGGTCCGGGTCGTTTATTGCCCTCACCGCGGGCATGGCTTTTCTTTTCCTGACCTTATTTTACGTAGTCATTGACCTATGGAGATTCTCCCGCTGGGCATTTTTCTTCAAAGTCATCGGTATGAACTCCCTTACCATTTACCTTGGGTATCACTTCATTGATTTTAATAAAAGTTCACAACTGTTATTCGAAGGCATGTACCAACACCTTCCCCAACCCTGGCACGAAGTCCTGAATGCACTGGGAGCCTTTGGGCTGGTTTGGCTTTTCTTGTACTTCCTCTATCGTAACCGTATTTTCTTAAAAGTATAGTCAGCTCATTTGTTTGAGCGATTGGTGGCAAGTCCCGCACACGTGGGACTTGCCATTTTTTGTGATAGTCCAATGGGTAAAAAAGTTCACAGGAGGGTCAGAATAACACAGATTCTACCACAATTAGGCTGTATTTTACGGTTGGAACAGTCTTTTGACTATTTGTAGTAAGTATATCATTAACACTAAACCTGGAAAACTATGGATACTCGAATAATTAAAGGAAGCATCAGCGAATTGAAAGGCAAATTAAAGCAGAAGTACGGTCAACTAACCGATAATGACCTTACATTTGTCGAAGGGAAGGAAGAGGAAATGTGGGGAAAACTCCAACAGAAAGTCGGTAAAACAAAAGACGAAATCACGAAAGAAATCGCTGATTTATAATCGTGTTAGAATATACTTCATCAGAAACATTGATCCCTCGGGCCTCAGGCAAGGGGGATTTTTTTGTTTCAAAGTGCACCACAATGGTAAAATCAATTAGGTGCTCTGAAAAAAAATTACTTACTTGTTGATGTTGAACCTATAACGAGCTCATCATGCGCAACCTATTTGAAGATTTACTTTTCTACTTCCAGAAAAGCCTGACTTTGAAAATAGTAACTTTCTTTTTCCTTCTTATTTTGGTCGTAGAACTATTCATTCGAGTCTGAATCATCCAGGTTTTCGATGGCCAACCAAGTAAAATTCATCGTTTCGGAGTTTTGGTAGTATGTACATCAACCCTACTTTTCGGAATGACTACTAATGGTATCTTACTTTTATCATTTTTGACCTTTGCCTGTCAACCTACCCCAACGCAGACCTCCCAGTCGCTAACATCCCAAAAACTATGTAACATACTGGATATCGCCGGGCAAACCCAAGAAGATATCGCTACTATTTTGGGACATCAAAGTCAGCTCGATGCCGAGACTGCGGCCAACTCGGGCTGCGCTACCTGTCAGAAGTACTCCTACAAAGATGGCCTGATCAAGATAGTCTATATCAACGACATGGCCGACTGGATTACGATTACGCCCACCCAAACCATTGAACCTCAACAGGTACCTACTCTACTAGGGCTTCCAGAACTGCCTCCCGACCATGCTAATAAACAAGTACTTAGTTGGCATCAGTACTCAACTATTAACTCTATTCAGGCATTCATCAAACCCGATGGTACCCTTGACTACATCTATATGAAAGTCACTACGCCCTGACCACCGGTTTCAATAACGAAACCCACTCAGATAGCCTAAATGGGTTTCGTTATTGAAATAGGCCGATCACCTATGTACCCAACGAATTACGATAAGCGTATTTTCTGACGGGCTTTTTAATGAACATCCAGATCCGGAAATTTTTTCTGAATTAACATTAAGTCTTTTTCCAGATCACTGGCCGATTGGTAAAACCAAGTCCGAATTACCTGTGAGGAGTTCTTTTCGTTCAGACCATAAAAGTATAATACAGACAGGCGATCGTTGCAGGTTTTTTTTTCAATCCGCATCACGGCATCTACCGGAACGGAGAGATTATCAAAACCAGTACGAAACTTACTGGTTAATCGGAAATTAACAGGATTGGTCATGGCTTTTAGAGTGAAAAGTGATATAGAATATGAAAACTATACACCTAAGACGCTCGCAGTTCTCCTATTCCTTAGTTCTGGCTATCTATTTTTTGCAAAGTGTGCCAAAATACTCCGCTGGGGAAACGCTAATGAGTTTATGGTGGCTATCTACTAGGAGTGCGCACTACATATATGCCCTAGTAAGACCAAAGCCGATCCGGAGAAGGTCGGCTTTGGTCTTACTTTAAATAACTTTTTCCAGTTCAGCGACCAGGCAGATATCTGTCGGTAGCGACGGATCAACGTGAGGGCTTGGTGGGCCGGTAAGGGCGATGGAAAGACCCAGTTCTTCGGCCATTTCCAATGTTCTGAATAAGTGATACTCACCTACGTACAGGTAGACTTTTTTCAGCGTACTGGCATAGTTACTTACTCGGCTGCCGGGGTAACGCTTTCCTTCTTTAAGAATAGCATAGAACAAGGTTTCTCCTCTTATAGCGTAGTGACTTAAAAGGTAATGTTGAGTAAATTGTAGTTTCTTATGGCCCTCAAAAATACACCTAATTCAGAAGTATACCTATTAAACTTGGGACAAAAGATATCAGGTTTGGGACATCAAGCAACGAATTCGTTTAAAACAAAGGCACCAGAGATACTAGACATGTTGCAATGGAAGTATAATCGTATTTTTGATGCTATGAATATTTCAACTGCAAGTTTAACAACCGAAAGAAAGTGGCGTTGTGCAACTGGATACGATGAAAAACGTTTCAGAAAATTTTCTAGGGGTACACTTTTATCAAGTAAAAAAATGGTCAAAGTTCTTTGACATTTGGGAAAAGAAGCTTGGCGCAAAGGCAAAATCACGGCTTAAACAAGCCCAAGCCAGGGTAGCCGAGTTTTTAACAAATCATCGTTGCAATTAGTACTTGAATCCAAATCCAACATTTTTGTATAAACAATACATCCCTGATAATCCAAGCAATAACCGGAGTTGGCACTATGAGATAGCGAGCGAAATGGCAAATGATAGTATTCCATAAGCCATTCTATCACTACCCTTTACTCTCGCGATAAGTAGCGCAAAACCGTTTTTTTAGTGTCCCGAAACAGTGATTTCAACATAACCGAAATCACTGTTTTTTATTTTCCCTCTCCCAACGGTCCAACAACTAGACTCAGTAAGACAGTCAATTAGTTGAGCTCAGGCGCTTACACGTCATCTATGGGTCAGTCTTGCTTTTTTGACCCTTTTAGTGAACTACCCACCCACGCCAGAGGCGATGGGATGGGCTTCGGGTTTCATAGAGTGTGCTTTGTTACCAAAGTCTGATTTCCTCTCCACCTTTGTAATCGCCAGTTCCTGACGATATATTTTTAAT
>Ga0335396_10001244_pt1 | contig 33206 bp, 24 predicted proteins | sample FRY02_FD_205743 | JGI IMG/M metagenome (GOLD analysis project Ga0335396, IMG submission 205743) | Freshwater microbial communities from Lake Fryxell liftoff mats and glacier meltwater in Antarctica - FRY-02 (spades assembly) (version 2) | ecosystem: Environmental > Aquatic > Freshwater > Ice >... | reverse complement strand
CTTTTGTATGGTTTAGGAACTGAAAACAAAAACTTACCAGGTTTTGTAGTTATGTGCCCAGGTAAACCTGTGGTTGGGCCACAGTTATGGAGCAGTAGCTTTCTTCCTGGTGTTTTTCAAGGCACACATATCAACAACTCATCTATGGATCCCAAGAAAATTATACAGAATGTTGCAAACCCATCTCTCGGAAAAAACTCGCAAAGAGAAATGATGGATTACCTCGCAAAAATGAATCAGCTACATCTCGAAAAACGCGGCAATAGCGATAACCAACTTGAAACCCGAATCCAATCTTTAGAGATGGCGTTTCGTATGCAGTTTGAAGCTCAAGATGTTTTTGATCTGAATCAGGAACCGAAAAACATTCGAGAAGGCTATGGCACAAGCCCTTTTGCACAAGCTTGCCTAACTTCCCGGAGGCTTGTAGAAAGGGGCGTTAGGTGCGTGCAAATATTTACTGGTGGGGGGCAACCTTGGGATAATCATGACGACATTCAGCAACATCGAAAATTAGCTCAAGAAACCGACCAACCCATTGCTATGCTTTTAAAAGACTTAAAATCAAAAGGTTTATTAGACGAAACTTTGGTTCTCTGGGGAGGAGAGTTCGGAAGAACCCCTACCTCTGAAGGCGCCAAAGGGCGCGATCATAATAACCATGGCTTCACCGTTTGGCTTGCAGGCGGTGGGGTTAAGGGTGGTTATATACACGGTTCAAGCGATGAATTTGGATTTGCAGCCGCTGATAAAAAAATGCATGTACACGACTTACATGCAACTATGCTTCATCTTATGGGTTTAAATCACGAAAAACTAACTTATCGCTATTCAGGAAGGGATTTTAGATTAACCGATGTTGAAGGAACTGTACATAAAGAAATAATAGCTTAGTATTATACGATTGCTTTTGTATCTAAAAGGGTATCTGAAGTATACTCATTTTTTTGAATTGTATTTTCACTGGATTTAGCAAAACAGCGGTTATCTTTAATCCAATCTTGTTTCGAGTAAACAATTACAGATGAATCTGTTTCTTTAATTTCCACTCGATCAATGATAAAACCCATTTCGGTAACATCGGTAAATAAATGCCAAGCTAAATTTTCTACACTTGTTGGCTCATTGAATTTCTTAAACCGAAAAACCTCACCTGTTCTTTTCGAATGATCGCAAAGTGTCTCATATAGGGCATCGTTCACATTAATAAGCATTGAATGGTCGTAATTTAATTTTAAAAAAGGCTCAATCTTATCATCAAAATCTGAAAAAAGGGTTGAAATGGATCCACTCCTTACCACTTCAAAGTAAAAAATAACTCCATACCGATGACCGTGTATATTTCTGCATTTATCTTGCAAAAGTTCATTGCGATGAGCAGCATAAAACTTATATTCTTTTTTAATGATCATAATTAGGCCTGATTTTTTTGGTTAATCAACGAAAGAACCTCTGCCCTACTTGATAAGTTTGTTTTAAAAACGCCACGCAAAACACTGGTAATGGTTGAGCAACCAGTTTTCTTAACACCTCGAATACACATACAAGAATGCTCTGCTTGAAGCACGACAGCAACCCCAGAACATTTTAACTCTTTTTCCATCAAATCAGCAATAGTTTGAGTCATTCGTTCTTGCACTTGGGGGCGCTTTGATACTTCTTCTACAACTCTTGCAAGTTTACTTAGTCCAACTACTTTACCATTTGGAATATAACCTATGTGAGCAACACCAGAAAAAGGAAGCAAGTGATGCTCGCACATACTTGTAAACTCGATATCTCGAACAAGTACAAGTTCATCATAATTTTCAGGGAAGGTAACTCGAAGATGACGACCAGCATCGTTGTGGATGCCAGAAAACATTTCAGCATACATTTTTGCAACACGCAAAGGCGTATCAATAAGACCAGGGCGATTCGGATCTTCTCCGACCGCTTTTAAAATCATCTTAACCGCAATTTTAATTGACTCGAGATCAACACTTTTATCAATTAAGTTTGAGGATTCGGAATTATCACAAGGCACTACTTCAGTTCCTTTAACAGGTTTTACTTTGCCTTTATTTTCAACATCGTAGCTTATTGACATCAGAAGCCCCCCTAAATATTTAAATCTCACTTAATTATTAGACTTTATTGTAAATGTTTCCAAGCAATATTACAAATCATTCAAAAAAATCCTTTAAACCGCCATTCGAACACCAATTGAAAGAATGAGATTAGTAAATCGTTCCATATCACCCGTTTGGATGGTTAGTATGTGATCTGGTGTGGAAACTGCTTTATAGAAGTCCCACTTTGGAATTGGCTTTAAGTCAAAATCTAACCCAGATTTTTTAATAATATTTCTAAAATCATCCCAAGCTTGGGGGTCTTTTTGTAGGCCATAAGGCCCAGTTGTTTCGTACATCATCGTATTGACTTCATCGATGGGAACAGCGGATAAAATCACTTCTAAAACCTGAGCACAAGTGAGCAGATTGGGTGCAAAATTTAAATGGATTAATTCCGCATTAGGGCCAAGTGTTGTAGAAGCGGGGTAATGACCATCTGCGATTAAAATTTTGGCGTGGTGCCCTGCTCTGCCAAGAATGCGATTAATTTCTGGGTGAATTAGACGATGCATTAACATAGAACATTTCCTTAATATAAAAGTAACGATGAAACAATTTAATAATACTAATGCTAGGTATTCCACATTAATGTTTGTAAACATTTAATAAGCAAGGTTGCATATGCACCTTTGGGAAGATCAAATCTGATTTTTACAGCTTTTTTATTACGGTTAAGGGTATCATCAAAAACTTCTGCATCCATCTTTTTTGCGAAGTAAAAAGCTTTTCGTTCACCTTTGGAGAAAAACATCTTGCTATTTCCAGGGATTTTCATCTTCTCAAGTAAAAAACCTTCCTCAGCTAAAACAGAGTTTATTAAAAAATAAAATGGATCTTCGGGCTGCATTTTCAACCTAGAAGAAGGCAGGGGAATATAAGTGTTTTCGAGTAGGTCGTGCATTTCGGAGGGTGCAAATTTGACTACAGGATGGATTCCAAGTTTTAGTTTAATTGAAAAAATATCTTCGGGCTTAAAGTTTGAGTTAATCCACCTAGCAAGAACTATATTCCATAAATGGCTCTGGTAAGCGCTGAGGTATAATCCACCAAGTTCGGGTCTAAGTCTTTCGACCGTACCTTTAAAATCAACAGGATGATGAATAAGGTAATCAACTAAACTGCGAGCGTGACCCCTAGAAAGAAGGGTTTTTAAACCGACCCAATCACCCCAATTTTCTTTTAGAATTTTTTTTTCTTGTTTCGTAGCAGCGTTGTCGTGTAGATAAAAAGAAGTCAGCGCAAGTTTCAAAGCTTCTTCAAAATTACCAAGCACCATCTTTTTGGCAACGAATTCAGAGTTTAAGGATTCGATAGAACCAAATCGTTGATCATCGAAGTAGTTTGGAATGCCAGCAGAAGGCAAAAGATTTATGATATCAGGGATATTTTTGGTTTGTTCAGAAATTATATTACGAATAACAATTGTAAACCGATTTGCTTTAATATGATGAGATTCATAAGGGCACGGAATGCTGCCAATATATTTGACAAAAACATCAGATAAGTCGAGGTTTTTTTTTGGGCCGTTCTTGATGGTAAAAAGCTGTTGAGTAACGGCGTGCTTATCTTTTAACCCACCGTAAGAAAGTTGCCAAGCTTCAACTTTCCAATGTCTACGAACCCTAGAAAGAGCATCCGGGGTGGTCCAATTTCGTTTTTCGAGGTGATAAAGCGAAAAAGAACCATAATTTAATGGTAAAATATCGGATAACTCCTCAACGAGGAAGTCTTCGGGTAATTGTTTTATTTTAGAGTTGGCCACAATTCGTCTTCATAAGAATGGTTATTGTTCATTGGGCGAAAAATTTTGGTCATCGCCTGTCGCATCGTCTACGAGTCCTTCGTCAACCTGAGAGGGAGATCCGAATTCGGAAGCTTTTGGTAAATCTTTGAGGGATTTAAGCCCATAGATTTGGAGAAATTTTCGGGTAGTGCCGTAGAGAACAGGGCGACCAAGAGTATTTTCTCTCCCCAGAATTCTTACAATATTTTTTTCTAAAAGATTACGAATCACTTCTGAAGAATTCACCCCTCGAATTTGTTCAATGTCAGCTCGGGTAATGGGCTGCCTGTATGCGACTATTGCTAAAGCCTCCTTCATTGCCGAACTAATTTGAAATTCGGTATTGCTAGCATACAACCTTGCAAGCCAGGTGTGATAAGGGGATTTTGTAAGCAATTGAAAACCGCCCGCAACTTCTTCAATTTGGAAACTGCTGTTTTCTAAATCATATATCCTTTGCAATTCTTTAAGCAAGCTCTTCGCATCAGTATTAATAGTTAAACCCAAAACAGAACCTATCTTTTTAAAATTTAACGGTTCATCAGCGATAAACAACAGGGCTTCTAAGGAAGCGTGAAGGTCTGAACGATAGCCTTCAATACCCGACGTTTTTATGATAATTTTGTCTGTAACTTTGGTAAAATTGCTCGAGTTGCGGTGCTTTAAGAAATAATCAATAACTTGATGATTATTCTCTTTTTTAAAGCGCTGAATAACTTTGTGATCCATCATATTCTCACAAATACAAACTAAAACTGAGAGTTTGGGGGGGGTTGACGCAAGGCGGGGTTGCGCATATCCATCCAAATCGGGTATCCAAGTATAGTCATTTTACCAATTCATCTTGGTAAAGTTATGTTTGTTTGACCAATCTTTGTAAATTTGGACATAATTATGATGGAATTGGACCTTGTGTGGTTTTTGGCCCTGTTGGGAACCCCGCTAGTTTTTGCGATTATAACAACCCTTTCGTCTTTAAATTTCAGTAAAATAACGCCATATTTTGCGTGCCTAGGTGCTGCAATTACTTTGGGAATTTCCCTAGGAATTGTAGTGCAATTCAAATACGACACAGTTGAACAATTGGGAGTTTTAGATGACGAAACCACTCGATTACAAACTTCGTTATATGAAAGAGGTAAAACTGCCGACCTAGTACCCGATTTTGAAGTCAGAAAAAGTTTCGATTGGATTGTCAAAGTTCGATGGTTACCAAAACTTGGCATCAATTTTATGCTAGGGTTGGATGGCCTCAACTTATCATTTGCAGTCTTAGTTGCGCTTATTTACTTTCTTGCAATTTTAGCCGGCTGGATTGGTATACCTATTGAAGGTCGTCTTTTTTCTCTGATTCTACTTTCAGAGTTTGGACTGTTAGGTTCACTTTTAGCCATCGATGGCTTAATTGCTCTTATTTTCTTAGCTTTAACCATTCTTACATTTTATTTCCTGTTGCAGACTTATGCGGGAAGTAATCGCAATGGTTCTGCCTACCTCTTTGGTGTTTTAAGTAGCATTGGTTTAATTCTGTTAGCAAGTGTATTAATCTATTGCTATAAAACGGATACAACGAGATTTGCTAACCAAGGGGAAATTGAAACTACAAGAAATCAGTTGCAAAGATCCCACCCCGAGTGGACCGAAAAGCAGATAAGTGATTATCTTACGCACCACACCTTTAACATTTTGGTATCGCAAAGGGCCGGTATAGATCAACTTGTTCAAAGTAAAATCGGCGCGAAGAAAGCATCTTCAAAAACCCACACTTTTGCATTTCTTGCGCTACTAACTTCAGCATTGTTATTAGGGTTAGCCTCGCCGTTGGTAGCACTATTTTTCAAAACTTATGAACAAGCTTATTTACCTGTTGCTTTAATATTTGCAACGGCTTTTCCACTATTAGGGGTGTATGTTTTAACACGATTTGGAATTCAAATATTTCCTGCTGGTCTTGTATCTTCTGCAACTTGGCTCACTTGGACCTTAGCTTCAATAACAATGGTACTTGGAATATTACTGCTAAGCACCTCATCGCCGGAACGGTTTCTTTCCTTATTAGGAATTTGGCTACAAAATGTGTGCTATTTAGGTATGGTAGTTTCATTTGCGGGATCTCCAGATATGTGGAAATCCAAAACATTTGCAGCGGCCTTACTTTGGTTTCTCGCAGGTTATTTATGCCTAACCGGCCTAGTGTTTTTATGGCGACAAATAAAGGACCAAATCCTAGTCGATATTGTTGACTTTAAAATAGGTGCCCTAAAACAAGCTCCTTTTCTAGCCTTATCCTTTTCTATTTTAATCTTTGCTACCCTTGGTTGCCCAGGATTTCTCAACTCAATTGGCTTATTTCTAATTGCAGGTGCAACCCTCAAATTTGGTTTAATACCTGCACTATTTACTGGTATTGGTTTGATCTTAATAACAATCGCAAGTTATAAAATACTGAACATCGTCTTAGGAAACAGTTATGCAACTCCGACTCTTACCGACCTAAAATTGCCACAAATTATTCTAGTCTTTATTATCCTAACCCCCCTTCTTGGATTAGGGTTATTCCCAAATTTGATGTTGTCGTGGTATTTACCTAGTAGCGCGGCAATCTCTGAATTGATACAAACCAAATTGGTAAAATAACTTCTAAAGAAACATTGCAATGCCTTTATTTGACACCCACGCCCATCTCGATGATAAGCAATTTGATCAAGATTTAGACAAAACGATTACATCGTTTATTGGCAACAATGTAAACCGAGTGGTTTGTGTTGCAACAGGAATTGAATCAAGCAAAAAAGGTTACGAGCTTTCATTAAAATACCCAGGTGTTTACTTTAGTGCTGGTATTCATCCCAATTCGATTACTGAAAACCCCTCCAACAGTATTGCTCTGCTAGATAGTTTTCTCGCAGAAAAAAACCCTGTCGCAGTGGGTGAGATAGGCCTAGATCGGTACAGAAATTAAACTCCATTTGACCAACAAGTCCTATTTTTTTCAAAGCAAATCGAACTGGCCAAAAAATATAGACTGCCTATTTTAATCCACTGCAGAGAAGCTTGGGATGATATGTTTCCAATTTTAGAATCCGAGATTCAAGCTCGAGGCGAAATCCAAGGAATCTTACATTCTTTCACAGGAACCGTAAAACAAGCCGAATATTGCTTGAAACTTGGACTTTATCTTTCATTTGCTGGAATGATCACCTTCAAGAAAAATCAATCTCTTAGAGAAGTTACAGCTTACTGCCCAATAGATCGCTTATTAATTGAAACCGACTCGCCTTATCTTGCACCCGAGCCTTTTCGTGGCAAAAGAAACGAGCCTTCCTATGTAAGTTACACCGCACAATGTATTGCAAAAACTAAAGGTATTTCTTTAGAGGCTTTAGAACAGCAATTATGGAGCAATTCAAACCGTATATTTAACTTAAAAGACGAGCTTTAGGTAGGTAAAACTCCAAAATCTTTGATAGTGAAAATCGGGATAAAAGGACACTTCGGTTCAATTAATTCTCGGGCACCTTGAAGACGATCAACAATACAAACCACAGCAATGACTTTACATCCAGCCTTTTCAACTTCTTCAACGGCTTCCATTGCGGAACTACCGGTTGTTAGAACATCGTCGATAACAATAACTTTAAAACCTGGAGCAAGAACACCTTCAATCCTCTGTTTACTGCCGTGTTCTTTTACTTTTTTACGAACAAAAAAGCCTTCAAGATTAATGCCCTGTTGTTGACTTTTAACTAAAATTGCAGCAGTAAGAGGGATAGCCCCAACCTCTAATCCCCCGATGGCATCAGGTTTAAAACTAGAAATAAGGTCAAAAAAAACTTCGCCTAACAGATCAATCACTTGCGAGTTAAAAAGTGCCTTTTTACTATCGATGTAATAGGAACTGGTTTTGCCCGAGGCTAAAGTAAAATTTCCAGTCTGGTAGGCTCGTGATTTAAACGCTTCTAAAAGCTTACTTTTCTTAAGGTCCATTAAATGAAATCCAATGAAGTCGGATCATTTTTGAAATATGGCAAGATCCAAGCCCACATTTAGCTGTAGATCTTTATATCCATAGGCTTCTTCAAGGGGAGGACTTTCACCTTCTTTTGGCCAAGAATAATTTTCAATACGAATTGGGAGATTGTTTTCCTTATCAAAAAACACTATATTTTTATAAAAAAGAAAATATCCATCCGTATTGATCGGGTGGGTAAGTTCAATTCTCGTACAAGTACGGTCGTAGCACATCACATCGCTGACAATAACTTCGGTAGCTTTTCTGCGTTTTTCTTCTATCCAGCCGTGTTCTAACTTCTTTATTAAAACTTCTAGGCCAGCTTCAGTAATGTTATGGCGATTATTGGAGCAAGCCTTTGGGTCATTGACATCCAAAGTTAAAAAACCAACTGCGCCAAGAAAACCAGCACCTTTTGCCCGCATTTTGTTGGGATCTTTTCGAGAGATATAGATGGCTTCTTGGCCTTTAGACCCCCTAGGTTCCATATATTTCATATGAAGATTAAAAGGTTTTGACACAACCTGCATCAAAATTGTAGCTTCCGGTTGCATTTTATCTTTTAAGCGTTCAAGCTGAATGAAGTTAGCTTTATAATCTTTAACATTTTCAAAAGTTTTGACCGCATCTAGAATACATTGGAGCGGTTTTTCCATACAGTCGTGCGAATCCCTAGGCAACGATTTAACCTCTTCAATAATTTCTAATTCGATTCTTTTAAGCTCATTATCTGGCTTAGCTTGGGTGGCATTTCCCGTTGCGATAATAAATATACCAAGAATCCCACCAAAAAAAATGTAGGCTAATCTAGGAAATCGGCTTTGCGTGATAGGAATCTGCATACATTTTCCAAAGAGTTTCTTGACTGGCATTGAAAACTATCACACGAATTGCTTTTCGAAAAGAAAAACAAACATCTTCTAAAAACTACCCTCTTACCTAGTCGTTAAAAATAAAACAGGTTATTAAAATCACTAGAATAAGCATTGCTATATGCTATATTTAATTGAAATTACAATACTATTTAGGGATTAAAAATTGCATCAAGAACCTGAACTTGTGGTTTTTATGGTTATTTCTGAGTTTTATCAAGAGAACGGCTATATTGCCCATCTTAAAGATAATTCAAATGCGGTAATTTTTGATCCGGGTTCTGATGTAAATAAATTCTTCCATTACCTTAAATCCAAGAATTTAACCCTCGAAGCTATTTGCTTAACTCACGCACATCCTGACCATATCGTAGGGGTTCCAGAGATAAAAGAAGCTTTTCCCAAAGCGAAAATTATGATTGGCCTCAATGAAGCTGCTGCTCTAACAGATCCTCATTTAAATCTAAGTTCTTTGCTAGGTGAGGAACTGGTTGTTCCCGAGGCGGAAATTACTTTAGTAGATAACCAGGAGATTATTATTGCCGGGATCAACTTTAGGATTTTAGAAATACCCGGACACTCGCCAGGCCATATTGCCTATGTTGCCAAAGATTCCAATACTCATATTTTTGGTGGCGATATTTTATTTGAGGGAAGTGTGGGGCGTTGCGATTTTCCAGGTGGGAATTTCCAAAAACTCATTTCTGGCATAAAATCAAAACTTCTTTGTCTGCCCCCAGATTCTAAAATTTACCCAGGACACGGACCTACCACTACCATTCAACAAGAAATTATTCATAACCCTTTTTTAGCCTAACGCTTCATTAAAGAAAGATCTACAACTTGGACCGATTCCCAAGCTTCTATCGTTCCAACTGGATACCAAAAATCAGCGGGTATGATGCCTACACGCTCATGCTGAGCTAAGTTAGAAAGGTAATCTGTGATTTCGTATTCTCCTCTGCTGGAAACGGCAAGTTGTTGTTGGAATACCGACCGAGGAAAGTGGTAGGCCCCTGTATTTGCCAAAGCTTTACCTTCGATTTTTGGTTTTTCGGTCATCTTTTCCAAACTTCCATCACTTCGGATTGTTGCAACGCCAAAATTCCAAGGGTCATTTACTTCCTTGACAATAACACCTGAAGAAACTTCTGCAAGTTTTTGTAAATCACTAGCACCATACAAGTCGTCGCCATTGAGAACCAAAAAACTGGAAGAATTGATTTGCGATTCGCAGCGCCTAAGGGCATCACCAGTGCCTTTAGGTGGGTCTTGCTTAACAATAGCAAAGTCTTTAATCCATTTTTGTTGCTGCATAAACGCTTCGATTTGATCCGCTAGATAATGAACAACAACAACGACTCGATTAATTTTGGAGGGTAAGGCTCCTAAGGTCCAGTCAAGAATCGGCCTACCTTGAATAGTTAAAAGCGGTTTAGGAGTATGCAAAGTATGAGGCCGCAATCTTGTGCCAAAACCTGCGGCAAGTAAAATTGCATCCATAACTATAACCTCGATTTATTTGTAATTAGATTTTTTTTGTTTTGCGATTTTTTGGGGTAGAAAGAACTTTGTCATCCTTTGATTTATTTGCCAACTCTGATTGCAATTCTGCAGACATATTTTGGGCATTGTTAATAGCTAATTCGAGAAATTTTTGCTGACTTCGAATCTTAAGAGTGCCTGCTTTTGCAATTACTTTTTTGTACGAACCATCCGAGTTAAGTTCTCGGGCTTTAACATTGTCGTTGAGTGAAGTGCTTATAATTTCATTAATGATACGCAATTTTAATTCGGCAGGTTCAATCGGAAAAACAACTTCTACCCTTCTACTTAGGTTTCGATCCATCCAATCAGCAGAGCCAATAAAAACCAAAGGCATTCCATTATTTTCAAAATAATAAATACGGCTATGCTCTAAAAACCGATCAACGATGGAGGTCACTTTAATATTTTCGCTGATTCCAGCTAAGCCAGGAACTAAATTGCAAATTCCGCGACAGATAATTTCAACATTAACCCCAGCCTGACTTGCTTTGTAGAGTGCCTTTACGATGATTGGTTCAAGTAATCCATTAAGCTTAGCAACAATTTTCCCTTGTTTTCCTTGCTGAGCAAAACTGATTTCTTGATTAATCTTTTCCAACATAAAATCTTGCAACCTGCTAGGGGCAACCACTAACTTTTTCCACTTAGGCAGTTCACAGTAACCAGTTAAGTAATTAAACAAGGCTGATGCATCTTCACAAAAATCGGTGTTACAAGTAAAATATCCTAAGTCTGTATACATTCGCGCAGTTTGGGGGTTATAATTTCCCGTAGAAAGGTGAACATATCTTCGTATTCCATCGTGTTCTTTTCGTACCACTAAAGCGACTTTACAATGGGTTTTTAAGCCAATAAAACCGAAAACCACATGAACACCTGATTTTTCTAACTCTCTTGCCCATAAAATATTTCGCTCTTCATCAAGCCTTGCTTTAAGCTCGATTACTGCAGTTACTGCTTTTCCATTATCCGCTGCTCGCTGCAAAGAGCGGACAATCGGAGAATCACTGCTGGTGCGGTAAAGGGTTAATTTAATCGCAAGAACTTTGTCGTCATTGGCGGCAGCTTCGACAAAATCCATTGTATGACCAAATGTTTCATAGGGGTGATGCACCAGAATATCTTTTGCACGAATTGCTGGCCAAGGTGCTGCAAATTTTGCAAAATCAGGTGAAACCTGTGAAACAAATTGTGAATCGTGTAAATGTGGAAACCCAGGTAGTCCGTGAATTTGAAATAGCGAAGTTAAATCAAGTATTCCTTTTGCACGGTATACATCCATCGCATCTAGCGCCAACGCTTTAACAAGAAAATTTTCTACTGCAGGCGTTGCGGATGTTTCTATCTGCAACCTTACCGCCATTCCTCTTCTTCGCTTCCGAATTTCTTCCTCAATAGTTTTCAGCAAATCTTCAACTTCATCATCTTCAATTTCAAAATCACTATTGCGAGTTACACGGAATGCTGTGGCATGTTCGATAACCATTCCAGGGAAAAGGTCAGAAAGATGAGAACGAATTATGGTTTCAAGGGTAGTAAAAACATTTTTGCAATTAGGCCTACCTTGCAAAGGAAGCGCAATAAAGCGCGGTAAAACAGCAGGAACCTGAACCACCGCCATCAACGAACCGGAACTGCGTGGTCTTTGTAATTGCACTACCAAATTTAAAGATTTGTTTAAGAGATGAGGAAAAGGATGCCCCGGGTCAATAGCAAGTGGAGTAAGCACGGGAAAGATTTCCCGATGAAAAATTTCTGCAATATGCGCTTTATCAATCTCATTAAAATCTTTTTGAAGAATAAAAAAAATGCCTTCTTTTTCAAGTGCAGGGAAAATTTCATCTTCTAAGCAACCATAGGCTTCTAATGCCATCTGTGATACATTAAAATTAATTTTATTAAGTTGTGTTTTTACAGGTGTTTTATCTGCACCAGAACCCATCGCAACACCAGCCTGAAACTTCTGCTGCAACCCACCTACCCTAACCATAAAAAATTCATCTAAATTAGATTCGAAAATTGCTAGAAATTTTAACCGCTCCAACATCGGAACCGAATTATCTTTTCCCTCTTCTAAAACCCGTCGATTAAACTCGAGCCAACTAAGTTCCCTGTTAAAATAAAGCTTTGCATCGTCCAGATCCGTTATAGACTTTAAATCAACAGGGTTTATTGTCACTTCATTCTCAATTCTTTAATGGTTTATCAATTACTTACTTGCTGATTTTAGCATATCATTAAAAAATTCGACAAGGTCGCCTTTATTCTTAGCCTTGGCTAATTTTAATCCGGCATTGCATACCTTTTTGGCTTCCGATTTTTGATTCAGCTTAATCATAGTTTCCGCTGCTGCAATTAGCATTCTGTCGTTATCAGCGTGCTTTGCAAGGATTTCATCCACCACCTTGATCACCTGAAAAATATCATCTAGCTTCGCAAGGTTTTTCATCTTGGCTATTTGTAAATCAGCGGTTTGCTCAATCAACCCTTCTAACTTCGTCAATTCAATTGCCTTATTCAAACCTTGAGCCATCAAGGCTTTATTTCCATTTTCCATTTCTTTTTCTGCAATAAATTTGATGATAGGCACAAATAATTGGTGCGAGGCAACCATTCCTTTTGTTGGCATTACCTTGGCAAATCGTAGTGCCATTTCTTGTGCATCTAAAGATACCGCATTACGGTAAGCTTCTTCTATTTGTTCCAAATCTAAATCTTCAACATCAAGGTTTGATAGTTCTGCTACATTCATACTTTTAATTGGCTTTGATGCTGCATTTGCAAGTTGAGCAAGGTTTTCGCCCAAGGAAAGCTTATGCCTTAAACGATTGAAGTCGTAAAGTGAGGCTTCTTGTGTTGCCAGTATTTCTTCATAAAAGTCGATAATTCCTGCAAGTTTTTTAGCAAGCACAGGGTGAGCACTTGCATCGATCGGAGTATTCCCCTGCAAAGATTTTCTTGGATGGTTAACCCAGTTTTCTTCGAAATATTTTTCCATCTGGTTGCAAGCCATACTTTTTGCCTGCTCTTGATCCTTAGCTGTAAGCGGAACAATTGCAGCGGGCAGCAAAACACTTCCAAAATCTGCGGTATTCGTTGTTACTACAATTTGATTAATCGGGATTTGCAACTTGGTGATGAATTCAAGCTTTAAATTTTCAATCTTCTTTAGGTCATATCCCCAAGCAACCAATGTAGATGGGTACAAAGCAAGGTAACCAATAACTTTAGAAAATTCCTTGGTAGAAGACCCCGTGGTGATCAATCCTGATGCATTTTCTTCAAGCAAAAAGAAAGTAATGCTACCAGCTTCTTTATCTTGGTAAAGCGGCATAATTCTTCGCGTTTGTTGCAATTCTGTAAGCCATTTTGATACCGATTCTGAATTGGTCAAGGTGACGCCAATATGGTGATTTATATAGTCGCTTTCATTTTCCATACCAATTGCAAATTTAAGAATTTCTTGAAGAAGCGCTGCTTTGCGATAATGTGTTTCATCTTTTTCTTTTTTAATAAAATCGTCAAGGGCATCAAAGCTTTCCTTGTTCATTCCCAACCAAGCTAAAGAAACAGCAAGGTTAAATTTTGCCCCATTGTCTGCTGGATTACTTGCGATTTTTTTGCGAAAAATATCAGGTAAGTTCCCAAGGCGAATGTCTTCTGATTCGGTAAATACAGAATTTTCTTGCGAAGTTGAACTTGCAATGAATGTTAAATCATTCTGGATAGTTTTTGGCATCCGCGATTGAGCGCCTGTCAGGTTATCAAGCATTCCCTTCAGGTCAGTATTTGCAGGTAAATAACGAACCGCAATTTGCAAGGCAACCTTGGCTGCTATGGGTCGGTTACGATTCATCTCACAACGAAAAATAAGGTTATATACCCGTGCTAAATCTTCCTTAGAATCGATGTGGTAATAAATCGCCGCTTTTCTTAGCAGGATCAACGCGCCTTCCCATTCGCCTTCATCTATTCTTAAACCTGCTCTAAGGTAATAGCCAAAAGGATAATTTGGGTTAATTTTAAATGCTTTTTCTAATTCGGCTTCTGCTTGATCTGGCTTGCCACTTAAAAGAAGTAATTCTCCTAACCTGCCAAACACCTCTGGATTTTCAGCATTACTGGTTTGAAGACCCTTCATTTGGGAAATTGCACTTTCTACCTGTCCTTTAGAAAACGCTTCGTAAGCTTTTTCGATAGGTCCCCAAACCGAGGCACAACACCATTTAAATTTCTTACCACTTCCACAAGGACAAGCAGAATAAAGGTCCACAGCCATGAAAATCCTCATTTCTCGAATTAAAACCAAAAGTATTTTATTATGGTAGAAGAAACAGGGTTGTAAACATAGTATTTAATGCAGAAGATCTAAGAATCTAGGGCAATGGGGTTTGCTGGTCCTATCTAAATTAATGACAAAAATCTAATTTTAAGGGCAGAATGTTTGATCTATCGATTGACACTAAGCCCTTGGTATCTAAAATGTTAAAAATACGAGGGCGTATAGCTCAGTTGGCTAGAGCGCAGCTCTGATAAAGCTGAGGTCCTTGGTTCGAATCCAAGTACGCCCACTCGTTATTTCGCAAGTAGTTGCAGGGATTGGCTTTAAGTCGCTACTATAAAGCACTTGTGTCAATTCTTGCTGCTCCTTGCAACTCTTAACAACTGCCTGTGGAACCGCTTTTTGCACTTCTATTGCATCGCTTTTTTCCACGACTTCCCCGAACCACTTATTAGCTTCCTCGTAATCGGTATCGTCAACCTCAAGATAATGAGCTTCTGCAACTTTTTGGAAATTTCTAATCTAGGCTGTTAAGTTGATAGGTATAAACACCTACCTTTCCAAGTTTTCCTTTGAGAAAATGAACTTTAGAACAGTTACTTCACGAAGTGCAATGGTTTCATTTTAACCTAACCCACCGCCGTTCGCTGTAGCGTATGGTTAGGCCAGTTCGGTTTCAAAAATGAATCTCTTATTTTTGCAGGAGTTTGAGGTGTTGCGACCCTATTGTTACTGCGCTGGGGCAATCGCCGCAGAAATAGTGATAACAATGATGGCCCACCAAACGCCGCAATGGAGTAACATCGCCAGCACCGTCAAAACCAACCCGACCACTCTCCACCCCAAGCTTATCTTTGAGCGCCACACCACGGTCCCGCTGGCCAGTAGCGCAACGACAGGAATAAAACAGAATAGGAAGACGACAAAGCCTTCTGGTGGGGCAGGCACTTGCAATCTGTTTATGATTATCAGCAACAGAACATAACCCGTCGGGCTCAGGAACACATCCAGACTGGCAGACTTTGTAAATAATGGGGATTCAAAGTGTTCATATTGATCTTACGGTTCCGTTTAGCATCGGTGCCGACTGCACTGTTGCAATGTATTAAAAAAGTGTAATCCCGCAGGCTCGGTCAACTTTATCGGCTGGCACGCCGATCAAGACAAAACCGATTCCTTGTATTATTTTCAGCGGTGTACGAATGAAAATATTATATTTTGTCTACCGTGATTACACTTCCAGTAAAAATCAATTCCGAGTTGGGTACCATGCTTTTTCCAAAGAAAAACCAACTTAGTCGCCGCTATGAAACTTCTAGGTCGGGTTCGCAAGTGCGGGCAAGCCAATTTACCCCTGAATTATTCCCCACCGCATAGGTGAGATTAAAACAGTTGCCGGCACTGGTCAGGTTCGACGTTTGGTTCGGCATCAACATCACCTTGGCAGCAAGACAATATATCGCACCATCACCTCACTCTAAACCAAGTAGCACTGCGAGAACCACAGTAACGCCAGCCACTATTAACCCAAGCAGACCCAAAACGGCAGCGATGCTAAAGCTCAATTCCGGCCGCGGCAGGGGTTTTGCTGGAAATGGTGATGATAGATCGCGACCGGCAATGTAATCCTCAATTTCATCCTTGGCTTCTTTGAGCCCCAGTCCAGTTTGCTCCCGATGCAACTTAATGGCCTCGATTTTGCTGGCGTTATCATCGGCCAACCCTTGGACCTCTTCGGACAGTTCCTCAGCGATCGCCGACTCTTCGTACTCCAGAACTAAATGTTTGAGGATCTGATCTATCTTCGCTTCCAGCCGATGCAACCGGGCGGCATCTGAACGCTGGAAGCGTGCGTTAGTTGCCCGCCCACCTGAATAAAAAGCCACGGTTAGGCTGACGAGAACCCATATCCATAAAAAATCTGAAAATTCAAGGACTGCGAACATAGGTTCACTCACTTCATTTCGCCTAACAACTATTCATTTGCGCAAGCTATCTCCGCTGACGATGAGTCGCAGAAGAGGTTACTCAATTTTCTTAGATGACTAGATTTGACCACAAACAATTAGAGGGGCAAATAATATCTTAAAATTTATTGCTGTTTTTAGGCGGGCTTCAACGCCTTAGCCAACTGATAAACGAAACCCAGATTAAAAATGACGATTACAATCCCTAGCCAGATAAAGAAATCACTCGGACCCTCAAGTATTGAAAAAACCAAAAAAAGATGGGCAATAAACGAGAAAAGCATAAGCGATTTTATAGCTCCGTGTTTCTCCGTAATAATTATCAATTCCGCATTACTGAAACCTTGCAAATTATTCCCCTTTGCTTCATCGATGCTGAACGCTTAAGATTAGTTTCCAAGGCTCGTGCTGGATGTAGTTAGCTTTATCGGATGGTAACAGAACATCTTGCTGAACTATCTGCCATACACCGTTTTCTCGTTGGCGTTACAATTGCTCTTGTCGTAACTCGTTGCGAACTTCTATCAGAATCTGACCAAGCATGTTTTTGCCACTGCCATCCGCTCCAATACCCCAGTAATAATCACCAGGTGCATTCTCGATAAGTTCCTCTTCGCCGGTCTCCAGCAAGATGCGCTGAATTTCTTTATGGGTGCGAAACTTTTGTCGAACTGCTTCTCGCATCACATCATCTTTGACTTGCTCCCAGTCAGTTCGCAACGGTCGTTTGAGGTCACGCCCCGCCTCGGCAGCTTGTTTGGGTGTCTTAATAAGCCGAACCTCTTCTTCGTGATGCGTACCCGCAAATTTCTGAGCTTGAAAATAATGTTCCGTGGTTAGCCACCAAACGCCTTTCAGTTCGACCCCATGCAAGGAGAAATTCGAGAAGCAACCGTAGGCATCGACGGCATGGTAAAAGTAGATCGGCATTAGTGATCCTCCAGTTGTCAGTGGTACAATGTAAAGTGCAACGCATTCACAAAAAACAGTCGAACGAGCGAAGGGATCGAGCGTTCGATACTGGTAAAACATCTGCCCAATGAACCATCCTAACAGGTGCGCCGCAGGATAGTGAACTCTCAGAAACCAAAATCACAGCACCGGTTCGGTGAATCCTTGTTATTCAGGCCTAGCTGCCCTAGGAAGTACAGCTTTTGGTACAGGTCGATCTTGGCCGAGCCATTAACCATCATAATCACTTTTTATAGCACTTCGACCCCTTTGCCTAACAATAGGGTTCACCAGTTCGACTGGGCTGAGTGAACTACGAATCAAGGAAAGCCTATATGCCCGCAGATCTCGTGCAGCGCTCGGCTCGGCGGCGCTATCATCCTGCATTTCTTGTGTTCAAGGCTTCAGTATTTCTCGTCTTTTTCATCCGACTCCGCATGGAACTTATGGAGAATCCGATGCATTACAGGTGCTAGAATAACACCTGCTGATGCGATCACAACCAACCCACTGTATAAGGCATAAAATCCTGCGAATACCTACCCTCTGTCTGTTTTCATCGGATCTACGGGACCCATCCCGCCAAGGATCATTGATGCATTCAAAAACGCATCAATCCAGGGCATTTTTTCCAGAAAGTGGTAACCGCACATTCCGCTAAAAAGCGAAAGCCCTATAATCCCCGCAACAATCGCCACGCTCCGGCCCACCCTCTTTGCGAATGTTGACCTTGGAACAACCGGATGATGCTTGGACTCATAGCCAAAGAAACTTTTTTTTGACGCCATGTTACACTTTTCAAGTTTCTTCAAATCTTGGGGGTTTACAATTTCTGCCGCCTAACCACTAATCTTAGCAGACGCAGTGGATCGGTGAGTATGAAATTCTAGAACCGCTATATGACCCGCAAATCAAATGCAGCTTCTAATTCGGCATCTGCGTCTCACTCCCGTTCACTCGACTTGCTTACTGGAAAGTTTGAATTCGTAGAGTACGACCTCTTCGACTTGAGAGTCAAAACCCCAACACTTGTTGAAGGTTTTTCCGGGTGAAAGCAGTTCCATGTCTTCGGCAATTTCGACGAACTCTTTGCTGCCATTCAGTCGGACAATAGCGCGAAAGTGTAGTGTCTTATCGAAGTTGTTCTCGACCGAAAGGAACGGTCGTGTTGCCCCTTCTCGCGGCGGTCGAATTGGCGAATCCGAGGTCACTCCGAGTTTGACCTTGACCGACAGTTTTTTGCCTTCGGCCTTATTGGACTTCAATGGGTTCGTGAGTAGATCTCCATCGCGATTGAATTCGATGGCGAACTCATCATCGGGCTTAAAGCTCACCTTGACCTTAATGGTAGCTGGGTTAACAACTTTCGGCGGTTCCGCAGTCGCTACGGCAACAGAAGCGACTACAAAAATAAGTGCTTTGCAGATAACTACGAAAGATTGACCGCTCTGATACGCATATGAACCGCCACTTAAGGCGCCTGATGTAAACCTACGGAAAAGAAAAGCACCACTCCAAAGAATACGGATGTCGCCAAAGATTTTGTTGCGCATTGACTAACCTTCCTTCTTGCTACCCAACAATCATTGGGTGGAATTAATTCCATATACCTTGACTTTTCATTCTTGATAATCCAGATGCTAATCTTTCTAGCTCAGATTAGCGACATCGCAAAACAATGAAGAGAGACAATTGCTTTTAATGAGGTGATATTAAGCACCGTTTGAGCTTTTTAAAAGAGAAATTTATTAATTCACCGAAAACACTTCACACTCACTCCCTAGTACTGGAAAAGGGAGTAAGCCACCGAAGTTGCTCGACTATTGCCAGCTTATAACACCACAATCCTTAGCCAGTTGGATGACATCCCTCACCTAGTTTATTCTTGCGCAGTACAGCATTGAGCCAAGCTAAAAGAATTATATCGCTGAGTGTTTTGCCAAGGCCCTTTCAGAAAAATCAATGAGGCAGTAAATTATTCCACTGTCCCCTTGCCATTCCGCCATTCATCTGCAATAGTAAAAAAGTATCTACTTCATCAAGAAGGGCTGAGGGGAGTTTCCCCCGATGATGCCCGCCAACCTGTTGCAAAGCAAGGTGGTAAAAAAGCGGCGGCGTAAGCCGTGACGATGGAGGCGGTTTGTGCCGCCTTCGACCTGAAGGCCCATAAACCGTAAGGAGAACTTATGATTCCCCAACTATCCCGTCGTTATTTTTTGAAAACCACCGCCTCGGCAATTGCAGCCCTGGTTCTCCCTAAGGGTCTCTTAGCCAAGAACCCCGACCAATGCTTCTGGTTCGTCCCTGCAGATTCCAGCAACTCCCCTTGGGCCGTCGCCAACCCCGTGGCGTGGTCTCTTGAAAACGCCCGACAGCCGATTTTAGAGCGGGCCAGCGAGGGGTTGGCGAAGATGAGGCCGGAGGATGGTAACCGGATTATCCGGTTGCTGGTCCGGCGGTGCCGCCTGAACCTTCTTGAGCTTCGCCCCAAAAAAGTAGTCGTCAAATATTATGGGCAACAAGGGCAAGTCGATCTTCGGCCCTTCTTCAAGCAGAAAGGACTGGCCCACTCGCAAACCGAGGTCGTTCTTCATGATCGGAAAAAAGATATCATTACGATGAAGCATGGCGACGACTTTTTGTACGGCGAAGGCTGTGGCCCCAATTTTCCGTTCGACCTCTTCATTAGCAAGTGGGTGAGGCGTTTCGAGCATGAAGCCGATGACTGGCAGGCAGCGCCGGGAACACGGTCCGGTTATGCTTGGGAAGGAATCGAAGATAGCCGCATTCCTTGGATTGCACTGAAGGCGGTATGGCGAAGTCGGGACGCTGTTCCTCCTTTGGCTTGCTTAAATTGCGACACGCCGACGATTCTGGTCAACTTCGGGAATCCCCAGGGCAGCATGTTCAATCGGTATCCGAGGTTCATTTCCGTCTGCTGCTCATGCTGCCGGTCGTTCCAAAATGGGTCGGTGAACAATGTGTTGGGCTGGATGGAGGCGAATTTGCCTGAAGAACTCCGACCCGACTTTATCATGTGGTGGAACCATCGGATGAAGTTGGAGCGGACGACAAAAGATACAATTCTTTGATGAAAATCCTGCCCCTCTTCGGCTGGCAATCTGTTTCTGGCAGCGTCAAATCGACCTACTTCAAAGATCAGGGCCATGAGGTCATCAAATTGGCGCTGCCCGACAATGCCATAGAGAAGGCCGGCTGCATCGCCTAGGCCGAGCTCGATCAGTACCAGCACTAGGTTATCATCGGATCGTCACTAGGCGGGGGAGTACTATTTTAAAAGCAGTTAATCCGCAATAAGACTCAAGGGATAACTACAATAGGGATCAAAGTTTACCTAATTGATGCTTTCATTATGGTTAGAACGGCTGCCTTGGATTCTGAACTCAACCTCTTCCGTAGCTCAAACACTATAGGAAAATCATCAGCTAAATTGCTAGCCACGCTTTTTGCTTATTTCAGATAAACAATAGTTTACCATACCTTGGGGATCGATTCACTTCATCAGACCATCGATAAGTTTAATAATCAAGTATTGTGACCAAGGGTGAGATCATCTTGCAATTGCTTAATACAAAGTATGAGGGAACAACAAGTCACCTTTTAAAGCATCCCCCTTAAGGCGTTTAATCCTCAAAACTAGCGTTAAAGTTTAAAAAAGGGCTACTCAAATAACTTTTTAATCTATTTTTTTAAAAATCTGAATTAAAATGGTTCTTTTGGAAAGATAGATCGTCAGGATGGGTATAAGAAATACCCTTTGACTGGAGCTTTTTATGCGAAGTATGATATCCCTGGCCGCGTTTGTTTTGATCCAAGTTTTCTCCCAAGCAGGAGAAATTGGGTTCATCGAAGACTTCAGTTTTTCTAAAGATCGCACCGAGGCCTTGAAAAAGTTAATCCCAGGCACCGAAGATTATTACTACTACCATTCGCTTCATTATTTAAATACCAGCCAGTTTGAAAAAATCGAACCGCTTATAAAACCATGGCTCGAACGCTTCGGGCAAACCCCTAGGCTTAATGAAATTCAAACCCGCAAGGCGCTTTTAACTTACGATGCAGATGCAAAGAAAAGCCTAGATTATTTACGCAATCATCTTGGCATAAACTTTAATCATCAAAAAGAAACCATCGGTGCAATTCCAAATCTGCCCACCTCGTTGGATCAAAAACGAATAGCGCGCGAAACCCTTTTGGCAGAATCTTTGACCCGCTGGCAGAACCTTGAAAACTTTGAAGATGGTGCACTGGATTGGTTAGATGCATCGAAGCTTGATGCGCAAAAGTTGCGCAATTATTTGCAACGGCTAAGAAGGCCTGATGTTGCGAATTTGCCTGCCCTTGTTGAGCAAGATTTCAAGAACCCCAACCCCGTGCCTTTTGGGGCCTACCCGATTCATCAGATGCTAACAATGGAGCAACTATCCGAGTTGCAAAAAATCCACCTTGCACTTTTGAACCAGTCTGCTTTTGTAAATGCATCGATCAGGCATCTGCAACCTGATACAGATTCTGATTGGAAGAGAAACCCTAAGGAAGCAGAAAAGTATTTTGATCGCCTTTGGCAGTTTGTTGCAACCCTTGCACCTGTGCATAATTCCTTAAAGGCCCATGTGCTTTATCATCGACTTGCCCACGATCGTTCGCAGGGGATTTATAATCAGGAACGATTTATCACTTATTTGAATCTTCCCCGTCAGCAGCATTATATGGCTTTAAAGTTAATGGAAAAAGAGGATTCTGTACGGTTCCCCGCAGCGCTAGGATCAGATTTTTCAAGCTTCACCCTACTTCCCCAAGTGGGAATGGATGAGCCTTTGGTGCGCAGTTTTCTAAAATACTTTTTCTTGGAAGTGAACTCTCCCAAGCAATTTGAGCCTTATATCAATGATGTATACTTAAGGCATTTGTTTGCTGAAACTAAAATTGAAAACAGCTTGGGTGATGTGGAGGCATGGGCCAATCAACTGCCCCCTGAAAAATTCAAAGAATTAAGGGAACGCATCGATATTGATTTTGGTTACGCCAACAAGACGCAATTTGGGTCTTTAGACCCCGTGGTGCTGGAGTTGAATATCAAGAATGTGCCATCTCTTTTGGTGAAGGTTTTTGAAATCAACACCTTTAACTTTTACAAAACCCAGCTTAGTGAAATAGAGACCAACATTAACCTAGATGGGTTGGTTGCAAATTCTGAAAAGACTTACACTTTTAACGATGGCCCTTTTCGCAGAATTTCCAAGCGTTTTGAATTTAACGAGATGAACAAAAATGGCGTGTATGTGGTGGATTTTATTGGTTCGGGTAAAAGCAGCAGGGCCCTTATTCACAAGGGAAAACTTCGGGCGCTTAGTACTGCTGGGCCCGATGGTCAATTTCTTAACATCATCGATGAAAATAAAAAAGTAATCAAGGATGCAACGGTTTGGCTCGGTGGCCAAGAATACAAGGCTGATAAGGATGGCTCGATTACTATTCCGTTTAGTGCTTCCCCTGGCCAAAGGCCCATCGTCATTTCAAACCAAGGGTTTTCCTCTTTAGATACCATCAACCACCTGCCCGAAGCTTATCAATTGCAGGCCGGGATTCATATTGATAGGGAATCAATGCTTTCATTGAAAACTGCACAAGTTGTGGTTCGACCCTCCTTAAAGTTGAATGGCGTTCCTGTTTCCATCAAGATGTTGGAGGAAGTGAGGTTGCTAATTACTTCGACGGATCTTTCCGGAATAGCAAGCACGGTTGAAGCGGCTGATTTCAAATTGTTTGAAGATCGTGAATCGGTGCATGAAATCAGGGTGCCTGCAAGATTGTCTAACCTTAACATCACCCTTGCAGCCAAGGTTAAGAATCTTAGCCTTGCAAAGACTGTAGATCTTTCGGCTTCGCATTTGGTACAAATCAACCAGATCGAGCGCACTGAAAAAATCGAAGATCTGCACTTTGTAAAGTTTGGTAATGATTATGTGATTGAATTATTGGGTCGTTCGGGAGAACCCCGAATGGATCGATCTGTTACTCTGATGATCAAGCATCGGGATTTTAAAAATCCAATTCAAGTGGCATTAAAAACAGACAACCTTGGGCGCATTAATCTTGGGCCACTTGTTGATATTCACAATGTTTCTGCAACCGGCCCAGAAGGCACCTCGCATAATTGGTTGCTAAATTCTGATCATCATACTTACAAGCAGGTCATCCATACGCGCTTGGGCGAAACGATTACCCTACCCCACATGGGTACCGGAGTTACTGTGCTTCGCAGCGATTATGCGTTGTTTGCGATGGTGGGTGGCGTTATTCGTACCGATGCATTTGCTGTGCTTTCCATCAAAGATGGAATGTTGGAAATCAAAGGGGCTGAGGCTGGCGATTTTGATTTATTTGTAAAACGAACAGGAGAAAAAATTCGAATCAGAATTGTTGCTGGCGTTGTAGAAGCGGGTTTTGTACTAGGCAATATTAGGTATATGCGACTTCCCTTACTTAAGCCAGTTCAAATCCAAAGTGTTACCGCCGATGAAAAAGAAATGGTAATCCGCTTGAAGGATTCATCTGCGGTTGCAAGGGTTCACATTTATGCAACCCGCTACAACCCAGAGTTTTCTGCTTATCACGATTTAGGGAAAATCCGCGATGCAGAACTTGATGGCATTATTCCAGGGTATTCTGAATCGGTTTATCTTTCAGGTCGCAATATTGGGGATGAATACCGATATGTGCTTGATCGCAAAGGGCAGAAAAAATACCCAGGCAATATGTTGGAAAGGCCCATGCTTCTTTTGAACCCTTGGGTTATCCGATCTACCCAAACAGGCGAGCAGGCTGCGGTTGGTGGCGAAGAATTTCTCCGCAAAAGCAACGGAAAAGCAGCAGCAGCTATGCCCCCTCCGAATGCCCCAGTGGTAGATTCAAGAGGCGTTAATGCTGCGGGTGCGGGTGGCTTTGCCAATTTAGATTTCCTCGCAGATTCTTCAGGTGTTCTTTTAAATCTCATTCCAGATAAAGATGGGGTGATCAAAATCCCGAGGAAAGATCTAGGAAAACACGCAATGATTAATGTGGTTGCAGTCGACCCTGTTAGCACCACGACTCGCTTTGTTTCCCTACCCGAACAGACTGCGGGTTTCCTAGATTTAAGCTTCAACAAGGGCCTCGATCCCTCAAAACATTTTACCCAGCAGAAACAAGTTTCGGTTTTAAATGCCGATGCCAACTTTAAAATTGAAGATCTTTCGGGCAGTAGATTTGAAGCTTATGATACACTAGGCAAAGTTTATAGCCTATTCGCTACGCTTTCAAAAAACGAGAATCTTAAGGAGTTTTCCTTTGTAACAGCTTGGCCCAAACTCAAGGTCGAAGAAAAGAGAAAGCTTTATTCTAAGCATTCTAGCCACGAATTGAATTTCTTTATTTATAAAAAAGATGCAGCCTTCTTTAAAGAGTTTGTTTTGCCCTACCTTGCCAACAAAAAAGACAAGACTTTTATGGATCTTTGGCTGTTACAATCACCATTGGATTCATTTCTTGAGTCTTGGCATTACGATCGGCTAAATGTAGTGGAAAGAGTTTTGCTTGCTCAAAGATTCAAGGAGCAAGGTTTAAAAACCCAGCGTCACCTTGATGATATGTTAAAGCTAATACCCCCAAATCTTGAGCAAATAGTGATGCTTTTTGATACCTCGATCAAGGTGGATGATTTGTCAGGTCGTGATATGTTTAGCGTTGACGCCCAGAGGGAAAAACAGAATGCAAGGCCCGAACTTAGGCGAGGGGATCAGGCCCAAGGCAAAGATATAGACCATAAAGGTTCGGATATACCAGCGCCTGGTTTTGCAAATAATGGCGCGATAGATGGCACCCCCAATTCCAACAAATCCAAAGCCGCCCCTATGCCTGAAGCTAAGAAACAAATGCAGGGAAAAGAGGGCAGAAGTTCTGGTAAAGATAACGAAATTCTAAAGGAAAATCTAGAACGAGATGGTGTGGAAAAAGAGTCGCTTGGAAGAGCCAAGGATGAAAGTTCCCTCTATCGTAGTAGGGCCCTTTCTTCCACTTTAAAGCAGCTATATCTCAAAATCGATCCCACTATGGAATGGGCCGAAAATAATTATTACCATCTCCCCATTCAAGCCCAAATAGCGAGCTTGGTAAATGTTACTTCTTTCTGGAAGGATTACGCTTCCCACGATGCTACGAAACCTTTCCTGAGTAAATACTTTCCTGAAGCTTCACGCAATTTCACTGAAATGATGTTTGCTCTTGCCGTACTTGATCTTCCCTTTGAATCAAAGAAAGCAGAAGTCAAGTTTGCAGGGGGAAGTATGGAATTCAAACCTGCAGCCCCAGTTATCGTCTTCCATGAAGAAGTTCGGCCTGCAGAACCTCTTAAAGATCAGATTAACATTCTTGTAAGCCAGAACTTTTATAAGCAAGGCGATCGCTTCCGTGAAGAGAATGGCGAAAAACTTGATAAGTTTATCTCGGGTGAATTTGTGGTTCATACCGTTTATGGTTGTCAGGTGGTGGTTACCAATCCTACTTCCTCGAGACAAAAACTTACAGTCTTATTACAGTTGCCCGTGGGTTCGATTGCGCTAAACAACGGCCAGTTTACCAGTTCGATACTGGTGAACTTAGAACCTTACCGAACCCAAACGATTGATTACTTCTTTTACTTTCCTGTGCCTGGGAAATTTAAACACTTTCCAGTTCATGTTGCTAAGAATGAAAAGTTTGTTGCATCGTCCAACCCCTTCATGTTTGATGTTTTTGCAAAGCCCAGCAAGCTTGATATCTCTTCGTGGGATTATGTTTCCCAGCAAGGCACTAATCAAGAAGTGCTTAATTTTCTGGAACGGGAAAATGTTCGCTCGCTTAATCTTTTAAAAATCGCTTTCAGAATGAAAGATAAGGCTTTTTTCTCAAGTATCACCAAACTTTTGCAAGACCGACATTTGTATAATAATGAACTTTGGGCCTATGGCGTGTTGCACGATGATATTAATGCGATAAGGCAGTATCTTTTGAACTCTGGGAGAATTATTGCAGAGTGTGGCGGCCCCATCGATTGCAAGATTCTTAATTACAACCCAGTTGCATTCGGGCAATACGAACATCTGGAATACAAACCGTTGGTCAACGCTCGTGCTCACTCCTTAGGGCAGGCAAGGCAGATCGTTAACGATAGATTGCTCGAGCAATACCAGCGATTTCTTAAAACACTTTCTTATCGCATCAAGCTTAACGATGCTGATTTGTTGGCCGCAACTTATTACCTGTTGCTGCAAGATAGGGTTGAAGAGGCGTTAGCTTATTTCAGCCAAGTGGACCCTGTGAAAATTGCAACCTCGATGCAATACGATTACTGCAGGGCGTATCTTGATTTTTATACCCAAGAATACCCTAGGGCCCGCACTATCGCCCTTAAGTACACCAACCACCCTGTGGAGCGTTGGAAAAACACTTTCACCACAATTCTGAATCAGCTTGATGAAGCTGAAGGCAAAGATGCCAAGGTTGTTGATCCTGAAAGCAAAGAGCAAAAACAGGCCCAACTCGCTGCGAGTGAAGCCAGCTTTGATTTCAACATCGATGCTAAAAATATCAACCTGAACTACCAGAACCTAAGTTCCGTAAAAGTGAATTACTACCTCATGGATGTAGAACTTTTATTCAGTAGAAATCCTTTTGTACAGCAATCTGGTAATCAATTTGCGTTTATCAAACCAAATGCCTCCCAAACTTTGGAACTGATCAAGGGGCAAGCCAAGATTTCTTTCGAACTGCCTGAGGTATTTGCAAAAAAGAATGTGCTTGTGGAAATATCCGCAGGCGCTAAAACGATTTCTCTTCCTTATTACGCTAATGCCATGTCGGTGCAGGTAATCGAAACCTATGGCCAAGTCAAAGTGGTGGATGGGGCTACTTCCAAACCCCTTTCGAAAGTTTATGTGAAGGTTTACTCGAAGACTGCTCAGGGGGTTAAATTCCATAAGGATGGTTATACGGATGTGCGTGGCAGATTTGATTATGCAACGGTCAGCACACCTGAAAAATCACCGATCGAGAAGTTTTCGATCTTGATTCTGAGTGAACAAAATGGCGCAATGATTCGCGAAGCGAACCCACCGCAGCAATAAGAATTAAAGGTAAAGAATTCGTTCGATGGCGCATAAACTCTGCCATCGAGATTTTCCTTTAAGATGATCCTGCAAACATTTTATAGTTAATGCAAACTATCTTGGTCAACCTTGTGCCGTGCTCAAACTATCGCCGCGGACGATTAGTAAATCAATTAGTAAAGCTTGACGCTAATAAATGTCATTTCAATAAAAAGGGTGAAATAGCAAGTACGGTTATCGAAGTAAATGAAAAAGCAAATTCAATCAGACTTTTTGATTACCTGATAGGCAAATTTTAGTAAAATTAATTGGCAGGAGTAATAAAAAACCGGACCGTATACCTGGCAGCGTTACTCTTAAATTTCTTCTTAATAAATAAAATTACTTTTCCATTAAAATATTTCCTGTTAATTAGTTGCAGGATTATTAACGGGTGGTTGCCAATTCTTATTCCATTGATTGAATAGGTCATCAAGAAACTTATCCCAACCTTCCTTTGATTTATATCTTGGGTAAGGCTCTGGACGAATAAAAATGTTGTTTTCAGGGTTGATGATTTTAAAAGAACCATCTGGCTGTATTTTCCCAAGGAAAAACCTTCTATAAGCATGATTCGATTCGGGATCGAACCAGATTTTCCCAGCGGGGCTTTCAAAAGTTTGATTTTTTAGTGTTTCGCGTACTTTTTCAAAGTTGTCTGTGCCAGCAATCTCAACTGCTTTTGCCCACAAATTAACGCTGCTATAAGCCGTGGCCATAGGGTCTGTCACCGATGCTATCGACTTTTTTTGTAGTTCAGAAACAAAACGAATGTTTGCATCCGACTCTATATTTTGAAAATAACTGGAAGCAACATAATCATTAACAAGGCTCGCAGGATCAAGATTACTCAATTCTTGTTTTCCAACACTAAATGAAATGGTGGAAATATTATCAAATTTACGCTGCCCGCGTAAAACACGAAAAAAAGATGTATTGGTGTCTCCATTAATTGTATTAAGAATTAAATCTGGATCATCTTTCAATATTCTTGCAAGGACCTTATCCATTTGAGTTTCCCCAAGGGGAAAATAAACAGGAGGTTCAAGAACCTGAACCATCGATTCTGAAATCTCATTAAGCGATTTGATATGAAGCCTTATAATTTCAGTCGCTGCAACAGGAAAAACATACTCAGACCCAACGATCAGGATTTTCTTTTTCTTCATCTCATTAACAGCATATGAAACAGCAGGAAGAATCTGCTGGTTGGGGCAAGGACCGAGATACATAATATTTTTTGATTCTTCCATTCCTTCGTATTGCACCGGATAAAGAAGCAAGCCATCAAGTTTTTCCAGATGGGGGCGAAGTGTTTTTCGACTTGCGGAAGTCCAGCATCCAAAAATCACAGAAACTTTTTCATCGGTTATCAGTTTTTTTGCAAGTTCCGGATATAGTTCTGGTTTAGATTTTCCATCTGCGTAATGAGGTATAATTTTTCGCCCACGGATTCCGCCCTGCACATTAATTTCATCTATTGCAAATAGAGTGGCATCCTTGACTGAATTTCCACTTTGTGAAAGTGAGCCAGTTAAATCGCAAAGTACACCAACCTGAATAGGTTCTTTTGGAAATAATGCAGAAAAAAAGAAAACAAACGAACCAACAAGCAATAGTCCAACGACTCCGCCCATCAATGCTAACATTTTTCTTCCATCATATTTTGGCGCAATTGGATTTTTTGTAGAAATATTAGGACTGACGCGGTCTTGTATATCCTGTAAAATTGCTACAATTTGATGACAGTCTTTAGGCCTGAGATTTATCTGCTTTTTTAATATTTGAAAAACAAGTGAGATCAAAGCTGGAGGGATTGATTGATTTATATTTGCTATCGGCATTGGTGAAGTATTAATCACTGCAATTAAGACAGCCAAGGTTGTTTTGCCTTCAAAGGGGTAGGACCCTGTAACCATCTGGTAAAGAAGTACCCCGAGGCTGAAAATATCTGTACTAAGATTAAGGGGTAAACCTGAGGCCTGTTCGGGCGACATATAATAGGGTGTTCCCATTATAATCCCTGCCGCTGTAATGGCGTTGTCCGTAGGTTCCACAATTCTTGCCAGCCCAAAGTCAAGGATTTTCAAGCGGGTCCATGTTAAATCTGTTCCTGTTGATTCAAGCCAGACATTATCGGGCTTAATATCTCGATGAATCAGGCCATGGTCGTGAGCAGCGGCAAGGCCCCGAGAAATTTCCAAGCCAATCCTAATTATTTCATTCAGAGGAATGGGGCCACGCTTAATCCGCTCTGCCAGAGATTCTCCGCGCAATAATTGCATAGCAATAAAAGGGGTTTTGTCTTGTTCGCCAACCTGATAAATCGTGATAATGTTTTCATGTTCGATTGCAGCCGCAGCTCTTGCTTCCTGCATAAATCGTAATCGGTTATTCTCTACTAAACCTAATTCAGGATGAAGGATTTTTATAGCAACTTTTCGTTTAAGGATCGGATCTTCGCCTTCAAGTACCAAACCCATTCCACCTTTTCCAAGTATTCCACGAATAACGAAATCCCCTATTTTTGCAGGAAAAACGGATGTATTCACAGGTTTCAAAATCTCAGTTAAAGCCGTAGAGTTGGTTTGGTTGGAGGCGGTCCCTGTTGTTTCCGCTCGAACTTGATTAGAATTATTTGCTTGAAGATTTACTTGTGTTTCATCTTGCGAATGATGTGTAAAAAGCAAAGTGGTGTTGCCAGAATCCCCTATTGCTTTTCCTTCTTCTTGGCATTTTTCACATTTGGAAATATGCTCTGCCAAAACTGTCATTCGGTCTGGGTTGGCAATTGTTTTTGCAAAAAAACCATCAAGTTCTTCTCTAGAAGGGCAAGAAATTACAGGAATTGCTGTATTCATAAATAATTGGCCACTGATTTAAGACATACAAAGTTGAACCAAAATGGTCTTACTTATAATTACCACATTAATTGTAATTCCACTTCTTTAAAATGCAAAAGTGACTTAAAACCATTATATTAATTTTCTTATAACCACACCATTATATTCAATAATTATGAAAGTAGATCGCACCAAACCAATTATGGAGGGAATGCCAATCGCCCACGATTCTTATGCCAGTTATTGCATCACCTTAAGCCAAGTAGTGGAACCATCTGGCTTGAGGTAAAGGTAAAACTTACACCTGGCGTTTTAGTTCTTGATAATACGATATTGGTTTAGCCTTATGCCAGAAATCTAGGTATGATCTACCCATGTAGTTTGGTACGGATTTTAGTTTTATTAAAGGTATAGGCCCACCGACCTTGCTTTAAACTCGTATCGTGTATTTGATTACAAGAATGATCGGCGCCAACAGGTTGACCACACACCTCTTAATAGGTGACTCTAGGAAACTTGTTTACGATTTTGAATGATTTTCTGGTTTCTTCTTTTGAGGGAAGGTGATGCCAAAGGCATTCAATAACAGTTTTTACAAGTGACTTTTCACGAACAATAAACCTATGAATAAGTGCCTAATTGGCTTTGCTATAAACATTATGAAAGTTACGCAATCAGTACAATATAAGCGTCTGTTTCAGGCAAACTTTATCAAATATAGAAGAATCCGAAAAAAAATGTTCAAATAACATAATCATATTACTGCTTAATTCTTTAATTATATTTAAGATTTTCAAAACTATTTCAATCCTTTTACAACAAATTAAGTATGGGAACTACGAAGTTTAAATTCCATCTCCACCTTATTCGGAAAGAGTTGGATGGTTGGCCATCTGGCAAGTGTACGAGATCACCGCAGCAATAAAAATTAAAGGTAAAGAATTCATTCGATGGCGCGTGAAAATTCGCCATCAAGATATTCCTTTAGAATGATTGTGCAGACATTTCTGAACCGCCCCGAATTGCTTCTTTTTGTGCTGTTTCTGCATCGAGTGTTGCTGCATTTGTTGCTACGACTGTTTTTATCAGGTTACCCCCACCTGTTGCTGTAATTTGGCTGAAATTACTTTCTGATGCGGGGGCGCAATTAGTTGATGTCCCTATTACCCCCGCATCCGACCAGGAATGCGAATCCGCACTTCGGGGCAAACCATCGCTAACGCCTACTCAATTGCAGAAATCTGGGCTGAAGGCTACTGCAAAACCAGAGCGTTTGATTGATGATGGCACTCGAGGTTGGCATGATTGGTATTTGCTGAATTGGAACCATCCACCGTTGTGGACTGCAACCACGCGCAAGCTGAAAGATCCAAAATGGCGGGGCCCTGAGGGTGCAACTCTTCATCTTGAAGTTAAGCACCTAACCGATAACAAGCTTGTGCTTACATTTAATTGTAATGCCTGGGGTGCCATCAATCCCGGCAAGCCCGCGGTTGATTATATTGCAGTCAAAGAATTGAAAGGTTCACCAGAATGGCAGCAGATATCTGTCAGCTTGAAAGATCTTGTTTCGCTCGATGCAAAAGTAGCACCACTTACCAATTGGCAGTCGGTGACCGAGTTCAGCATTAGCCCGAGTGGTACTACTTTGAAAGATGGTAAAAAAGTAAAGGTAGATGGCAAAGCTTGGCAGGGCCCCCGGGTAATTCGCAACCTGCGATGGGTGGGCGGAGAATATAAGGACCAATAGGCTTTCGCTTAAAAATCATAAACTCAATCTATTCTTGATCTTGTATTTAAGAGAATGCGAAAAGCTAAATACTCCCGGAGCCATCAATGAATTTTGCATGGCGATCCGGGAATAGAAGTCTTTTTACTATCGCAATTAGGGCATCGCACTGCGATGGATTTCCCTGCGGGTGTTGACATTTGCATTTAAAGCGCCGAACGCCATCTGGACTCCTTCTGCGCTGGGTTCAAAGTTGTAGGCATTTTCTTCAGGGATTGCAAGCTCCTTTGCAGCTTTGATCGCATCTTGATTAGCCGCCAAAAATACGACATCCCATTGATACTTTTCTTGCTGATTACGGATCATCTCTTGCACCTTTGTAGGCGTGTAGGTAACGCTGGCGTTTTCTTCGCCATCGGTGAGGATTGCCAAAATCACCTTGCCTGGCCTTTCAGATTCTCGGGTCTGGCTTAACTGGTTGCCTATGTCGTCAATGGTTTTTCCAATCGCATCTAATAAAGCGGTCGAACCCCGAGGAACAAATGTCGTGGTATCAAGGCTGGGTACCTTTTGAATGTCGGTACTGTTGTGAACCACTTTATATTCATTATCGAATAGCACCAGAGTAAATCTTGTAACGCCGGGTTGCGCCTTCTGGGATGCAAGAAAAGAGTTAAACCCGCCGATCGCATCCGAGCAAATAGACTCCATAGATCCCGAACGATCTACCACGCACGCAATTTCCACTAAGTCCATATTCATGATAAATTCTCCAATCAAGGGTAAGGCATTCAGCCCAGGATAAAATAAAGCCCGATCACGATTTTTTTACTGTTCAATACCAACACAATACCCGCAGAATCGTGGTTAGATAGGTTAGCAGCAGAATTTTATTTATGCCCGCAAGTTCTTTTCAAATAG
>Ga0335396_10001243_pt1 | contig 33243 bp, 28 predicted proteins | sample FRY02_FD_205743 | JGI IMG/M metagenome (GOLD analysis project Ga0335396, IMG submission 205743) | Freshwater microbial communities from Lake Fryxell liftoff mats and glacier meltwater in Antarctica - FRY-02 (spades assembly) (version 2) | ecosystem: Environmental > Aquatic > Freshwater > Ice >... | reverse complement strand
TGTTACCGGCTGCATAGATGCGCGTAAATATGGCGGAGTTGTAGAGCTGGTCCGGCAACAGCAAGGGGCCCTCAGGCCCCTTGCTGTTTCGACGCAGAGTTGCGATGCGCATCAGAACGGAACGTCGTCCTCGTGGATGCCGCTGGACGCGTTTGGTCCGTCGTCACGATCCTGGCGCATGAACTCCTGGATTTGCGGCTGGTAGTGGCGGTAGATGACTTCTTGCAGATCACCGAGTAGCTCCACGACTGCGAGCGCCTGCTCGGTGGACCAGTCCCGCTGGATGATCAAGGCAATGCCCTGGTGCAGGCCTGACGGTAATGGCTGGGGCCTCATGATTTGGCTCGTTTGCGCTTTGCCCCGAGCTGCGCAGCGCGCTCCTTGGCCTCCTTCAATCGGTACGACTCGCCGTCGATGTCGATGAGTTCGGAGTGGTGCACTAGGCGGTCGATCAGTGAGACCACACAGGCGGCATTCGGAAACACCGTGTTCCACTCGCCAAACGCCTTGTTGGTGGTGACCATCGTGCTCTTGGACTCATAACGCCGGCTGACCAGTTCGAACAACAAATCGGCGTGCCGATTGGAGTACGACAGGTAGCCGATCTCGTCAATCACCAACAGGTCGGGAGTGGCGTAGTGGCGCAGTCGCCTGCGAAGTGCCGCGTCACTGTCCAGCGCGGCCAGGTCCCCCAGCAATTCGCCTGCGGTGGTGAACCGCACGGTGTGCCCCTGCACCAGCGCCTGATGCGCTACGTTTCTGGCCAACATCGACTTGCCCACCCCGTTGGGGCCGCGCAGCACCACGTTGGCGCCGTCCTTGATGAACTCAAGCCCCATCAAACATTCGACGGCACCGCGGTCACACTGCTTGGGCCAGTTCCAGTCGAAGTCCGCCAGCGCCTTGAAACGGCCGATGCGCGCCGCGCCAATGCGCCGCTCCAAAGAGCGCTGGGCGCGGGCATCCTCCTCCCACTGGATAAATCCGGGCAGCCAATCGGCCGAAGCTGTCTCTGACCAATGCTCCAGTATCCCGTGCAGCCGCAGGGCTGTTGCGCGTTCACGCAGATCATTGAGGTTTGACTTCATCATCATCTCCTTGGGGGTTGGTGTCGTGCACGGGTGAGTCAGTGGGTGAATCGGCGGGGGTGGATGTGCCCAGTTGGTCGTATGTGTCGAGTCGGTGGGCGTGGATGACACCATCACGCTGGCGAACCTTCACACTGAGCTGGATGTCCACCGGCGCTGGCAACTGGCGTGCCTCGCGCTGTGTCTCCAGCGCCAGACGCACCGCGTTGGGGTGCGGCACCCCGCGCGCCAGCGCGGCAAGAATGGCGGTTTGCACCTCGGCGGCGCCATAACGATCCACCAGGCGCAGCAACGTCATGGTGATGGAGCCCAGGTTCTCGCCGCGTGCGCCGGCCTGGTTGAGCAACTCCTGGCTGGCTGGTGCCGCCTGGCGCAGCCGGCTCATGCCACGCTGGGAACGGGCCTGCGCTTTGCGCTCGACAAGGTCCTTGACGTGCACGGCGAGCTCGATCTGCTGGCCCTTGTCGTAGCTGCGCACATGGCTGGCTACCACCGCCTGAGCGTCAAGAATCCGAACTTGCGTGACCCCGGCCAGCACGGTGAGGCTTTTGCGCACGTGGGTGTGGGGCACCGAGTAATCGTTCAGATCAAAGCGCACATAGGGCGTCTTGCCCACTTGGACCACCAGGCGCTCTTCGACGACAAATGGATTGGCAGGCAAAGTCAACAACCGGGGCTGCTCCTGGGCAAACGCCTGGCCCACCGTCAGCGTCCTGTCCTGCGGGCACAGCCGGTCGTCGGCCTGGCCCATACACCACAAATCGGCCTGGGCGTTGAGGTCGGCCAGATCGGTGAAGGTGCGTGCTGGCCAGAAGTTATCGCGCACGTAACGGATGGCACGTTCCACGCGGCCCTTCTCGTTGCCCCGAGCCACGGCCACCGGGCGCGGCTCGAAGCGGTAGTGCGCGGCAAACGCCAGCAGCTGTGGCGAGAAGCGGATGGCATCGCCCTGGCGCTGCAGCACGGCACTTTTGAGGTTGTCATAGAGAAGGACGCGAGGCAGTCCACCCCACGTCTCGAAGGCCTGGACGTGGCCACGCAGAAAGCTCTCCATGCGCGCGTCCAGCGAGAAGCGCAGGAAGATGCGCCGGGACCATGACAGCACCATGACAAAGGCCATCAGGGGGCGCCTGGCCTGTCCGATTTGCAGGTGATCAAAGTGGGCCCAGTCGACTTGTCCTTGTTCACCCACCAGGGTGACCAGTCGCAGGTAGGCCTCGGCGGCGGGGCGGGGTCGGTGGTTGGCGATGAGGTGGCGGAAGTGATCGGGCCCGCCCTTGTAGCCGCGCTCCCGGGCCATGGTGTACAGGCGGCTGGCCCCCAGCGTGGGGAACTTCTTCAAGGTCTCATGGATGAAGGGCAGATACAGGTCGATGCCAGATGCGCGCACCACCCCGATGCGCGGCAGACCGGCCAGGCGCAGGACGCGTTCGACGGTGCCGTGGTGCACTTCAAGTTGGCGCGCAATAGTGCCCGTGCGCCATCGCTCAACATGGTAATAACGCAGGATCTGGGCATGAAGTTCAGGGGTCACGGGCATGACGGGGCTCTCCAGTGTTGAACAAACGTTTGGGGCGGCGGATGCGAGCGCGCAAAAACCCGATTCGCACAAACTCACCACAGGCGCAGGGACAGAAATGGCACTGCCCAGGGGCCTGCGGTGCATCCGATTGGGGTGGCCTCGCATCAGCAGGTAGTAAAGCCGGCAGTGCCACCGGTGGGGAACCCTGATGCGTCACTTTGTTTGCTTGTCGCTCCCGATAGCGACGTTGACGCGCGGCGTGGGCGTGACGCCCGGGCGTGCTCGATTGATAGCGAACCGATGCTGTCTTTGCGCAACGGGTACGAACCTGCAAAGCGCATACGGCACCGCAGTAACGCTGGCCGCGATCGCAGTGGCTGCAGATGATGACGGCTAAGCGACAGCAGGCGCAAAGGTACCGTCGAGGCGCAGGCTCCATCGGCAAATAGGGCCGACGGGGTTTGGCTGGACAAAGCCAGACGCTTCGTGAAATACTGGCGTCGGCAACGCAGCCCTTTCCGGGCAACGGGGCGCGACAGCGGTTTGGAACTTCCCGGTTTGTGGCCGCTGTCGCGTTTGCTTTACTGTTTCGGCGAGCGCCACTTTAGCTGGACACGATGCCGCCCCTGTCACTGGGCCTGGCAACCACCCCAGCCAACATCACAGGCGCCACGTGCAAGGGGGTGTCTCCAGTCGCCCTCCGGGCTCCTTCCAACACCCCCTTGCACGATTAACTCAGGATCGAACCCAGTAGCCTTTGCCGCCAGATTTACGCGCTTTCTGACAACCGTTCACAATAGAGGATGTCAAAGCCAACGAACAGGCCATACAGCACGATTTGCGGGTGCTGTCCAAGTATGTCATCGCAGATGTTGGCTTGTATGTCATCACAGAAGCGGATCGCAGCTCGACCTGCATCTTATTGTGCAGCGAGTACTGACGACTTATTGCAGGCAACGATTTTTGAAGTCAACGACAACATGCCACGGAACGCGGTCGAAAACTACGTCAATTCGACCACGTTCCACTTCTACGATTCTTCGAAAAACAACCCATATGTCGAACCTTCTATCGCCTTTTTGGTTTGTTGTTTCGTAAAGCTGTTGTCAAATTCATCGACGACTTGCTCCCAACTGTAATATTCCGTGCTCGTGTTACCTGCATTAATATGAATTTTTGAAGGACCCAGTTTCGGATTTCGGGATGAAGCTAGTTCAAAGTATTCATCAAAGTTTGCAATGCCACCTTCGTACCATCCAATCGTCATTTCTTGATCTAAAGTCCCAGGTCGATGTACAACAATGAAGTTTGGCTTGTCATCAACAATCGCACGTCGCGAGTTGCAGTCGGCGTATTCAAACGTATGCGAATCTAGTTTCGTACTTTTGAATTCCCGAATTCCATGTCTCAACTTCCAAAACGACCGTTCACCGTCCAAAAAGTATGCGTTAAAGGCTTCTTCGGCTTTGTTCATGCAGCCCTCCCATCGTTATCCTGCAATGATCCGGTCATTTCCGCACTGTAGTAGCCGTTCGGTGGACTTGTAAACGCACGAACGAACGACTCAAATTCTTCATCGCCTTTCTTTGCAATCTCGTGCTCATGTACTTCCCACGGTATTTCACTTTTCCAGGCAATCACTGTCAACTTATGCAGTAGCTGTTGAACTTGCTCCTGCGAATTGCTCAATGCAACTCTCGATGAAATCTCCCCGGTGTTGTTCAACAAATCATGCAAGTCGTCAACCGTCACCGATAGTGGATTGTCTTCGACCGGCAACTTATCCAGCAGCGCCTGCGTAGTGCACTTGTCAACAGTAATGAACTTTCTCTTGCGCTCCCATGTCGGGACAAGAATATCCGCTTCAAACGTGAATTTGATCATGTATTTCCTTTCAATTGAATCTACTGACAAGTGAGACAGCTCATAACTGTCCCACTTGTAGTGTGTTTAATGCTTCGTACTATTCTTTGAATCGACGTTACGTTGCATAACCACGTCAATTTGCGCATCACAATCACCGTCAGCTACACACTCCGCACACTTTTCAAGCACTGCCACGACTTGATCCTTATCAATTTTTTCTAAAAATGACTTGCCGCCGAACAAATCGCTAAGGTAGCGATTGCCATACTTAATTCCAATCGCATATGTACCGTCCAACTGTACTTTGTAGACTAAATCAGGCCGCTCAGTTGATTGATCGTTGAAGTACGCTATATTTGCGTGTAGCTTGTCTACTGTTTTTTTACGTGCATCAAGCAAACTGTCACGCTTTGACGTATGAGTTTGCATTTTTGTTACTGCACGCGCATTCGGCGCGATAGTTTGAAGCTTAGCGAAGATATTAATTGACATGATTTTCTTTTCCTTTAGTTGTTTGTAGCAGCGTGTTTGCTGCTGACGTTTTCGATTATCTGGAAACAGCGTCCCGACATCCAGTAACAAAGAAAGGGCGAGTCTTGTTTCTTCCTAGAACATGTCGAGAACAGTCGACTCAAACGGACTGTCATCCGGGAATCGGCCCCTGATCGTGTTCTTTGCAAACGCCTGAAAGTCACGACGGCACTTGGTCAGCATCGCCTTGAAACTCTCAAGCCGTTGCGCCGACAGCTTCCCGGTTTCTTGCAGAACTCGCCTTGCTTCCGGATCGAGCTTCCAGCCCATGTTGTCGATCTCATGCCTAACGAATTCGGCAACGGCGTCTTCAAACCGGCGGTCGTCATCTGTTTCCGGGTCGACGCGATAGCTGCGCACGACGGAAGCACACGCTGTCTGCACTTGACGGTAGCCGTGAGCCAAGCGCCCATTGCGTGTATGCAGTTGGTACTTCGGCGGTGTCGCTGGCGCAATCGTCTTCCCCGCGTAGTAGTCGGATAGAAATTGCCGAACTGTTTCTGCCGTGGCCGCTTCGTTTTGCTGCAACGGTAGGTCAATCAGCAAGTGACCTTGCCGCTGCACGTATTGATCGGGCGTTTCGACTTCACTCGGATGCGACATGAACAGATGCCTGCGCGGCTCGAACCATGGCTTCCACTCAGGACATTGCATCCCGTCGTCGGGCCAGCCATCTAGCTCGCCGAAGTCGTTATAGATGTCAGCGATCCTTTCGAATCTCGCTTCAAGTTCGGCACATCTTTTAGCGTTGCACTCACGTCTGGCGCTGCTGTAGATCCCGTAATCGATGTTCTGCGTCAGGCACTGGTACCAGAAGCTGACCCATTCTTCAGTCATCAAGGGCATCGTTCAACTCCTACTGAGTTGACATCCGGTCTTTGCCTATGTCGGGATCAACAAACCATCCTTGTAGTAGTAGCCCGACAATGCGTTGCTGACCATTTTTTCCTCCGACGTGTGGTAATAAGTTCTGTCAATCTGCACCGCGCTTGTGCCACACATTTCAGCGACCTGAAGCGGCCCAAGCCCACTGTTGACTTTCGTCGTAATGAAGTAGTGTCGAAAACTATAAGGAACCAAATCCCTCTTGTCCCTGTTCTTTACTTGCGCCTCTTCCAAAACCCGATTGAAGTGGTAGTCGATCGACCGAACCGTTATTGGTGTATGCCCATCAGCGCTAAAGATCAGTGTCTGCGCAAATTTGAGAGCAGTTGGGTTGTCCTTGTGTGCCTTTGTATATCGTGGCTGTAGCAGTTTGAAAAGTCGATCAAAGTATTCCTGATCCCGAATTGCAAACGTTCTGGTCTTGCGTACCTTGCTAGTCACACCCCGAACTGTAATCTTCACAAGACTCTGATCTTTGCCACCGACATTCCGCTCCATCCACTCGATGTCTTGCCAACGTAACTGCAACTGCTCACCGCGTCGTAATCCACTGCTGATTGAAAGCAACAAGTAGTGGCCGACAACGTACTTAATCAGGCCGCCCTCTTCGTCGATGGCCTTTTTAGCGTCTGCCAGGTTCTTTTCCAGTACTTCGCAGATGTCGAAAATTTCCTCGTCAGTGAAACTTGAACGCCTTTTCGCCTCGTCGCCCCTGTCAATTCGTGGCAGCTTCTTGAAGTCGAACTCCTCAATGTATGTCTCACGGCATTTGTGCAGCCATGACATCATTGCATTTATGGTGCTCTGCTCGTTGAGCACTGTCGTCTGACTAATCGCAATGTTGCGTTTTGTCTTCGTCCGAGCGTGAAAGTAGTTTTCGCAGTCGTTGCGGTCAAGTTCCTTGAGCTTTACATCTCGGCCAATGAAATCTAGCCAGTGACCAAGATGAGTCTTAATGGTGCTGTACCGGCCCTTGACGATGATCCCGGCTTCAACATCTTTTTGTCGTTGTGCCAGGTATTCATCGACGCCTTCCCTGGTCGACTTTGAAAAATAAGATTTGCCTTGTAGCTGCTGAGCCATTAGCTCGTGATATCGCAACTTAGCTTTGTCTCTGGCCGTACTACGATTGCGGGTCTTCAGCGACATCCTGGCGTACTTGCCCTCTTTCGCCAGCCACATTCGAAACTGCCAATGATCACCGCGCTTGTAGATGATCGCTTCGTCGTAGACTGCCTCTTCGTCGCTGCTGTATAGCGTTTTCTTCAATGCCATTGGATTTGCGTGTTACTACGGTTTTAAGCAGCCACAGCAATGTGCGGCTTTCCGTGTAACTGTAATCTCAAATTCCAGCATTTACAACTGGTTAGCGCGGGGCGTGAAACTTTTGTGTAAGTATAAATATTATATAAATCAACAACTTATACAATAATACTTACTCCCACTCGATCGTCGCTGGCGGCTTGCTGCTCACGTCGTAAGTCACCCGGTTGATTCCCTTGACCTCGTTGATGATGCGACCCGACACCCTCTTGAGCAGCGCGTAGGGCAGCTCGGCCCAGTCGGCAGTCATGAAGTCGCTGGTCTGCACCGCGCGCAAGGCCACGACGTATTCGTAGGTGCGGCCGTCGCCCATGACGCCGACGCTCTTGACCGGCAGGAACACCGCAAACGCCTGGCTGGTCAGGTCGTACCAGCTCTTGCCGGTTTCCGGGTCCATGAAACTGCGCAGCTCGTCGATGAAGATCGCATCGGCCTGGCGCAACATGTCGGCATATTCGCGCTTGACCTCGCCAAGAATACGCACGCCCAGGCCTGGACCAGGGAATGGGTGGCGATACACCATGGCGTGGGGCAAACCCAGGGCCATGCCAAGCTCGCGTACCTCGTCCTTGAACAGCTCGCGCAGCGGCTCGAGCAGTTTCAGGCCCAGTTGTTCGGGCAGGCCACCGACGTTGTGGTGGCTCTTGATCGTCACGGCTTTCTTGCTCTTGGCGCCGCCCGATTCGATGACGTCCGGGTAGATCGTGCCCTGGGCCAGCCACGCGACATGGCGGGCATGGTCGTTCTTGAGCTTTCCAGCCTCGGCCTTGAACACTTCGACAAACTCTCGGCCGATGATTTTGCGCTTGGCCTCCGGCTCGTCGACGCCGGCCAGATGCCCCAGGAACTGGGCTTCGGCGTCGACCCGTACGACCTTGGCGTGCAGCTTGCCGACGAACATCTCCATCACCATGTCGCCCTCGTGCAGGCGCAGCAGGCCGTGGTCGACAAATACACAGGTGAGCTGGTCGCCGATTGCACGGTGGATCAGCGCGGCGGCAACCGACGAGTCGACCCCGCCGGACAAACCGAGGATGACTTCTTCGTCACCCACCTGCTCACGGATCTTCGCCACCGCCTCAGAGATGTAGTCACCCATGATCCAGTCGGCCCGGGTGCCGCAGATGTCGAGCACGAAGCGCTCCAGGATGGCCGCACCGCGCTTGGTGTGCGTGACCTCGGGGTGGAACTGCACGCCATAAAAGCGCCGCTCCTCGTCGGCCATGCCGGCCACCGGGCAACTGTCGGTGCTGGCCATCAGGTGGAAACCCGGTGGCATTTCGGTGACCTTGTCGCCATGGCTCATCCAGACCTGCAACATGCCGTGGCCCATCGGCGTGGCGTAGTCCTGGATGCCTTCGAGCAATTGCGTATGGCCGTGGGCGCGTACGTCGGCATGACCGAATTCACGCTTGTGGCTGGGCGCCACGATGCCGCCGAGCTGCACCGCCATCGCAAACATGCCATAACAGATGCCCAGCACCGGAATGCCCAGCTCGAACACCAACTGCGGTGCGCGCAGGTCGTGGGCTTCGTAGGTGCTGGCATGGCTGCCGGACAGAATGATGCCTTTGAGATTGCCGTCGCGCGCATACTCGCGCACCCAGTCGTTACCAACGTCGCACGGAACGACCTCGCAAAACACGTGCGCTTCCCGCACACGACGTGCAATCAACTGGGTGACCTGGGAGCCGAAATCGAGAATCAATATCTTCTGGTGCAACATGGGATGCTCGCTACTTGCTGTGGGAGGCACCGTCAGACTGCCGTGCAGTTTTCCACAGGGCCGCCCCAAGGGAAATCAGCCCCCTCGGGGGGCAATATTAATCGGCGCGGTAGTTTGGCGCTTCCTTGGTGATCTGCACATCATGGACATGGCTTTCGCGAATGCCGGCAGTCGTGATTTCGACGAACTCGGCACGCTCCTGCATATCGACAATCGTGGCGCAACCGCAATACCCCATGCTGGCGCGCACGCCGCCCGACATCTGGTAGATGATGGAAACCATCGAGCCCTTGTAGGGCACCCGGCCCTCGATGCCTTCGGGCACCAGCTTGTCGGCATTCGGATTGCCCGTGGTGGCTTCCTGGAAATACCGGTCGGCACTGCCTTGCTGCATCGCACCGATCGACCCCATGCCGCGATAACTCTTGTAGCTACGCCCCTGGTACAGGATGATCTCGCCCGGCGCCTCTTCGGTGCCGGCAAACATGCCGCCCATCATGACCGTGCTGGCACCCGCCGCAATGGCCTTGGCAATGTCACCGCTGTAGCGCACGCCGCCATCGGCAATCAGCGGTACGCCGCTGCCTTTCAAGGCCGTGGCCACGCTGTCGATCGCCATGATCTGCGGCACGCCGACACCGGCGACGATGCGCGTGGTGCAGATCGACCCGGGGCCGATGCCGACTTTGACGGCGTCGGCACCCGCCTCGACCAACGCCAATGCAGCCGCACCGGTGGCGATATTGCCGCCGATGACATCGATCTGCGGATAGTTGCGCTTGACCCAGCGCACCCGTTCAATCACACCCCGGCTGTGGCCGTGCGCCGTATCGACAACGATGGCGTCGACACCGGCGCGCACCAGTGCCTCGACACGTTCCTCGGTGCCCTCGCCCACGCCCACCGCCGCACCCACGCGCAACTTGCCCAATGCGTCGCGCGCGGCGTTCGGAAAACTGGTCTGCTTGGTGATGTCCTTGACGGTGATCAGGCCCTTGAGTTCGAAGGCATCATTGACCACCAGCAGTCGCTCGAGCTTGAACTTGTTGAGCAGCGCCTTGGCTTCCGCCAGCGTGGTGCCGTCGGGGACGGTGACCAGCTTCTCGCGCGGCGTCATGATGGAACTGACCGGTGCGTCATAACGGGTCTCGAAACGCAAATCGCGGCCGGTGATGATACCGACCACCTTGCCACCATCACAGACCGGGAATCCGGACACGCCGAGTTGTTCCGACAGGTCAATCACCTGGCGCACGGTATGGCTCGGGGTGATGACCACCGGGTCGCGCAGCACGCCGGATTCGTAGCGCTTGACCTTGGCCACCTGGGCCGCCTGCTCCTTGGCAGTCAGATTCTTGTGCACGATACCGATACCGCCCTCTTGGGCGATGGCAATCGCCAGACGCGCCTCGGTGACGGTGTCCATCGCGGCCGAAACCAAAGGCAGGTTCAGCCGAATGTTGCGGGAGAAGGAAGTGGCAAGGGAAGTGTCCTTGGGGAGGACTTGGGAGAACGCCGGAACCAACAACACATCGTCGAAGGTCAGCGCTTTGCCGAGCAGGCGCATGTCAAAGCTCCAAATGAGGAATTGTACCCGTCACCAGGGCCGGTCTTCGGCGGTAAACTGCGCCCATGCAGCTGATTCGCACACTTTTCATCGCCGTCCTGAGCCTTTCCTGCCTGGCGGCGCAGGCGCAGTGGCAATGGGTCGATAACGCCGGGCGCAAGGTCTTCAGCGACCAGCCGCCGCCATTGGACGTCCCCGCAAAGAACATCCTGAAACAGCCCGCCAAGACAGCGAGCCTGGCTGCCGCGCCCGCAGCGCCTGCTTCGGCCGGCGCGACAGTGGGAGCAGCAGCGGCTCCGCAGCTGTCGGCCGATGACAAGGATCTCTTGGCGAAGAAGAAAAAGGCCGCGGCGGACGCCCTGGCACGCATCAAGGAAGAGTCAGACAGCCTGGCCAAAATCAAGGCCACGAACTGCGAGAAGGCCAAGGCCAATCAGGCCCTGCTCGACTCCGGCGTGCGCATGGCGGTGACCAATGCCAAAGGCGAGCGCGAGTTCCTCGACGACGCCGCGCGCAAGGGCGAGGCGCAACGTACACGCGCGGCCATCGACACCAACTGCCAGTAAACCGCGGATTCGCCCGCCTGTACGGGGCGTAACTTCCCACCCCGCTGTAGTCTGAACCAACAACCCGCTCAATACCCGGCCTTGGCGCCCGGTCGCCGGCGCGCAAACAAGCCCGCAGTGCGCGCGCCCTGCGCCTCGAAGCGCATGCGACGGGCCACTTTGGGGTCGACCTGCAGCGGCCGATAGATCTCGACCCGGTCGCCATGTTGCACAAGATGATCGGGTCCGGTCTTCTGACCCCAGATTCCCAGTGAAAGGTCCGCCGCGGCCAGCTCCGGAAATCGAGCCGGCAGAGTGCTGGCCCGCACGGCATCGAGGACCGTGGCACCAGCGGCCACCTCAAAAACCACTTCCTCCACCCGACGTGGTCCGGGCGAATACATCACGGTGATCCGTAGCACCATGTCAGTATCGCCCGGCCGTTCCGAAGGTACTGACGGCCCCCTCGGGGGGCAGCGAACGCAGTGAGCGTGGGGGCATCACTTCGTATCGCCCGGCCGTTCCGAAGGTACTGACGGCCCCCTCGGGGGGCAGCGAACGCAGTGAGCGTGGGGGCATCACTTCGTATCGTCCGGCCGTTCCGAAGGTACTGACGGCCCCCTCGGGGGGCAGCGAACGCAGTGAGCGTGGGGGCAATGTCAGTCCCCGTAGACCTGGCCGGCGCGCTTGACGAAGGCATCGACCAGCGAGGCAGCGATGCGGTCGAACACCGGCCCCACCAGCTTGCCCAGCGTGGCGTTGTCGAAACCGTAATTGAGATTCAACTCGACGCGACAAGCGCGCTGGCTGCCGTCGCCCAACACCACAAAGCGCCAGTGACCATCGAGCCGCGAAAAAGGTCCCTTGACTAATTCCATGTCAACCGCCTGCGAAGGTGTATGGGTGTTGCGCGTGGTGAAGGTCTGGCGCACCGCCCCGATCGCGATGCCGACTTCGGCGGTCATTCCACCGTCATCCTCATCGAGTACGCGTGCGTGATCACACCAGGGAAGAAACTGCGGATACGATGCCACATCAGTGACGAGCGCATACATTTCCTCAGGGCGATACCAGATCAGAACCGACTTGCTGACTGTTTTCATAGAATGCAGGACTGCGCAGGATTGTAGACAAGCCTTGTTCGCACGATCGACAACCCCATCTTGCATCCATGGCCAAAAAATCAGAATCCACCGCGCAAAAGCCCGCACGTATCGCCGACAACAAAAAAGCGGCCTACAACTACTTCTTCGAGGAGCGCTTCGAGGCCGGTCTCGCGCTCGAGGGCTGGGAGGTCAAGTCGCTGCGTGCCGGCAAGGTCCAACTGACCGACGGTTATGTCGTGATCCGCAACGGCGAGTTGTTCCTGATCGGTTGTCAGATCAACCCGCTGGGAACCGCCTCGACCCATATCAGCCCGGACACGGTGCGCACCAAGAAGCTGCTGATGCACAAGGAAGAGATCAAGCGGCTAATCGGCAAGGTCGAGCAAAAAGGCTATACCCTGGTGCCGATCAACCTGCACTGGAAGGCCGGCAAGGTGAAATGCGACATCGCGCTGGCCAAGGGCAAGGCCGAACACGACAAACGCGACGTCATCAAGGACCGCGAGGGCAAGCGTGAAGTGGAGCGGGCGATGAAGTCTCGCCACAAATAGGCCCCCGGCACGATCCGCAAACAAAACGGGCCGGTGCGCACCGCAGGTGCCACAGGCCCGAACTTCGTCAGTCACCGTCAACCAGTCGTCAGGTTGACGGTCCGGCCCGTCCCGGGCCCTACTTCAGATCGATTCGCGACCCGCACGCTTGCGCTCGTGCTCCTTCAAGTAGCGCTTGCGCAGACGAATGCTCTTGGGCGTGATCTCGACCAACTCGTCTTCTTCGATGAATTCCACCGCGTATTCCAGCGTGAGCTGGATCGGCGGCGTGATCTTGATCGCGTCTTCCTTGCCGCTGACTCGGAAGTTGGTCAGCTGCTTCATGCGCACCGCATTCACGATCAGGTCGTTGTCGCGGCTGTGGATGCCGACGATCATGCCCTCATACACCGGATCACCGGCCTTGACGAACATGCGGCCACGGTCGTCGAGCTTGCCCAGGGCATAGGTGACGATCTCGCCGTCGTCCATGCTGATCAGCACGCCGCTCTTGCGGCTTTCGATGTCGCCGCGGTAAGCCTCATACCCGTCGAAGATGTTGCTGGCAAGGCCGGTACCGCGCGTCAGGTTCAGGAATTCGTTCTGGAAGCCGATCAGGCCCCGTGCCGGAATGCGGTATTCCAGGCGAACCCGGCCGCGGCCGTCCGGTTCCATGTTGACCAGATCGCCTTTACGCAGGCCCAGCGCCTGCATCACACCGCCCTGGTGGCCTTCTTCGATGTCCACCGTCAGCATCTCGATAGGCTCATGCTTCTCGCCATTGACCAGGCGGAACACCACACGGGGTTTGGACACCGCCAGCTCGTAGCCTTCACGGCGCATGTTTTCCAGCAAGATGGTCAGGTGCAGTTCGCCGCGGCCGCTGACCTCGTAGATGCCCTCCTCGTCGGTATCAACGACGCGCAGCGCCACATTGGCCTGCAGTTCGCGATCAAGCCGATCGCGCAACTGGCGGCTGGTGACGAACTTGCCTTCGCGGCCCGCCAATGGCGAGTTGTTGACGCAAAAATTCATCGTCAGCGTCGGCTCGTCGATCGAGAGCATCGGCAGTGGTGCCGGGTTGAGCGGATCGGTCAGCGTCACGCCGATACCTACCTGCTCGATGCCGCTGACCAGCACGATGTCGCCAGGACCAGCGTCAGTGGCGGCAATACGCTCCAGGCCTTCGAACTTCAGGATCTGCTGCACCTTGGCCTTGCTCGACTTGCCTTGCGCACCCTCCATCACCAGCACTTCCTGGTTGATACGCAAGGTGCCCTGGCTGATACGGCCCACGCCGATGCGCCCGACATAAGTGGAATAGTCCAGCGAGCTGATCTGCAACTGCAGCGGCGCGGCCGGATCGCCCTTGTTGGCCGGAACATGCGAGAGCACGGTGTCAAACAGCGGCGCCAGGTCCTTGCCCCATTGCTCGCCCGGTGCACCCTCCTCCATCGTGGCCCAGCCATTGAGGCCGGATGCGTACACCACCGGAAAATCGAGTTGTTCCTCGGTCGCGCCGAGTTTGTCGAACAGATCGAAAGCGGCATTGATCACATAGTTGGGACGTGCGCCCGGGCGATCAACCTTGTTGACGACCACGATCGGCTTGAGACCCAGTGCCAGGGCCTTCTTGGTCACGAAGCGGGTCTGCGGCATCGGTCCTTCGACCGCATCGATCAGCAGCATCACGCCGTCGACCATCGACAGAGCGCGCTCGACCTCACCACCGAAGTCCGCGTGGCCGGGGGTGTCGACGATGTTGATGTGCGTGTCCTTCCAGTCCACGGCGCAGTTCTTGGCCAGGATGGTGATGCCACGTTCCTTTTCCAGGTCGTTGCTGTCCATCACCCGCTCGGCAACTTTTTCGTTGGCGCGGAAGGTTCCGCTCTGGCGCAGCAGCATGTCCACCAAAGTGGTCTTGCCGTGGTCGACGTGGGCAATGATGGCAATGTTGCGAATCTGTTTGTAGCTCATGGTTCTCTTTTCAAGTGATCTGGTTGGGCGCCTGGTGCGCAAGAATTTGTTCTATATCGGTCGGGCTCAGCAATCGGTCCGGTATCAGTTCGCTGGCCGCTACATGGGCCGTTCCCAGCAATGCATGGGGACGCAAACCAAACACGGCGACCTGCGGGTTGTCCGGCCATTTGCCTCGCCGCCTGACACCGCTGAGAAATCGTCCCGCATCGTCGGGCTCGAGCATGATCTGCCCGTGGCCTGCCAGCAGATCCTCGACCGGGCGCAGCGCTTGCAAGCGCTCTTCGTCGGGCCAGGCTTCGATCTGCGCCAGCGTCACACACTCGCCGATGCCGAAGCCACCGGTCTCGACCCGGCGCAACAGCGTCAAGTGCGCGCCGCATCCCAACGCCTCACCGATGTCTTCGGCCAGGGTACGGATATAGGTGCCCTTGCTGCAACGCACCTGCATGCGCAGCGTCTGAACATCTCCATCGGCAACCAGTGCCAGCGTGAGTTCGCGAATATGCACGGTGCGCGCCTCGCGCTCCACCTTGATGCCGGCCCGTGCGTATTCGTACAAGGGGCGACCGTCCTTCTTCAGTGCACTGTGCATCGGCGGAACCTGGCGAATCTCGCCCTGGAACTGCACACGCACCCGTTCCAGGTCGTCTGCGCCAAACTGAACCGGCCGGCGCTGCTGCACCTCGCCTTCCGCATCACCGGTGCTGGTCGTAGCGCCCAGCAAGGCAATGGCCTCGTACGACTTGTCGGCATCAAGATGCAATTGGCTGAATTTGGTGGCAGCGCCAAAACACAGCGGCAACACGCCACTGGCCAACGGGTCGAGCGTGCCGGTATGACCGGCCTTCTCGGCACGCAGCAACCACTTCACCTTTTGCAAGGCCTGGTTGCTGGACAGTCCGAGCGGCTTATCCAGCAGCACCAATCCGTGCACCGGTCGGCGCTCGACTTTGCGGTTGCTTGACGCTTGATCCAATCTGTTTCCCATACGCTGGCTCTGACGGCCAGCGCCCAATCGGAATTGGAAACTGACCGGTCTTGATCAGTCCTCGTTCTTGGAACGCGAGGCAACGGCCTGCGCGATCAACGCATTCATGTCGGCCGCACGCTCGGTGGTGCGGTCGAACACGAAATGCAGGGTGGGCACGGTGTGGATGTGCAGACGCTTGAACAACCCGGCACGCAGGAAACCGGCAGCCTGGCTCAAGCCGGCCTGTGTTGTCACCGGATCGCCCTGTAGCAGGCTGAAAAAAACCTTGGCATGGGCATAGTCCGGCGTAACCTCAACCGACTGGATCGTCACCATGCCCACTCGCGGATCCTTCAACTCGCGCGCGATCAACTCCGTCAGATCGCGCTGGATCTGATCGGCTACCTTGAAGGCGCGGTTGGGGGTTGCGGATTTGCGCACCATGTCGATATTTTCAGTTGAGCCAAGCGCCGCTTACAGCGTACGCGCCACTTCGCGGATCTCGAAGAACTCCAGCTGATCGCCTTCCTGGATGTCGTTGTAGTTCTTGATGTTCAAACCGCACTCGAAGCTTTCCTTGACCTCGCGCGCGTCGTCCTTGAAGCGCTTGAGCGATTCGAGTTCGCCGGTATAGATGACCATGTTGTCGCGCAGCAGGCGCAGCCGCGCGGCGCGGCGGACCACTCCGGCGGTGACCATACAGCCCGCGATCGAACCAATCTTGCTGACCTTGAACACCTGGCGGATCTCGGCGGTACCGATGACCTCTTCCTTCTTGTCCGGCGTCAGCATGCCCGACATCGCAGCCTTCAGTTCATCGACTGCGTCGTAGATGATGTTGTAGTAGCGAATGTCAACACCGTTATGCTCGGCCAACTTGCGCGCGCCGGAATCGGCCCGGGTGTTGAAACCGATGATGACGGCCTTGGAGGCAATTGCCAGGTTTACGTCGGACTCGGTCACGCCACCGACAGCCGCGTAGACCAGTTGCACCTTGATCTCGTCGGTCGAGAGCTTGAGCAGGCTTTGACCCAGCGCCTCTTGCGAACCCTGCACATCGGCCTTGATGATGATAGGCACGGTCTTGACCTCGCCTGCCGACAAGTCGGAGAACATGTTCTCCAGCTTGGCTGCCTGCTGCTTGGCCAGCTTGGTGTTGCGGAAACGACCGGCACGGTAGGTGGCGATCTCACGCGCACGGCGCTCGTCCGGCAGCACCATGAACTCGTCGCCCGCTTGCGGCACTTCGGTCAGGCCCTGGATCTCGACCGGAATCGACGGACCCGCGGTTTTCACCGGCTTGCCGTTTTCGTCCAGCATTGCACGGACCTTGCCGTAGGTCGAGCCGGCGAGCACGATATTGCCCGTCTCCAGCGTACCGGACTGCACCAGCACCGTGGCCACCGGGCCGCGGCCCTTGTCCAGCCGCGCCTCAATGACCAGGCCCTTGGCCATGGCCTGCACCGGCGCCTTCAGCTCAAGTATCTCGGCCTGCAGCAACACCTGTTCAAGCAAGGCATCAATGCCTTCGCCGGTCTTGGCCGACACATGTACGAATGGCGAATTGCCGCCCAGATCTTCTGGAATCACCTCTTCGGAGATCAGTTCGTTCTTGACGCGCTCGGGGTTGGCACCCTGCTTGTCGATCTTGTTGATCGCCACCACCAGCGGCACATTGGCTGCCTTGGCGTGCTTGATGGCTTCGCGTGTCTGCGGCATCACGCCGTCGTCCGCTGCCACCACCAGAATCACGATATCGGTTGCCTTGGCACCGCGGGCACGCATGGCGGTGAACGCCTCGTGACCGGGGGTGTCGAGGAAAGACACCATACCACGCGGCGTCTGCACATGGTAGGCCCCGATATGCTGGGTGATACCGCCGACCTCGCCTGCCGCCACCTTGGCGGTACGGATGTAATCGAGCAAAGAGGTCTTGCCGTGGTCGACGTGACCCATGACCGTGACCACCGGAGCGCGCGGCAATGCCTCGCCCTCAGCCTCCCCGGTTTCAAAGTCGGTGAATGCCTCCGGATCGTCCAGCGCCGCTACGATGGCCGTGTGGCCCATCTCCTCGACGACGATCATGGCGGTGTCCTGGTCGAGCGGCTGGTTGATGGTGACCATCTGGCCCAGCTTCATCAGGTGCTTGATCACCTCGGACGCCTTGATCGCCATCTTGTGCGCCAACTCCGACACCGTGATGGTCTCGGGCACATGCACTTCCAGCACGCGAATTTCAACTGGAGCCGACGACGTGCGGTCGTCATGGCCGCCACGGTCATGGCTGCCGCGACGCCCGCGCGGGCCACCGCGCCAGTTGCCGCCACGCCCCGCACCGGTATCACCCCGGGTCGGAAGCGCCTTCTTCTTGGACGGATCACCAGCCCAGCTGCTCGACAACTTGGCCGATTTGACTTCCTTGCCCGCACCGGCTGCGCCGGCCGCCTGGCCTGGCGCCGTACCGGCCGGTTTGGCCCGTGCCACAGCGCTGCCCACGGCAGGCTTGTGCAAGGTGCCCTTGGGCGCGACCTTGGGCGCGACCTTGGGCTCCTCCGGCTTCTTGGCGATCTGCACCGACTTGGGCTTGGCCATCATCACGCGGATGGCTGCGGCTTCGGCTTCCGCCTTGCGCCGACGTTCGCCCAGATCAGCCGCTTTCGCGGCATCGGCCGCGCGCTCGGCATCGGCGTCGGCACGTGCCTTGGACTGCGCCGCCACCTTCTGGCTGGCCTCTGTACGGGCTTTTTCTTCCGCCTTCGCCGTGGCTTCCTCAGCCGCACGGTCATCTGCCGCACGGTCATCTGCCGCACCTTCGGTCACCGGCTCCTTGTTCTTGCTGCTGTTGGCTGCGGCAGTGGCGGCACTTGCGGCAGCGGCTTCCGACGCGGCACGCGCCTGGGCTTCCCGCTCCTCGCGCTGTTGGCGCTTTTGCGCCAGGTCTTCTTCCTGGCGGCGGATCAGTTCGGCCTGCCGACGCGCTTCTTCCTCGCGCCGGGTCAATTCGACGTGATCCACGGCCGGCTCGGCCGGTGCTCGCGCGGGCTCTGCGGCCGCAGTCTCGGGCACGCTGTCCAAGCCTTCATCGCGCCGGATGAAGGTGCGCTTCTTGCGCACCTCGACCTGGATCGTGCGCGCCTTGCCCGATGCATCCGCCTGCTTGATCTCGGTGGTCGATTTCTTGACCAGCGTGATCTTCTTGCGCTCCGAAGAGGTACCGTGCGCGGCATGCAGGTAATGGAGCAAGCTGTGCTTGTCTGAATCCGTCAGTGCATCACTCGCGGCGGCCTTCGGCACACCAGCGGCCTTGAGCTGCTCGAGCAGAGTTGTGGTGGATTTCTTGAGTTCGTTGGCAAACTCGGCGACTGTCGTACTGGACATATTTTGTGCTACCTCTAGTTCGGCATAACAAGCTTTGTGGGCAATTGCTAGCCATCACTCAAACTGCGTTGACATGACCGATCACTCTTGCGCGGCGGCTTCATCGGTAAACCAATGTTCGCGTGCCTTCATGATCAAAGTCTTGGCCTCGTCCTCGGACTGACCCGTGATTTCGGTGAGTTCGTCCACGGCCAGATCGGCCAGGTCGTCGAGGGTGTGAACACCTTTGTCCGCCAGCTTGCCGATCAGTTCGGCATCCAGCCCCTCGAGCTCGCGAAGATCCTGCGACACCTCGTCGACATTTTCCTCATGGGCGATTTCCATCGTCAGCAGGGCATCTTTGGCACGGTTGCGCAGTTCATGCACCGTATCCTCATCGAAACTCTCGATTTCAAGCATTTCCTGCAGCGGCACATAGGCCACTTCCTCCAGGCTGGTGAAGCCCTCGGCAATCAGGATGTCGGCGATTTCCTCGTCCACATCCAGTTTTTCCATGAACAGCTGGCGGCCAGTGTTGACTTCGTCAGCCACTTTCTGAGCCGACTCATTGGCGTCCATGATGTTGATCTTCCAGCCCGTGAGCTCGGAAGCCAGACGCACATTCTGGCCACCCCGACCGATGGCGATGGCGAGGTTTTCCTCGTCAACCACCACGTCCATGGCATGACGCTCTTCATCGACCACGATCGATGACACGTTGGCTGGGGCCAGGGCGCCGATCACGAATTGGGCCGGATCCTCGCTCCACAAAACAATGTCCACGCGTTCACCGGCCAACTCGTTGGTGACGCCGTTGACGCGGGTACCGCGCACGCCGACGCAGGTGCCGATAGGATCGACCCGCTTGTCATGCGAGAGCACGGCAATCTTGGCGCGCGAACCGGGGTCGCGGGCGCAGGACTTGATCTCCAGCAGGCCTTGCTCGATTTCCGGCACCTCGGTGCGGAACAGTTCCATCATGAATTCCGGCGCCGAGCGCGACAGGATGATCGGCGCGCCTCGCAGCGTCAGGTCGACCTCCATGATCATGGCCCGGACACGGTCGCCCGAGCGCAGATTTTCCTTCGGGATCATCTCGCTGCGGCGCAAACGCCCTTCGACACGACCGCTCTCGACGATGATGTCGCCCTTGTCCATGCGCTTGACGGTGCCGACAAAAATCTTGTCGCCACGCGACATGAAGTCATTGAGCAGCATCTCGCGCTCGGCGTCGCGGATCTTCTGCAAGATGACCTGCTTGGCCGCCATGGCACCGATACGACCGATTGGCACCGACTCGACCGACTCCTCGATGTACTCGTCGACCTCGATGTCGGGAATCTGCTCCTGTGCTTCAAACAGCAGGATTTCCTGGTCCGGCAACTGCAGGCCAGCCTCGCTGGGCACCACGTGCCAGCGACGGAAGGTTTCGTAACTGCCGGTGTCGCGATCGACGGCGACACGAATGTCGACTTCACCGGAGAACAACTTCTTGGTCGCCTGTGCCAGCGCAGCCTCGACCGCCGCATACACGACATCGCGCTCGACGCTTTTTTCGCGCGAGATGGCCTCCACCAACATCAACATTTCCCGATTCATGTCACTGCACTCCCGTTTCTGTCCAATCCGGCACCGTCCGCGCGGCCAAAGCCCCACATGGTTGCGGCACCCAACTCTTCACACCCCATCGGTCGCGGCGCCAGCGCCACGACCCTTGAAATTCACCAGCGGCGCCAGACGCGCCTCACGCACCTCGTCAAGCATGAACCCCAGCGCATGCACCGGTGCCGGCGGCCGGTTCTTTCCGATACGCTGACCCGGCTTCGCTTTGAGCGGCTCACTCCATACCAGTTGCCACTGTGCAGGAGCCCCCTGCACTTCGGCTCCGCGCTCGAGCGTGCCGCGAAACTTCTTGCGATTGGCATTGACCTGCCCCATCGCTGCCGCTCCGACCGCAAGCTTGAGCGTCACGTCGATCTCAGAACCCAAAAATCGCTCAAAATCCCGCGCATCGCGCAACAACCGGTCGATGCCCGGCGAGGAAACTTCCAGCCGGCTGTATTCCACAGAATCGACCTCCAACGCAAATAGCAGCTGGCGCGTCACCGTTTCGCAATCCTCGACCGTGACCGGCCGATGCTCCAACACGGGCGATTCCGACGCCAGCGCCTCCCAGGGCCAGTCAATCGTGACGCGCAAGAGACCACCCGCCAGGCGCTCGATTTCAATCAGTTCGTAACCTAGACCGGCCACGATCTGCTCAACAATCTGTTGCAACGCCATTCGATCTCGTTCCTTTTCCGGTGTTCTGTCCGCGTTCCCCTGCGTTCAGTGAACGACGCAAAACTGCCCGACCAAAAAAAACGGGCGGTGAAAACCCGCCCGTTTGGTCGTGAAGCCGGGATTCTAACGCATAAAGCACGCCAAATCCAGCCTTTTGCACCCCCTTATTGATGGGAATCGAGGCTGTCTGCGCATCATGTCAAGCACATCGCGGCGCGAATGGCGCTGCGCACTGGCCACGAAGCAGCCGGCAGCAGCGTTCAGGTCACCGCCTCGACCAGCCTACGGGTATAGGGGTGGCGCGGCGCGTCGAGAACCTGCGCCAGCGTGCCCGACTCGACGATTTCGCCGTCCTTCATGACCAGCACATCGTGTGCCATGGCCCGGATCACGTCGACATCATGCGTGATGAGCAGATAACTCAGGCCGCGCTCGCGTTGCAGCCGCTGCAGCAGTTGCAGGACCTGCTGCTGGATCGTGACGTCAAGCGCGCTGGTCGGCTCATCGAGCACCAGCAAACGCGGCTCGACGATCAGTGCACGGGCGATTGCCAGCCGCTGGCGCTGGCCACCGGAGAACTCATGCGGGTAGCGCCCCAGCAAATTGGGAAACTGCTGATCGTCCAGGCCGACCTCCTGCAATGCCAGCAACACGCGCTGCTGGCGCTCGGCCTTGCCCAGCGCCGGCTGGTGCACCAACAGGCCTTCGCCGACGATTTCCTCGACCGTCATGCGCGGCGACAAGGACGAAAACGGATCCTGAAACACCACCTGAATCGTGCGGCGCAAGGCCTTGTCGGCCGGTTTGCCAGCGCCCCAGTCCTGGCCGTCCACCTGCAAGCGGCCGGTAAATGCCTGCAGGCCCAGGGCCGCCAGGGCCAAGGTCGACTTGCCCGAACCCGACTCGCCGATCACGCCCAGCGTGCGTCCGGGCAACAAGGCGAACTTCGCTCCCTTGACCGCGACAAACACGCCTTTGCGAAACCAGCCTCGAATACCCGGCAGCGGAATCGGATAGGCCACTTGCAGATCCGCGGCCTGTAGCAAGCTCGCGGATGGCGCCACTGGTGCCCTGGTGTCCACCTCGACCACGTCGCGCCGGGGCCGGCTGTCCAGCAGCTTGCGCGTATAGGCATGTTGCGGCGCGGCAAAAACCCCCTGCACCGCGCCCTGTTCGACCAGATGCCCGTTTTCCATGACGGCCACACGGTCGGCGAACTTGCGCACCAGATTCAGGTCGTGCGTGATCAGCAGCACGGCCATGCCGTATTCACGTTGCAGCGCCGACAGCAGATCGAGGATCTGCCCGCGAATCGTCACGTCCAGCGCCGTGGTTGGCTCATCGGCCAGCAACAGCCGCGGTCTGCAGGCCAGCGCCATGGCAATCATGGCGCGCTGACGTTGTCCGCCCGAAAGCTGGTGCGGAAACGCCTGGGCCCGACGCTGCGGATCGGGAATGCCGGTACTTGCGAGCAGATCGATCACCGCCTTGGCGCAGGCCGCCTTGTCCAGGCCCTGCTTGAGTTGCAAGACCTCGGCGATCTGGTTGCCGATCGGGAACAGCGGATTGAGCGCCGTCATCGGCTCCTGGAAGATCATCGCGATGTCGCGCCCGCGGATCGCGCGCAAGTCCGACTCGGGCAAGGCCAGCAAATCGGACGACCCGTTCGGACCGTCAAAGCGCGCCGACCCGCGGCATCGGGCATCGGCCGCCAGGCCCAGCAGACTCAGCGCCGTGACGGTCTTGCCGGAGCCCGATTCCCCAACCAAGGCGAGTTTTTCCCCGGGCGCAATCGAAAAATCGATGCCCTTGACCACGTCGGTGCCGCCAAAATCCACGCGCAGACCCTTGACTTCGAGCAGGCTCATGGACGCTCTCTCATGCGGCTCGCCCCGCCTCTTCGGGCTTCGCTGGCTCGCGCTCCACCTTGCGCGGGTCGAGCGCATCACGCAATGCGTCGCCCATGAAGGTCAGCAGCAGCAGCGTCAGCACCAGCACCGCGAATGTCGACAGCGAAATCCACCAGGCGTCGATGTTGTTCTTGCCTTGCGACAACAGTTCTCCCAGCGAAGGCGTACCTGGCGGCACACCCAGGCCCAGGAAGTCGAGCGAGGTCAGCGCCAGGATCGCACCGCTCATGCGAAACGGCAGGAAGGTGACCACCGGGGTCAAACTGTTGGGCAGGATGTGGCGCACGATGATCTGCCAGTTGCCCACGCCCAAGGCCCGCGCGGCCCGGACATAGTCGAGCTGGCGGTTGCGTAGAAATTCGGCCCGCACATAGTCCGACAACCCCATCCAGCCGAACAGGCTGAGCAGCAGCAGCAGCAGCAGCAGGCTGGGCGCAAAAATCGCACTGAAGATGATCAGCAGATACAACTCGGGCATCGATCCCCAGATTTCGATGAATCGCTGAAACGCCAGGTCCGTCTTGCCACCGAAGAATCCCTGCAAGGCGCCAGCGAGCAGTCCGAGCGAAACGCCCGTGACGGTCAACGCCAAAGCAAACAGCACGCTGACGCGAAAACCGTAAATCAGCTGTGCCAGCAGGTCCCGCCCCCGATCGTCGGTGCCCAGCCAGTTCTCACGCGTTGGCGGTGACGGGTTGGGCTCGGTGGCGAAATAGTTCAGGGTCTTGGGCCCATAGTGGTTGAGCGGAAACACCACCCAGTTGCCGCCCTGCGACAGCCGATCCCGGATATAGGGATCCAGGTAGTCGGTATTGGTCAAAAAATCACCGCCAAACGTGGTCTCCGGATAGTCCGTGAGCAGAGGGTAATAGTTCGTGCCCTCGTAACGCACGATCAGGGGACGGTCATTGGAAATCACCTCCGCGAAAAGGCTGAGCACAACCAGGGTGCAAAAGGCCAGCATGCTCCAGTAGCCAAGCCGGTTGCGGCGAAAGCGCAGCCAGGCTCGGCGCGAGGGTGAGTTGCCGGGGGTTCGCTGGGCCATCTCAGTCGAACTTGACACGTGGATCGACCCACACGTAGCACAGGTCCGAGATCAGCTTGGTCACCAGGCCGATCAGCGTGAACAGATACAAGGTCCCCAGCACCACCGGATAGTCGCGCCGAATCACGCTCTCATAACTGAGCAGGCCCAGCCCGTCGAGCGAGAACAGGGTTTCGATCAGCAACGAGCCGGCGAAAAACGCACCGATGAACGCCGCCGGAAAACCGGTGATGATGGGGATCAACGCGTTGCGGAACACATGTTTCCACAGCACCTGGTTTTCGTTCAGGCCCTTGGCGCGCGCCGTCACCACGTACTGCTTGCGAATCTCCTCGAGAAACGCGTTCTTGGTCAGCATTGCCGTCACCGCAAAGCTGCCCAGCACCATCGCGGTGACCGGCATCGCGATATGCCACAGGTAGTCGACGATCCGAGCGCCCCACGACAACTCATCCCAATTGCTCGATGTCAGCCCGCGCAACGGGAACCACTGCAGCTGGCCACCGAACACCACCAACAGTGCCACGCCGAGCACAAAACCCGGAATTGCGTACCCGAGCAATACGAACAAGGTGGTGATGAGGTCGAAGCGCGAACCGGCGCGCACCGCCTTGGCCACGCCGAGCGGCACCGCAATGCCGTAGCTGATGAAAAAAGTCCACAGGCCGAGCGTGATGGACACCGGCAACTTCTCGATGATCAATTCGCCCACATCCTTGTTCTGGAAGAAGCTGCGCCCCAGATCGAAACGGGCAAACCGGCCCAGCATCTCTACATAGCGCTGGTAGGCCGGTTTGTCGAAGCCATACAAAGCCTTGATCTGCTCCAGCCGTTGGGTGTCCACGCCTTGCGCACCGCGGTAACTCAGCCCACCCGACTCGGCGCCGCCGCTTCCCGCCAACCCGGCCTTGGCCTCGGCCATGTATTGCTCCACCGGGCCGCCGGGCACAAACTGGATCACCAGAAAGGTGATGGTCAACACGCCGAGCAGCGTCGGGATCATCAACAAAAGGCGCTTGAGGATGTAGGCAAACATGGTCTATTTCGCCCACCAGGTCGAGATGGCCCAGGTCTCGCCCTGGGCATACGGCGGCATGCCTTGCGCATACTGCAGCGTTGGCGCGGGTCGCTCCAGTCGCCTGGCGTTGTAGGCCAGCCTGTGCGTGCTCGCGGTCCACTGCGGAATCAGCAAGTGCTCGTGGCTGACCACCCGGTCCAGCGCCCTGCAGGCCGGCAGCAATTCGGTCTTGGACCGGGCACCGGTCATGCCCGAAATCAGTGCGTCGATGGCCGCACTCTTGACCCCGGCCAGATTGCCCGAGTCCTCGATGTCTGCGGCCTTGCTGCCGAACAGGTCGGCGTATTCCTGCCCCGGATTGTTCGTGCCCGCATAGGCAATCGACGTCATGTCGAAATTGAATTTCTGCAAACGTTGCTGATACAGCGCAAAGTCGACGGGGCGGAAATCGAGCGTCACGCCGATCTTCTCGAGGTTGCGCGCCCAGGGCGTCACCACGCGTGCGCCCGACTCACTGCTGTCCAGGTATTCGACGACAAATGCCTCGCCCTTGGCATTGCGCAAGCGTCCACCCTGCACCGCCCATCCCGCTTCGTTGAGCAAGGCCTTGGCCTTGCGCAGGTTGGCGCGCAGCGACGAATCACCATCGGTACGCGGAGGCACCATCATCGGGCCGAAAACGGCATCTGGCACCTTGCCCCGCCACGGAGCGAGCAAGGCCAGTTCCTGCTCCGACGGCACACCGGTGGCTGCGCATTCGGTGTTGCCAAACAGGCCCGACACCCGCTGGTACGCGTTGTAGAACATCTGCCGGTTCATCCACTCGTAGTCGAACGCCAGCCCCAGGGCCTCTCGCACCCGCACGTCCTGCAGAATGGGCCGGCGCGTGTTGAGCACATAGCTCTGGAAACCCGACGGCAGGCTGTGCTTGAACTCCATCTTGACCAGCTCGCCACTGTCGAAGCGCTTGCCGGTCACGCGCCGCGCCCAGTCGCCAGCCGAAAAAAACCGCATCAGGTCGAATTCGCCGGCCTTGAAAGCTTCCAGCCTCGCCGTGTTGTCCTTGTAGATCTTGACCGTGATGCGCTCGAAATTGTGCGTGCCACGACGCACATTCAGGTCGCGCGCCCAGTAGGCCGGATCGCGCACATAGGTGATGTCCTTGCCGAACTTGACCGGTCCGATCTTGTAAGGGCCGCTGCCGATCGGGATCTCCATGACCACCTTGTCGAAGGCCTTGGCAACGCCGTTCTCGACACCCCATTGACGGCTGAATACCGGCAGGCCGCCCACCGTCAGCGGCAGTTCGCGATTGGGCCGGTGAAAGCGAAAGCGCACCGTGCGCTCGCCCAGCACGTCCACGCCGGCCACGTCGATCAGCATGGTCTTGTAGGCAGGCGTCACATGCGGGCCTACCAGGGTGTCGTAACTGTGCTTGACGTCCGCGGCCAGTACCGGGTCGCCGTTGTGAAACCGCGCCTGCGCACGCAGCCGGAACGTGGCTGACAAGCCGTCGTCGGCCACGGACACGTCTTCGGCCAGCAGGCCGTATCCGGAAGCGGTTTCGTCCGACGAGCCCGCCAGCAAGGAGTCGAACACCATGCTGGAGAGGTAGGCCGGCGCATTGCCGCGCATCGTGAACGGGTTGAACTTGTCGAATGTGGAGACACGCTGGTTGCTGACCAGGCGCAACTCACCGCCTTTGGGCGCGTCCGGCCGCACATAGTCAAACTGCGCGAAACCCGGCGGATATTTCAGGTCACCCCACAAGGCGTATCCATGCGCGGCCCAGCCGGGCGTGACCAGGATCGACAAACACAGGAACGACAAAACGCGCATGCGACAATTCTGCAGGATTTTTCTGTGGAGATATCGCATGGGTTTTCTCGCTGGCAAGAAATTGCTGATCACCGGGGTCTTGAGCAACCGCTCCATTGCCTATGGCATCGCCAAGGCCTGTCGCGCCCAGGGCGCCGAACTGGCATTCAGCTATGTTGGCGAACGTTTCAAGGAGCGCATCACCGAATTCGCCGCGGGGATGGACTCCAAGCTGGTGTTCGACTGCGACGTCGGCGATGACGCTCAGATCGAAAAGATGTTTGCCGACCTGTCCGCCACCTGGCCGCAATTTGACGGCTTCGTGCATGCCATCGGTTTTGCGCCGCGCGAGGCGATTGGCGGAAACTTTCTGGACGGCATCAGCCGCGAGAATTTTCGCATTGCGCACGACATCAGCGCTTACAGCTTCCCCGGCATGGCCAAAGCGGCCCTGCCCTACCTGAGCGACAAATCGGCGCTGTTGACGCTGACCTATCTCGGTGCCGAACGCATCGTTCCCAACTACAACACCATGGGTCTGGCCAAGGCGTCACTGGAGGCGTCCGTGCGCTATCTGGCCGAGGCCATGGGCCCGCGCGGCACGCGCGTCAACGGCATCAGTGCCGGCCCGATCAAGACCCTGGCGGCCAGCGGTATCAAGGATTTCGGCAAGCTGCTGGGCACGGTGGCCGCCGCCTCACCGATCCGGCGCAACGTGACGATCGAGGACGTCGGCAATGTGGCCGCGTTCCTGCTCAGCGATCTGGCCGGCGGCGTCACAGCCGAGGTCACCTACGTGGACGGCGGCTTCAACAAGGTTGCCATCTCGACCATCGTGGAGGCGGCTGCCGGCTGATACCCCGTACCCCGGGGCCAGGCGCGGGGCCGCAGCTTGCGGCATTGGCCCGAAGCCGCGGGGTCTTCTCGCCGGCGCCGGGCGTATCGGCCCTCCACAGCGCTCAGCTTGCCACGCAGTCGGCGTAATAGCGCAACACGCCGTCGCCGTCCGGCTCGGTCACCAGGCCATGGATATCGGTGCCGAAACCTGGGCATTTCAGATTGAATTCGCGCGAGAACTTCAAGTAGTCGACGATCTTGCGGTTGAACATCTCGCCCGGAATCAGCAACGGGATACCTGGCGGATATGGCGTGACCAGGCCTACGGTGACGCGGCCTTCGAGCTGATCTATTTCCACCCGCTCGGTCTTGCGCCGCGCAATGTGGGCATAAGCGTCGCTGGGTGTCATGGCCGGTGACAGGTCGCTGAGATACATGTCGGTGGTCAGGCGCGCAATGTCGTACTTCGCGTACAGCTGGTGCACGAACAGGCACAGGTCAGCCAGGCCCATCTTCTCGTATTTCGGGTTGTCGCGGCAGAACTCGGGCAGGATGCGCCACATCGGCTGGTTTTTGTCGTAGTCGTCCTTGAACTGCTGCAACGCCGTCAACAAGGTGTTCCAGCGGCCCTTGGTGATGCCGATGGTGAACAGGATGAAGAAGCTGTACAAGCCGGTCTTCTCGACCACCACGCCATGTTCGGCCAGAAACTTGGTCACGATGCTGGCCGGGATGCCGGTCTTGGCAAACTTGCCGTTGAGGTCCATGCCCGGCGTGACGATGGTCGACTTGATCGGGTCGAGCATGTTGAAGCCCGCCGCCAGCTTGCCGAAGCCATGCCAATTGACACCCGATTTACCCTTGCGTGATTCACCCTTGATGATCCAGTCATCGGCACGCCCGATGCCTTCGTCGGCCAGGTGGTCGGGGCCCCAGACCTTGAACCACCAGTCGGCGCCGTATTCGTCGTCGATCTTGCGCATGGAACGCCGGAAATCCAGCGCCTCGGCAATGCTCTCCTCGACCAGCGCGGTGCCGCCGGGTGGCTCCATCATCGCTGCGGCCACGTCGCAGCTGGCAATGATGCTGTACTGCGGGCTGGTACTGGTGTGCATCAGATAGGCTTCGTTGAACAGGTGGCGGTCGAGCTTGACCTCCTGCGCATCCTGCACCAGCACCTGGCTGGCCTGGCTGATGCCGGCCAGCAACTTATGGATCGACTGGGTCGCGTACACCACGGCCTTCTTCGGCCGGGTGCGCTTCTTGCCCATCGAATGGTAGGCGCCGTAAAACGGGTGAAAGGCTGCATGCGGCAACCAGGCCTCGTCGAAGTGCAGGTTTTCAACGTAACCGTCGAGCATGCCCTTGATGGTCTCGGTGTTGTACAGCACGCCGTCATAGGTTGACTGCGTAATCGTTAATACGCGTGGCTTGACCTTCTTGGCATCGACACCCTTGAGCAAAGGGTTCTTGCGTATCTTGGCCTGGATCGCGGCCGGTTCGAACTCCTCTTTCGGAATCGGGCCGATGATGCCGAAGTGATTGCGCGTGGGCTTGAGGAACACCGGGATGGCACCGGTCATGATGATGGCGTGCAGGATCGACTTGTGGCAGTTGCGGTCGACCACCACCACGTCGCCTGGCGCCACGCAGTGGTGCCACACCATTTTGTTCGATGTGCTGGTGCCGTTGGTCACGAAAAAACAATGATCGGCGTTGAAGATGCGCGCCGCATTGCGCTCGGAATCGGCCACCGGACCGGTATGGTCGAGCAACTGACCGAGTTCCTCGACCGCGTTGCAGACGTCGGCACGCAACATGTTCTCACCGAAAAACTGGTGGAACATCTGCCCCACCGGGCTCTTCAGGAATGCGACGCCACCCGAGTGGCCCGGGCAATGCCAGGAGAACGAGCCGTCTTCGGCGTAATCGAGCAAGGCCTTGAAGAACGGCGGCTGCACACCTTCAAGGTAACTCTTGGCCTCGCGGATGATGTGACGCGCCACGAACTCCGGCGTGTCTTCGAACATGTGGATGAAGCCATGCAGTTCACGCAGGATGTCGTTCGGAATATGGCGCGAGGTCTTGGTCTCGCCATAGACGTAAATCGGCACGTCCAGGTTCTTGCGTCGCACCTCGGCGATGAACCGGCGCAAGTTTTGCACCGCCGGCCCGAGGTCGGCATCGGTGGTGAACTCCTCGTCATCGATCGACAGGATAAAGGCACTGGCGCGCGACTGCTGCTGTGCAAACTGTGACAGATCGCCATAACTGGTCGCGCCCAGCACCTCGAAACCTTCGCTCTCGATGGCTTGCGCCAGCGCACGGATACCCAGTCCGGAAGTGTTCTCGGAACGGTAGTCCTCGTCGATGATGACGATGGGGAAGCGAAATTTCATGCGGTCTCCGTGCCCGAGGGCCAAGGTTTCAATGCGGATAGAACCGCGCAGTGTAGGGAATTAACCTTAACACCCGCCAATGGTGCGCCGTATTTGCTCCAAAATGTGGCGTGAACAATACATGGGGGCCGCAATGGCTGAATCAACGCTCTGGTGGCTGGCCACCGGTGCTGTTGTCGGAATCGAACTGATAACCGGCACCTTCTATTTGCTGATGTTCGCAATCGGCACGGCGGCAGCCGCACTGGCCGCGCATGCCGGTGCCGACATGACGACGCAACTGCTCGTCGGGGCGCTTGTTGGCGGCGGTGCTGTCGTGACCTGGCACCAGATCCGCAAACGTCGGCCGGGCGATCCGTCGGTGCGGTCCATGCGCAGCGTCAATCTCGATGTCGGCGAGACCGTGATGGTTGACGCGTGGCAGGTGGACGGCACGGCGCAGGTCAAGTACCGGGGTGCCAACTGGACCGCCATCCACCGCGAGGGGCTTGCACCTACCAGTGGTCCACACCGGGTTTCGGAGCTGGTGGGCAGTCGCCTGCTGCTCGAAAAAGTCAGTTAAGCAAGCATCAACAACAACAAGGAAAAGTGCCCCATGGAAGTCGCCATCGTCATATTCGTCATTGCCGCCATCTTCATCACGCGATCCATCAAGGTTGTGCCACAACAAAACTCCTGGGTGGTCGAGCGGTTTGGCAAGTACCACGCATCGCTCTCGCCGGGCCTGAACATCCTGGTGCCGTTCATCGACCGGGTGGCGTACAAACACAGTCTGAAAGAGATTCCGCTGGACGTGCCCAGCCAGGTCTGCATCACACGCGACAACACGCAACTGCAGGTCGACGGTATCCTGTATTTCCAGGTCACCGACCCGATGCGCGCAAGCTACGGCTCGTCCAACTACATCATTGCCGTGACCCAGCTGGCGCAGACCTCGCTGCGTTCGGTAATTGGCAAGCTGGAGTTGGACAAGACCTTCGAGGAGCGCGACATCATCAATGCACAGATCGTGCAGGCCATTGACGAAGCAGCGCTGAACTGGGGCGTCAAGGTGTTGCGTTACGAGATCAAGGACCTGACGCCACCCAACGAGATCCTGCGCGCGATGCAGGCCCAGATTACCGCGGAGCGCGAGAAACGCGCATTGATCGCGGCCTCCGAAGGCCGGCGCCAGGAGCAGATCAACATCGCCACCGGTGAACGCGAGGCCTTCATCGCCCGTTCCGAAGGCGAGAAACAGGCTGTCATCAACCGCGCCCAGGGCGAGGCCGAGTCCATCATTGCCGTGGCCGAGGCCACCGCCAAGGCGATCGAACGTATCGCGGCAGCCATCGAGCAACCCGGCGGCCAGCAGGCCGTGCAATTGAAGGTGGCGGAAAGGGCCATCGAAGCCTACGCCAAGGTCGCCAAGGACGCAACGACGACCCTGATCGTGCCAAGCAACATGACCGAGGTGTCTGCCTTGATCAGTTCAGCCATGACGATGGTCCAGACGACCAAGGGCAAATAAACCTGCCAGCGACGCCGGCTCCGAGTCAACCGGCCGCTGGCGCGCTGATACAATTGCGCGCTCTGGAGAGGTGGATGAGCGGTTTAAGTCACACGCCTGGAAAGCGTGCGAGGGGTTATACCCTCCGCGGGTTCGAATCCCGCCTTCTCCGCCAGAAAGCTAGGAAACACGTACCTTTGCGGCCCGTTTCGTTTTTTTGCCCATGTTTCTGCCCATGAATTGAAATTCGGAGGCTGACCGCAGACTTAACTCCTGCTGCGCCAATTGCTATGCGGGGCCGCTCTGGGCGGTTCAAGGAGCTGAGGGCTTATGCGCCGGGCCAAGACAAGCCTGTTGTGATGCGCAGGGCAGCTAAACGCCTCCCAGCACCATCGTGGGAATAGGGAAATCAACAGGGACTAGGATTTTCAAACGCCATCGGACAGCCCAAGAATGGGGTCTCAAAATGCTCCCGGCCGAGCCCGCAGAGGGCCGCAGTAAGCAAGTCTGGGCGGATTTGGCGCGCAATCTGGGCGTCTGCAGGCTCGGGGCTGGCGAGTTGGCAGGTCTTTGAACGTTCACGGCGCGCAGGATTGGCCCGGTCTCAGGGTTGACCCTGTTGTTGGCCATGGCTTGCCGACACAGCGCGCAGCGCCACTGCGGCTGCAGGGTAGCCGCAGAGCGTGGCGACAGGTATCGGACAGCTCAGGCAGCGAAGTGCAGCGCCGGCTCGCGCGCTCTGCCCTTGGGCGGGGGCTGCGGATCCAAGCCCAGATGAGCAAGGATCTTCTCGATTACCGGCCGCTCCAGGATGGCGGCGATGATCTTGAGCTCCCCGGCGCCACAGTTCGGGCAGCGCTGCATGTCGATGTCAAACACCCGCTTGAGCAGCCGTGCCCAGCTGATGCGTGCGGGCCGAGCCCGGGCAGTCTCGTTCTCGCACTCGGCGGTGGCAGCGGCATCGGTGGCTGGTTCCTTGTCCGCAGGCGGCCCCCGCGGCACCACCAGCGAGCGAAGCTTCGCGTTCGGAGCCAGTACCCCGTGGAACCGGATCAGGTGCAGCCTGGGCCTGGGCACAGGTGCCTGAAAGGCGCCCTTCGGTCGCCTGTGCCGCCAGCCGCTGCATGAACTCCAGCGGGCTCATGACCAGGTGCGTGGTGCCGTCTCTCCACGGCGTCTTGAGCTTGAGCTGCACCTGACCGGCGGCGTTGAGCTGTACCCGCTCGTCTGCCAGCGCCGGCCGGGTGATATATCGGCACAGCTGCTCCAGCCGCTTGCGCTCGTGCGCTTCGACCCGCACGGCCGCGTGCAGACTGAACCCGTCGATGTCGCAACACAGAAGCTCACGCGCCAGACCATAGCGCGCCATCGCGCCCCGCAGGGTCAAGACCTTCTGCCCGGCGCGCGGGCCGAAGGCGATGCGGTAAGTGATGGCCGCCGCCTGCAGT
>Ga0335396_10001231_pt1 | contig 33381 bp, 32 predicted proteins | sample FRY02_FD_205743 | JGI IMG/M metagenome (GOLD analysis project Ga0335396, IMG submission 205743) | Freshwater microbial communities from Lake Fryxell liftoff mats and glacier meltwater in Antarctica - FRY-02 (spades assembly) (version 2) | ecosystem: Environmental > Aquatic > Freshwater > Ice >... | reverse complement strand
GGAGACTCCGCCGGTGGCGATTTATCACGTGGTGACCCGGGTGGTGGATCGGCGTTTTGCGCTGGAGGCGGAGCAAAAGGAGCATTTGCGAATGCTGCTGCGAATGTATGAGCGGTTTTCGGGCTGCCGGATTCTTTCTTACTGCCTGATGTCGAACCATCTCCATGTTCTTCTGGAGGTGTCGGAGGGTTGTCTAAAGGGGGAGTCTTTGGGACTCACGAACGATGAGCTTTTACGGCGTTTGGGAGGGCTTTATTCGCGGGGATATTGCGCGGGCGTGGCGGCAGAAATCGCGGAGGCGGAGGAACTCATTGCCGGGCGGATCCACGAGGTTGAGGGCGCGGCGCGATTAGAGGGCTATTCGCCTGCCGAGCAGAAGAAAATGATCGCGGCAGCTCAGGTCCGGGGCGGGCGTTTGTTGGCTGAGATTCATGCGCGATATAGCGATCGCATGCATTCGTTGAGCGAGTTTTTCAAAGGATTGCTGCACCGATTCACCTGCTGGTATAACCGGGAAAACGGTCGAAAGGGAACCCTCTGGGAATCGCGGTTTCGGAGTGTCATCGTGGAAGATGGTTTGGCGGCACGCACGATGGCGGCGTATATCGACTTGAATCCGGTGCGGGCGGGGATGGTGGAAGATCCGGCGGATTATCGTTGGAGTTCGTATGGGGAAGCAGTGGGTGGTGGTCGCGGGGCGAAGAAGGCCCAGGAGGGATTGGTGCGGGCGATGTATTCGTTCGGGAGTCGCGAGGTCAGTGCGCGGAGTTGGGCGCAAGGCGGGGTGGGAAAGGAGTATCGCAAGATTTTGATTTCGGAGGGGATGGAGCAGAGGGAAGAGCGCGGGAATGTGGAGACGAAGCAGCGAGTGGTGGTGCGGAAGGGGATGAGTCGCGAGGCGGCGGAGGTTGAGTTGGCTCGGCTTTCGGAGGAAAAGGCGCGCGATTTGAAGATTTCCAAGGTCATTCAATGTCGGGTCCGCTATTTCACAGATGGTGCCGTGATTGGATCGAAAAGTTTTGTCGACGGGGTCTTTTTGGCGAGCCGGGAACGATTTGGTCCGAAGCGGAAAGATGGAGCGAGGAAACCGCGAGGGGCGTTGGGTGAGCTGGCAGGCGAGATTTGGTCGCTGCGGGATCTGAAGCCTGATGTTCCTTAGTGGAGACGTGGGTGACTATGGCGGCGTTCAAGGGGGCGTTTTAATCTGAGGTAGAGATTGCTGGAGGACTTTGAAAGCTCCGCCGGGGCCCTCGGTGTCTTGGGTGCCGAGGAACTCGGCTTGGGTGATTAGGCTCTCCGTGGTGAGGCCGATGGTTTCGCCCCAACGAATGAGATCAGGGAAGCAGACATCGAAGGTGAGATCTTGCTTGCCGGGGTTTTGGTAAGCCTCGGGAACTCGGAGGCACATGTGATGGGCGTAGGCGCGGAGTGAGCCGAGGGGACGACGATGGTAGTTTTCGTGAGCATCGCCTCCGTAGTCGATGGTGAGAATTTCGCCTTTTTTGAGGAGGGAGAGTTCTTCCTGAATCCAGTCATGAATGGACTCTGCGACTTCGAAGCGCTCCGGGGGATTTTCGAAGAGAAGAGAGTCGGGGCGTTCTTGGATCGGTTGCCAGAGTTCCTCACGGTTTTCTCCGAGGTAGAGTTCTTCATTTGAATCACGGAAGATTCGCACCGGGAAGGCGTCGAAGAATTCGTTTGAGATGATGAGGGCTTCGAAGCTTGTGGTCTTGAGCGCGGCGGCGAGCGTTTTGTGCCAGCGGCCTTTGTTGACGGCTTGTTGGCGGGCGGTGAGGTGGGGTGAAATTTCGACGAAGTGGTAATCGAGTTTTCGTCGGGTGAACCAGGGAAGGTGTTTTCGGATATCGGCGGCGAGGGTGCCATCACCGGGTCCCAGTTCGATGACGGCGAGCCGCTTGTTTTGCCTCTGCCAGGCGGCCTGAATCCATGCTGCGATCCGTTCGGCGAGGCGGGAGGTGAGTTTCGGAGTGGTGGTGAAGTCTCCTCGAGAGCCGAGGATGGTCCGGGGGCTGGTATAGTACCCGCGGGGCCCGTAGAGGGCTTCGGCCATGAAATGATCAAAGCGGGTGAGCGTTTGCTCAGGCATCTTGCACGAGGGCGTCGCAGCCTTTGATATCGAGCTTGCCCGAGGCTAGCACGGGGATGGTTTCGACTGGAATGATCTTCTTGGGACACCAGAGTGACGGGATGCCTTCGTCCATGAGTTTGTAACGGAGGTCGAGAATTTCCTGTTCGAGGGCTTGCCCGGCGATGGTGGAAAGGATGGCAATGGCCTCGCCTTTCTTATCGTCTGGCACGCCGATGACGGCGATGCGGCGTTCGGTTTCGTTGTCTAGTCCGAGGACCCGGTTGACGGCAGCCTCGACAGTTTCGTGGGGAACCATCTCTCCGGCGATTTTAGAAAACCGGGAAATCCGGCCCTCGATGATGAGAAAGCCATCGTCATCGACGCGGCCGACGTCCCCGGTTTTGAACCAGCGATTGCCATCGATGACTTGTGCGCTGAGTTCAGGTTTGTCGAGGTAGCCGTTGAAAATATTGGCTCCTTTGAGCCAAACGATGCCGGACTGGTCGATGGTGGTCTCCTTGTCGGTGGCGGGATTGGTGATGCGGATGGCGACTCCGGGAAGGGGTGGGCCAACCGTTCCGAAACGCTGTGATGGAATGAGCGGGAGATTATCGTCAGAGTCAACGAGGGGGAGGTTGACGTTGCTGGCGGGCGAGGTCTCGGTGAGGCCGTAGCCTTCCATGGGGAGGATGCCGAATTTTTCTTCGAACGATCTGGCGAGGCTGTCGGGGAGTTTTTCGGCACCGGTCACGACGACGCGCAGCGAGGCGAGGAGCTCGGGGTCGACGCGTCGCATGTAGCCTCGGAGGAAAGTGGGGGTCGCGAGCAGGAGGTCGACCTTGTGAATGTCGATCAACTCGGCAAGGCGCTTGGTTTCAAGCGGGGTGGGATAAGTGACGAGATCGAGTCCCTCGATGATGGGATACCAAAGAGTGACCGTGCTACCGAAGGAATGGAAGAGAGGGAGGCACCCGAGAAGCTTGGAGTTTTCAGGCAGGCAAAGCTGTCGACCAAACTGGCAAACGTTGGCGAGGAGATTGCGGTGGCTGAGGGGAACCCCTTTGGGCTCACCCGAGGAACCCGAGGTGAAGAGAAGGACGGCTTCGTCGTCGCCCTTGTCTTTTCCGATGCCCAGGAGCTTGGTGAGAATCGCGGTCGGAAGTAATTTTCCGAAGAGGGTCCATTTGACGATGCTCTTCTTAATATTGGGAAGAATACGTTCGATGAAAAGGAGGTCGCGGGTAGGTGGCCAGGGGAAGTCAGGGACCTTTCGAACGAAAGGATCGGCGGTGATGAAGCGGTCTAGGTCGGCTTGGCGAATGGCCGAGCGAACGGCTTCGTGCGAGGCCGTAAAGTTGAGATTGACTGGAACTTTGTTGGCAAACAGGACGGCGATGTTGGCGACCATACCCGCCTTTCCCGGAGGGAGGATGATGCCGACCCGCTTTTTTTTGGTGGCGGTCTTGATTTCCTTGGAGAGCGCGATGGCGGCTCCGAGAATACGGTCGAAGGGGAGTTCTGAATCGTCAGTGCCATCGTAGAGGCAGCGCCTCTTACCGTGCAGTTTTAGACCTCCGAGCAGGGCGATTGCGAGAGATCCCTTGAGAAAGTCGCGGCTTGAGAAGGTTTCCTCGGACGCGGCGAGAAGGGATTCGCGGTAGCGGGGGATGGTGGCCTCTCCTTTGGGAAGGCTCTTGCCGAAATTGAGAATTGCGGCAGGGAGCTTTGCGTTATTTTCGACGGCCAGGCTTGTTTCGGAGGGGACGCTGATTTCGAGCGGAGCAATCGGGAGGCCCAACTGGCAGAGGGCATTGAGCGTTGTGACGGGGATTCGACAAGGCGTTCCGGGGCGGCAATTGGTCTCGCCCGGGACGAAAATGAGGAGCCTTTTGTTTAAAATTTTGTTGGCGAGATTTTCTCCGATATCGGGAAGGGAGAAGTCATCCTTGGAAAAGGCGGCTCCGGGATGGCCGCTGAGCTTGAGGAAGGACTCCATTTCCTTCGTGATAATGGCCGTTTCCTCAACAAGCCACGTGATTCCTCGTCCGCCCAAGGCGTTGACGAGTTCGCTGGCCTGCTGGGGGTCGAGCCTGCCGGGAACAATCAGACAGCCTTCTGCCGGGAGTCGGTCGAGGGAACGAACTTGGATAGGGGTGCTCATTTATTAAAAATTTACCACCTTGGTGGCGGGGAGAGGGAATCATGAAAACCCCTTTTCCGGAATGAAAAATGAGCCCAGTCTTCCTTTCTGTCTTTCAGCGCCTGAAACTGCTTGTTAAAGCTGGGGGGGGAAGCATAACTGATCATGGGAAAGACAAACGCTGCGCGTGAGCGCTATTGGAAGGCGAATCTCAAATACGTGGGGGGACTCCTCACCGTTTGGTTTATCGTTTCATTTGGATGTGGAATTCTTTTCCGGGACTGGCTTGATGTTCATTTTCCGCACGTCGGGTCGGCGCCCTTCGGGTTTTGGATGGCGCAGCAGGGGTCCATCATCTGCTTTGTTTTCATTTTGATCGCCTACGCCATTCTGATGGGGCGTTTGGATGATACCTACAACCATGACGAGGAGGATCAATCATGAGTCAAGACGCTTATAATTACCTCTTTATCGGGCTTTCTTTCGCTCTCTATATTGGGATTGCGATCCGCCAAAGGGCAGGTTCGACCAAGGAATACTACACGGCGGGCGGTGGTGTCTCGCCTTTTGCGAATGGCATGGCGACGGCGGCGGACTGGATGAGCGCGGCCACTTTCATCTCGATGGCGGGGTTGCTGGCGACCAGCGGATACGATGGTTCCCGCCTGCTGATGGGGTGGACCGGAGGTTTTGTGCTTCTGACGGTGTTGATGGTCCCGTTTTTACGAAAATTTGGGAAAGCGACGGTTCCTGATTTCGTGGGAGACCGATTTTATTCTAAAACAGCCCGTTTGGTTGCGGTGGTTTGCGCGATTTTCATCTGTCTTACCTATATTATGGGGCAAATGCGAGGAGTGGGGGTTGTGTTTTCCCAGCTTTTCGAAGTTGAAATCGCCACGGGGGTTTGGATTGGGGGCGCGATTGTCTTCTTCTATGCCGGCTTGGGTGGGATGAAGGGGATTACGTATACCCAGGTGGCGCAGTATTGCGTCATGGTTTTTGCCTACACCATTCCTGCTGTTTTCATTGCGATTGCGCTCACTGATAGTGTCATTCCTCAACTGGGCTTCATTGGGAATTACACCGCTGGTGAAACAGCGATTCCTTTCCTGCAGAAGCTGGACAACGTGAACAAGGAATTGGGTTTTGCGGCCTATACCTCGGGCTCGCTGAGTAAGATCGACATGTTTTGCATCACGGCGGCGCTGATGTGTGGAACGGCCGGGCTTCCTCATGTTATTGTGCGATTTTTCACGGTGAAGAACGTCAAGGCGGTCCGGACTTCGGCCTGCTGGACGCTCGGCTTCATTGCGGTGATTTACCTGACTGCTCCGACCATTGGGGGATTTGCGAGGGTGAACTTGATCGAGAGCCTTCATGACACTCCGCATACGGAGGCTCCTGCGTGGTTCAAGGATTTTGAAAAGACCGGGCAAATGGCCTGGCAGGACAAAAATGGCGATGGGAAGATCCAGTATTTCGGCCCCGAGCGTGAGAAGATCGGTGATCTCAACGAACTCACCTACGGTGCAGATATCATGGTGATGGCCAATCCGCATATGGCAGGATTGCCGAAGTGGGCCATTGCCTTACTGATGACCGGTTGTATTGCGGCTGCTCTTTCGACGGCGGCGGGTCTGCTGCTCGTTCTCTCGACGGCGATCTCCCATGATTTAATGAAGAAGGTGATTAAGCCGAATTTGAGTGATCGGGAGGAAATCAACTACGCTCGTATGGCCTCGTTGGGAGCCTTGTTGGTCGCGATCTATTTTGGGATCAATCCTCCTGCGGCCTTCATTGCCAAGACGGTGGCCTTCGCCTTTGGGATGGCGGCTTCGTCGTTCTTCCCGACGCTTTTGATGGGGATTTTCTCGAGACGGATGAACAAGGAAGGGGCGATTGCGGGAATGGCGGTCGGGATTCTCTTCACGCTGGGGTATATTATTTACTTCCAATTCATGGGTGGCACGAAGGATCAGCACCTGTTGGGAATCTCGCCCGAAGGAATTGGCTTCGTGGGAATGCTCTTGAACTTTGGAGTCGCCGCCATCGTTGCTTCGTTCACGCCGCCACCACCGAAGGAGGTCACCGACTTGCTCGATGTCGTCCGCTATCCTGACACGCAAGAGGAGGAGTCCGTCATCGCACCCCATTAATGATGAACGTTCATCACTTGGAGCTCTTTTACTTCGTTGCGAAATACGAAGGGATTACCTCGGCGGTTCGCAAGATGCCGTATGGGATCCAGCAGCCTGCAGTGAGTGGTCAGATTCTTCAGCTGGAGGAGAAATTGGGGGTGAAATTATTTAACCGACGTCCTTTTGCGCTCACTCCGGCAGGTGAGGAGCTCTATGATTTTGTGTATCCCTTCTTTTCGAAGCTGGATGATGTCGAGCAGAAGCTTAAAGGTGAGGAAAGCCGCCACCTTCGCCTTGCGGCCACTGCTTCGGCTCTTCGGAATCATCTTCCGGACGTGCTCGAAATGTTGAAGAAGCAGGAACCTGATCTCAGGTTGTCGCTTCGTGAAGTGGCTCCCTCTGATGTGTATGCCTTGCTGACCTCGCAGCAGGTTGATGTTGCGATCGGGGTGATTGGAGGCAAGCTGACGGAGGGTTTGAAGGCCGAGCCGCTCCTCAAGATCCCGAGCGTGTTGTGGATTCCCGCCGCGTCGAAGGCCAAGTCGTGGCGTCACTTTATTGAGAAGGATCCTTTTTCAAAGACCGGGATGATTGGCAAGGAGCCCTTGATCGGGCTTCCGCCCAATGAGATCCTGCAACAGCTATTACAACGTGAGTTTGACCGGATGGAACTCAGCTGGCCCGTGAGCGTGGAGGTGAACTCGACCGATGTTATTCGTGACTATGTGGCGCGTGGCTTTGGGGTGGGATTGGGGATTGAGATTCCGGGACTGAGGCCGCCCAAAGGGGTGCGAGCCCTGCCCTTGACCGGATTTCCACCCTTGGTGGTGGGCGTGATGTATCAAGGAAAGGCCAAGGGGGTGGTGCAACGCTTCCTTTCGATCGCCAAGGCTCACGTGAAGAGTCTCGCTTGAGTTTTCCGAAAGACTAGTGCACTGAAACGCCTATGCATGAAGGCTTGATCCTAAAACTCTCCTGTCCCGATAAGCCTGGCTTGGTTGCTAGGATCGCGGGATATACCTCGGAATACCGTGCAAACCTCGTTGAATTCAACCAATTCACGGACCGTGAGAGGGAGACGTTTTATGCCCGCCTTGAGGTCGACACGACGAAGCTTGAGATCAGCGTGGATGATTTTATTGCGGGATTTGAGGTGCTTGGAGAAGCGATTGGGGCAACTTGGCATTTTCGCAGGCTTCCTTATAAAATGCGGACGGCGGTCTTGGTGACCCAGACGGATCACTGCTTGAACGAAATTCTTTGGAGAGCGGGTCTTGGTGAAATGCCGGTTGAGATCACCTCCATCATCGGCAACCGGGAAACCTGCCGATCGATTGCGGAGAAGGCTGGCATTCCCTTCCACTCCATCGACATGAAATTGGACAAGGAGGCCGGATTCCGTGAAATTGAGAAGATTCTCGAAAGTGAAAACGTCGAGCTCGCAGTGCTGGCCCGCTTCATGCAAATCATGCCGGCCTGGATGTGTCAAAAATTGGCAGGACGAATGATCAATATTCATCATAGTTTTCTCCCGGCTTTTATCGGGGCGAATCCCTACCGTCAGGCTTATGAACGGGGGGTTAAGTTGATTGGAGCGACCTGTCACTATGTGACCTCGGAGCTCGATGCGGGACCTATTATTGATCAGGAGGTTGAGCGGGTTCATCATCATCACAACGTGAGCGACCTCGTCCGTCTCGGGCGTGATTGCGAACGATCGGCGTTGGCCAAGGGGATTCGGTACCATGTCCAGGACCGAATTATCATCGATGGGGCGAGGGCAATTGTCTTTCCAGATTGATTTCGGGTGATCTTAGCTTTACCCGGCGTGTCCTGACGCTAGTTTTGTTTTCTCGAAAAGATGGCAATTCCTGCGCGGAGAATAGACACCTTACAATCGGTCGAACTGGCCGAGGGAATGGAAATCCATCTCCGCGCAGCGGGGCCATTTTTGCGCTTCATCGCGTATTTTTTGGATCTCATCTTCGAGGGGCTCATTCTCTTGGTATTGGTGTTCACCATCGGTATTATTGGTTCGGTATTGGGTGCCAATGTCGCGACGGGGGTTTACTATCTCCTCTACTTTTTCATTTGGTGGTTTTATCACGTCTTCTTCGAGATCAGCCGATGGGGGGCGACTCCAGGCAAAAGGATTTTTGGGTTACGGGTGGTCGATGAAGCCGGGGGCGCGGTGACTTTAGGGCAATCGATGATTCGTAACTTTTTACGCGGGATGGAAATTGTCACTCCGTTCGTTCCGCTGGTGGCATTTTTTCATCCCCGCTTTCAGAGGCTGGGTGATCTCGCGGCAGGATCGCTCGTGGTTTATTCGAAACCCCGGGTCGAGTATTCGGTAGCCGGTCCGTCCGCCATGGTATCGGTGCCGGTGACCTGCGCGCTGACCCGGGAGGAAGAAGCGGCCATTCTTTCTTTTCGATATCGCAGTGGAGGGTGGTCGGAGGCCCGTCGCGTGGAGCTCACTAATCACCTCCAACCACTGACAGGCGAGGTGGGCCCGAAGGGGGTGAATAAATTGCTGGGAATGGCTCGCTGGCTGGAGGGACAACGATGAATAGGCAGGAATTTGAGAGGAAAAACGCGACCAAGTGGCGGGCTTTTGAACTTAAGGTTCAGGCGGCCGAGAAGCGTCAGAACGTCACGGGTGGCGAGGAATTGCCGTCCACTTTTCGTAAAGTTTGCTACGATCTTTCTTTGGCCCAGTATCGCATGTTCGGGCATCGAATCTGCGACCACCTCAATGCACTAGCGATTCGGGGATACCGGGTGATTCATCGAAAGCGGGGCGTTTTTGGGGCGAGGGCTTTACAGTTTTGTCTTTCGACATTTCCACGGGCGGTGCGGACTGAATGGAAACTGGCCTGCGTGGTCTCGCTCGTCTTTTGGCTCCCGCTTTTCGTGATGTGGTGGCTGACCGGGAAGGATTTGATTTGGGCCCAAGCGATCCTGGGATCGGAAGGGATGTCCTCGCTCGAAGGGATGTATGGCAAGGGGGCGGATACGGTGGAGCACCTCCGCTCGGAGCACGGGTCGAATTTCATGATGTTCGCCCACTACATCCAGAACAATGTCGGCATTGATTTTCGGCTCTTTGCGGGCGGGATTTTGTTTGGGATCGGGACCTTGTTTTTTCTAATTTACAACGGATTCCATTTTGGGGCGGTGGTGGGATATGTGACGGCGGCGGGCGATCCGGAGAAGCTTTGGAGGTTTGTCGCGGGGCATTCCTCCTTCGAGATTCTAGGGATGTTAGTGGTGGGAATGGCGGGTCTTAAGTTAGGTTTCGCGCTCCTCGCGCCTGGGCAGTTGTCACGTTCCCAAGCACTTTCAAAGGCGGGACGCGATGGATTGCCCTTATTGATTGGTGGAGCCTTGATGACGGCCTTGGCCGCGGTGGTGGAGGGCTTTTGGTCTGCGCAGCCGTTTCCGGCCAAGGTCAAGTATCTCGTCGGGATTTGCTTCTGGATGCTCCACGTTGTTTACTTTGTTTTTGCGGGAAGGAGGTCCTATGGAGCTTGAAAAAGTGACAGCTGAGATCCGGCCCCGAAGCGAATGGGAGGCGATTGATCTTGGGATTGGGCTGACGAGGGCCCACTTCGGAATGATCTTCAAAGGTTGGTTCGCCACCGTGATTCCGGCCTGCCTTTTGATCTATCTCGTGTGTTGGGATTCTATGGGGTGGGGAGCCTTTCTGATTTGGTGGTTGAAGCCGATTTGGGAACGGGTTGCCCTCCATTCTTGGAGTCGCAAGCTCTTTGGCGAGACTCCGACTGTTCGGGAGACCATGAAGGTTCTGCCGAAGGAACTGGTCAGGAATAAGTGGTTGGTGATCATGGGGCTCGCGCTTACGGGAATGGGATGGTGGATTCATCACTCTGACTCAGCGTCTAAGGGCATGATTGCGCTGGCGACGCTCTTCTGGCTCATCGTTCTGGGTTTGGCATTTTTTCGTTCCGGATTAATGAGGTCTCTTGTTCTGCCGATTCGTTATCTTGAAGGACTTTCGGGAGCCCCGTATCGAACGCGGACCCAGGTTCTGGGGCTACGGGGTTCGGGTCCGGCCGTTGCGCTCACCTTCTTTGCCCTCGGGATGGAGGTTTTTGTCTTCCTGAGTCAGTTCATCTTTGTCGATATGATGCTGCCCACGGGAACCGAGTGGAGTGTGCAAACGATGCTCAGTGACTTTTTCATGGGGGGCGCGGAGGCCATTCCTTCCTGGGTGATTTTAGTGATTGCGATCTTTTATCTCAATGCACTCTCGATCACGGCATGGTTCTACGTGGGGGGTGGATTTGGGCTCTATCTGAACAGCCGGACTTGGACGGAAGGGTGGGACATCGAGCTGAATTTCAAGCGACTGGGGCAGCGCTTGGGGGTTTTGGTTTTGGGTCTTGGCTTGTTTGCGATTCCGCCACAAGCGAGGGCGGCGGAGCCGAATGAGAAGGCGGCCAGGATTTTACAAGGCGATGATTTTTCGGTGCAAGTTCGGGAAGTGAAGAAGCCCAAAGAACGTTCAAGTGATGATCGCGGAGAGATGGGTGGCGAAGGCGTCTTCGCGGGCATCGGGAAGCTGATTTTTTGGTTCATTGTCATTGCGGTTCTTGCCGGGTTAATTCGTCTCATCGTCAATAATGCCCACGTCTTCGCGAGGGGGGCGAAAGTGGTTTTCGATGAGAAGAAGAAGGCGGTGCGGACAGTGGCGGGAATGAATATCGCGCCTGAGTCGTTGCCCCAAGATGTCCTAGGGGCGGCACAACGACATTGGGCCGGTGGGGAATTTCGCGAGGCTCTGGGATTACTTTATCGGGGTGCCATCTCGTCCTTGGTCACGCGAAGGATTGTCGAGATCGAGGAAAGTGATACCGAGATGGATTGTCTGAAACGGGTCACCAGAGTGGGTGAGAATGCCAGTGCACTATATTTTGAACTATTGACCGGAGCTTGGATGGAGCAGGCCTATGCCCAAAGGCGACCGGACGAGGAGACGATCCAAAAGCTTTGGACTTACTGGCCCTTCAGTGAAAGGGGGGGCAAGTGAGGTATTGCTTCGTCTTCGTGATGGCCTTGCTGCTTGCGGGTTGTGAATCCGGAAAGGAGGAGATCGAAGAGGTCCCGACCGGTTATCGAGGGAAGGCCCGGGTGAATCCCTATCTGGCCGCCGAACGCTATCTTGATGAAGGCGGATGGGATGTGCGGAGCTTGCGGGTTTGGGATGACTTTGGTTACGAGACCGGGGTGATCTTTATGCCGGGTTCCTTTTTGGCTTCGAAAGCCGAGGGCATAAGGGCGTTGAATTGGGTCGCGGAAGGCGGACTGCTGGTGTTGACGATTGAGGGCGGCGAGCCCGAGAGGAACGATTTCACCTCGAGCCAAAGCGGATCAGGACGACCCTCTCGGGGGGGCTATCCGGGACTCGATTATATCCTTGAGGAGAGCGGAGTGGAGATGATCGACGAAGCTTGGGAAGGCGTTTCTATCGATGTTGATGGCGAGACGCGGGGGCACTTGAGCAGGCCCTGGCATATCGCCGAGCTAGACTTGAATGGTGATGAGAAACTCGATCTGGAGTTTGAAGGTGAGGTTGGGCTGACGGTCGAAGATGGACGTGATTGGGAGGGAAAGAGCGCCTTGCCGTCGCGGATGGTTTCGACCGGGCATCAATTGGGTCGGATCGTGGTGATGGCGCATGCGAGGCCCTTGCGGAGCCCGTATTTGGAGCGCGCGGATCACGGACTTTTTCTTGAGACGATTGCAAATTGGAGCGCTGGCGGTGAAATCGTGTTTCTTTATGGATCGAGCCTTTCGTTTTCCGGCCTGATTTGGCAACGGGCCTGGATGGTGATGGTCGCCGGAGTGATTCTTTTGCTTGCCTGGTTGTGGATGCAGATTCCCCGCTTGGGGCCGGTGCTTGAGGACCGTTTTCAAACCCGTCGGCCTTATGGGGATGCTCTGACAACGTCGGCCCGTTTTCTTTGGCGTGTTGGGCATGCTGAACACCTGATTCGCCCCTTGCGGGCACGCGTGGAAAGCCAGTATCAAGGTGATCCCGCCAGTCTCTATCAACGGTTGGCAGATCAATCTGGTCTCACGCGCGACGAGGTTGCCGAGGCTTTGACGCTCCCTCCTACAAAAGATTCAGGAACCCTCATTCAGTTGGTTCAAAAACTCCAAACTCTCTTGAAACGATGATGAACAACGACGAAATTCCTCCGATAGATTTAACGCCGGATCTGAGCAGTGTCACCCAACTCGCGGCCAATCTTCGGGCTGAAATCCGAAAGGTCGTCTATGGTCAGGATGAGACTATTACCCAGGTTCTCGCCGCGTTTTTGGCGGGGGGGCATGTCCTTCTCGAAGGCAAACCCGGGCTTGGCAAAACCCACATGGTGTTGGCGCTCGCGAGCACCTTTGGAGGCGAATTTGGACGCCTGCAATTTACGCCGGACATGATGCCGTCGGATATTACCGGCTTCACCCTTTTCGACATGAAGAGCCAGACTTTTCAAACCCGACGGGGACCGGTTTTCACGAACCTCTTGCTTGCAGATGAAATCAACCGGGCCCCGGCCAAGACCCAGGCCGCTCTTCTGGAAGTGATGCAGGAACAGCAGGTCACGATCGATGGCGAGTCCTTGCCGGTGGCCCCTCCGTTTATGTGTTTCGCGACTCAAAACCCGATTGAACAGGAGGGCACCTATCCTCTTCCCGAAGCCCAGCTGGACCGGTTTTTGATCAAGGTGATCATTGATTACCCGACGATGGAGGATGAGCTCCAGGTCGTGACCAATGTGACTTCGGCAGCGGGTGGAAAGGGGCTTAACCCCCGGTCGATCGAGCAGGTCTGTGACTCCGCTATTATCATCGAAGCCCAACGCCTCACCGCAACCGTCGATGTCGTCCCCGCGGTTGTTGACTACGCCTTGCGCCTGACCCGCCACACCCGGGAAGCTCGGGGAATGAGCCTGGGAGCGGGAACCCGTGGCGCGATCAGTTTGGTGCAGCTGGCCAAAGCCTACGCCATCATGGGCGGACGGAATTACGTGATCCCGGACGATATTAAATCGGCGGCTCTTCCCGTCTTCCGCCACCGGGTGCAGGTCTCGCCGGAAGTGGCGATCAGCGGGCAGAATGTTGATGACCTATTGCGTAGGGCGATCGCTTCGATCGAGGCGCCACGAATCTAAGCGATGCCTTTTCGTCCTACCAAATGGCTCATTGGCCTCCTGATCTTGTGGACCTTGCTCGGGGTGGCTGCTTCGTTGTGGAATCCTGCGGAACCCTGGTGGCAGCTCTTTGGGTATGGACTGGCGGTGGCGGCAGGATTTGATGCAATCCTCGTGTTCTTGATCAAACCACCAAGAATTGAACGCACCCTTCCGGGACGAATGGCGGTGGGAGTGGAGTCGGAAGGGCGCTTGCGCGTTGTTAATTTATCGAAGCGCCACCTCCACTTCACGCTCTTCGATGGGATTCCTGCAAGATGTGCGTGCGAAGTGATGCCCTGGAGTGGGTGGGTGAAGGGTGGGGAATATCTCGATCTCAACTATCCCATCACGCTGAATGAACGGGGGGATGCCACTTTTGGGCAAACGGATTTGGCTCTTACTTCTTTGCTGGGACTGTGGGCCCGGCGGCATCGACTTGGAGAATCCTCCGAGGTCAAAGTGTATCCCAATTACCAACCGGTCCTTTCGTATGCTTTGCTGGCAATGTCCCACCGCCTGGAGCACTCGGGGATTGTGCGGAAGAACCGGGCCGGATTGAGCCGAGATTTCCACCAGCTTCGCGACTATCAAATGGGCGATTCTCTTGCGCAGATTGATTGGAAGGCGAGCTCGAAGCGCCAGACCATGATTAGTCGGGACTTCCAAGAGCAGCTCGATCAGTCGATGATTTTGATGCTCGATTGTGGGCGCCGGATGCGGACCCTAGATGGAGAGTTGAGCCAGTTCGACCACTGTTTGAACTCGATGCTTCTCCTCTCATACATCGCACTTCGGCAGGGCGACCAGGTTGGGATTCTGAGTTTTGGCGGCACCGACCGGTGGTTACCGCCGGTCAAGGGAAGTCATGCCATGACGACCATTCTCAATCACCTCTATGATTACGAAACATCTCCGTTTCCGAGTGACTTTAGCGAAGCTGCCGAGCGTCTTTTAAGACACCAGCGACGGCGCTCCATGGTCGTCGTGATGACGAACTTGCGAGGAGAAGATAGTGAGGAGCTACGGGAACCCCTGCGAAAGCTCCGACAGAAGCACATCGTCGTGCTGGCGAGTCTCCGGGAATCGGGGATTGATGAAATGGTGGAGCGGGAGGTGGTCTCCTTTGACGATGCCCTTGGATACCTTGCGGCCCAGGATTATTCGGCCGAGCGGGACCGTGCTTTGGCGACTTTGGATGCCGATGGTATCGAGACGATCGACGAGACGGCCCAAAAATTCCCCGTGGCACTGGCCAATCGCTATCTCGAGACCCGTCAGAACATTTAAACCGCTTGAATGAGAGGTTGCCTTTTGTTCCCTCGTCGCTTATCCAGTGGGCTCGATGAAACTCTCTTTCGTTCTTTTTGCACTTATTGGTTTGGGCTTGAGCTCATGTGAGCGTCACACTTGGGAAACCGAGAAGGAGCAGGGTGGCCCGAAGTCGACCGATACCATCAATCTCTTCAAGCATGAAGAGGGTCACGCCAAAGATGGTGAGGAGCACGCCAAAGACGGTGAAGCTCCAAAGCACGGCGAGAAGCCTGCTCACTAGCACGAGTTACTGCCCTCCTGCAAAGGTTGGGACTCGAAGACGGTAGAAGCCTTTTGGGGGATCCACCGATAGATCGAGCGACTGCAGGGTATCTTTAGTCGTTTTTTTTTCTGAAACTGGGTTCCAGCTATCCGCTTCAAGATTGTTGGAGTGTTCAAGCCAGGAGGCCTCATGGGCAACCGTTATCCAGCTGAGTTGTCCATTGATTAAGGAAAGTTTTTGGGGCGCTGGTTTGCAGAGGTTTTTGATGGCGCGAATGACCCCGGTGTCATTGGTCGTGATGAGAAGATCTCCGTTGGTTGCGAGATGAAGGGCGCGGGGTTCTGAAATACGATCGATTGAGCCGATTCTGGAGAGTCCGTCTCCAGAAATGACATTTCCGCTATCCGCGCCATTGAGGAAAAGGTGGATCTTCCGTTCGACGCCATCATTTGCCAGCCCATTGTCGACCCACCAAATATCGCCCCCTTTCTGGGTCGCTAAGAAGAAGGTTCCATCCGGGAGAATGGCGATTCCCCGGACCCGGTTGAGAGCGACCTGGGTGGCGAGGGATCCCGTGGTGATATTGCCTTCTTCCAAGCCATTGCCCGCCACGATTTCGGGTGCCGAACCCTCGATCACGCGGTAGACTCGGTGGTCCCCGACGCTTGTCACGAAAAGCGATCCATCGGGCGCAATGTCGAGATTTCCAAGGCCGCGCCCTCCCATGGGAAGAGTCGCGAAGGTGGTGATTTCGCCCTCGTGCCACTTTTTAACAAGCTGAGTCGTCCCGTTGAGATTCTCGCCACAAAAGTAAACAGTCCGCCCGTCGGGTGTCGCGACCATGCCGCGTCCGGCACCAAATCCGGAAGGGTAGGAAAAGAGGGTCGAGCAGAGGCCATTGATATCGACTTGTCTGACCTTTTGATTGTCCGTATCGAGAATGAGGAAGCTCCCATCGAGGAAGACGTGGAGTCCGTTGGGGAGTCTCAGTGGGGTATTTGTGGCAAGCGCAGGATGGTCTGGGCCGTTCCCTTCGGTATGAGTTCCAGCTACCGTGGTTATTGTCGAACCGTCTACACTCACTCTGAGGATGCTGTGGGATTCTTTATCTACGATATAGACTCGGCCAAACACGTCTGTGCCGCAATCGTGAGGATTGGAGAGTTCGACTAGGGCAGGATTGTTTCCTTCGAACGATCTTTGCCAAGAGTTGCGATCTTCTTCCTCTCCTTTTCCGGCAATCGTTCGCAGAGTCGTGAAGCGATCAGGGACACTGAGAATGGCCGCCTGGAGGGTGACCCATGTTGTCAGATACAAAGCGGTGATTTTTCCGTTCATTTTGAAAAATTTAGCAGGTTTGCAATCAGGGAACCCTAAAAAACCCTCTCTTACTCTCTTAAAGAGGTGGCCGAACTCTACGAGAACGACCGGCCGATTTTCGAGTTGCAGGTTGAGATTGACCGAATGCTTGCTTTTCCGGACCTCGTGGGTCTCGAAGAACCCAAAACATCGAGGCCGACTTCCGTAAGAAGTTTGGTCCCGAGTTTTTACAGAAGTTTACGCGGCGACTGTAGAACGACACGGGTTGGCTTTGAGTTAAAGCCCGAAGGTGTCCTCGGCCGGGGTGTCGCGACGGACATGGCTAACTTCGCCGTTGGCCGCGAGATGGACGAGGGCGTGGAAGACCTCCTCGGGATCGCCGCTGATTTCGGTGGCGATGTCATCGGCAGTTTTTTCCAAGGCGGTGAGGTGTCCGCGGACCTCATTCAAGAGATCTAAAAATACGTTGGCGGCTGCTTTACCTGCTTCCACGCCGGGCTGGTGGTAGGCGTTAATATTCACCATGGAGGCGTAGAAGGTGACGGTGCGTTCGAAGAGCGCGATGAGATAACCCAAGGTCGTTGCGGTCACTTCCTCGATGGAAATGAGCACGGAGCGTCGGCCATTTTCGTAGAGGGCCCGGCGGGTTCCCCGTAGAAAGCCCTGGAGGTAGTCCGCCGAAGTATTGGTGCCATCGACGCTGATGGAGCGTCCTTTGCGTCCCTTGCGAACCTCGATAAAGGTCGCGAAGAAATTGTGAAGTCCGTCACGGAGCTGCTGAACGTAAGCGTGTTGATCGGTCGAGCCCTTGTTGCCATAGACGGCGAGGCCTTGGTTTACGGTCTTTCCATCGAGGTCCTCGGCTTTGCCAAGCGACTCCATGATCAACTGCTGAAGATACTTCGAGAACAGCACAAGGGAATCTTTGTAGGGAAGGACCACCATATCGCGGTCGCCTTTTCCGTTGCCTTCGTGATACCACGCGAGGGCGAGTTGAAGCGCGGGGTTTTTGGCGAGGTCGGGTGATCTGGTGAGGTCGTCCATCGTTTTTGCGCCCGCAAGCATGGCCTCGAGATCGATTCCTTGCAGCGCCATGGGGACGAGGCCGACGGTCGAGAGGATGGAGGTACGACCTCCGACCCAGTCTTCCATGGGGAAGGTGGTGATGAAGCCTTCGGATTTCGCGAACTGATCGAGCTTGGAGCCATCACCGGTGATCGCAATGGCGTATTTGGCAAATTCGAGTCCGAGGTCGTCGTAGGCATTCTTGGCCTCGATCATGCCGTTGCGGGTCTCGGGAGTTCCTCCGGACTTGGAAATGACCACCGAGAGGGTCCGGTCCAGGTTGGCTCCAATCATCGCGAGATCCTTGTCCATTCCGGCGGGGTCGGTGTTGTCGAAGAAGTAGCTCTTCATGCCACCGATAGGACCCAGGGCGTCGTTGATGAGCTGGGGCCCGAGGGCCGAACCACCGATCCCGATGATGAGGATGTTCTTAAAGGTCAAACCGGCCGGGTTGGTGATTTGGCCGGTGTGGATTTTTTTCGCGAAGTCCTTGAGGGCGGTGATGGGCGCCGTGATTTGTGCCTTGATCTCGGCAGTGGGGGCGAGGTCGGGATTCCGCAACCAGTAGTGCCCCACCATGCGTCCTTCATCCGGATTGGCAATTTCCCCGGCTTCGAGCAAGGCGAGGTCGGCGAGGGCTTTCTCGGCCTTGGGCTGCATCTTCGTGAGGAATTCCTCGCTGAGGTCCATGCGCGATAGGTCCAAGCTGAAGCCGATTTTCGGGAAGCGAATGAGAGACTGGGAGTATTTTTCGAAGGTCATAAATGAGTGACGATAAGATTAATAGGAGAGGATGGCATGAATATTGGTGTTTGAGAGGAGCTTGCGGCCCTCCAACCCGGTGAGTTCGATTAGAAAGGAGACCGCGACGATTTCAGCGTCAAGGGCTTTGAGAAGTTTGATGGCAGCAGCGGCTGTGCCACCGGTCGCGAGAAGATCGTCAACGAGAAGAACCGTTTCACCTGGCTTGATGGCGTCTTCGTGGATCTCCACCATGTCTTCTCCATATTCGAGGGTGTAGGCCATCTGGCGGGTGGTCCAAGGGAGCTTTCCCTGCTTACGGACGGGGACGAATCCCGCTCCTAAAATATGAGCCACTCCTGCGGCGAAGATAAAGCCGCGGGCGTCAATCCCAACGACCTTGTCGATTTTTTGATCTCCTGCGGTGGCCGCCAGGAGTTCGAGCGAGGCTCGAAAGAGGTCTCCATCGCCGAGGACGGGGGTGATGTCTTTGAAGAGGATTCCAGGTTTGGGGAAGTCCGGAACGTCACGGATAGCGGCATCGAGGTCAGCGGCGTTGGGCATACGGGGACTTTAATCGGAAATTCGTCCGGGGAAAGCCCTTCCATCATTTTGATTTTTGGCGGGCTCAGGGGAGATGATGCGACGAGGTTGTGAAAATAAAGCACTGGACAGTTTCGCGACCCAATTTAGAGTGAAGAGAATGGTCCGATCTTTTATAGGATTATTGCTAGTGTCTCCTCTGTGGGGGCAGGAGAATTCGCGCCCGGCGATTGTCGGAGAAATTAGAACTTCCGTCGGTAACTCGCAGCCAAAGAGTCGAGTGCTCCTCAATCGCACCATCGAGAGTTCCAAGGTGATTCACGATCAAGGTCGGACGATCACAATTTATAAGGTTGTAGCTCCCATTCCTAGCGTCGAAAAAGCTCCAGAAAATATTCCAGTCGAGAGACTAGCCTCGGAGCCTCTGTTTCCAGTGAAAGATTGGACGTTTGGAGCCACGGGAACAGCTCCTTCAGGATGCGCTCCGTTCACCCATTTGGTTCCAGAGACAACAGCTGGAATCGGTGTCGACGCGCAAGGGAACACGACCCCTCCAGGAGGTTTTTACAACCATTTTATTACTTTGTATGACGGAGATTATTATGATCCTTCGTATGGAAGTGGACCGTTTAATAATCAGATGGATTGGGAGAATGCAAGTTTAGACGGATATAGAAAAATTTGTGTTGTTTCTTCGGGAGCCTCCCCTGTGATTGCTGTTAAAGAAGAGGATGCCGCTGTAGTAGAAACCGTATTTATACCAAGGCCATGAAGATTAAAATTGGGAGCTGTATCCTCAGACCACTGCCTGTTAATTAGAGCCTGTCCCAATCAAGGCCATCCAAGCAACTGCGGTAAAAGTCGGCCTTTAAAAAAATGACAGGGAGGGCGTTTTTGCCCTCCCTGTCGCAAAAAAGGGTCCTATAATTAAAATTTCCCAGTCCACCCAGCCCCGAACACCAAGAGGCCACTCTGATTTTGTCTCGGCTCATCCTTCGCTCGCAGCCAAAATCCTCGAACCTCATCGTGTTCCCCCCGCCCCGCCATTTCATAGCCGATGAACTCCGCTCCGCTGGAATTCCCGCCGCCGCCAAATACCGTTTCACGGTGCTGGTCGGAAACGCCCAGGGCAGAAGCAACCTCTGTGAGCTTGAGGCCTTGTGATCTCAGTTCGTGAGCTCGCGCAGGTTTCCCCTTGGTCGAGCCGGCCCTCCGGCCCACATAACGCCCTTTTTCTTGGCGACCGCGATTCCGGGCGCCTGACGGTTCACGAATATTGCTCAACTCGATTTTAGACCACAGAGCCTGCCACCTATTTCCGGAAAATAGGGCCATTTTTCAGATCCACTCTAGTTGAGTGGGGGCTCTTTTGCAGAGGGGGAGAAACGATGAGACTGAAGATTCCCTGAGATCCGGACTTGAAAGGTTGGTGCGCAGCGTCCAGTTAAAAGGGCATGGAAATTGGCTGGTTAGTCATTGCGACACTCCTCGCCTCTGCGGGGGGCGTTTTCGGCTGGCACGCTATTAGGAAGGGAAGCTCTAGTCGAGCGGCCTTTTTCTGGATGTTGGGTGCCTTTGTGGCCCAGCTTATGGCTCTCGAATGGCGGGGATCTTTGCGTGGCCAGTGTCCCCTCAATGACGTGGGCGAGATTTGTCTCTTCCTGGCATGGTCGATGACCTTGTTTTATCTGGTGACTGGAACAACTTACCGGCTTTCCTTGCTGGGGACGTTTACGGTTCCACTCGTGGTTGTCCTCCAGGTGACGGCCTTGGTGCCGGGAGCGTTCGTCGAATCACCGGTTCGGGTTGAAACTGTTGATGCCTGGCGTGAATTCCATGCCGCCTTCTCGGTCTTGTCCTATGGCGCGCTGGCTCTCTCGGCGGTCGCGGGCTTTATGTTCCTAGTGCTCAATCATCGTTTGAAAAGTCATCACTTTAAAGGCGGGCTCGTTTATGGAATGCCTTCCGTCCACCGGCTTGTGACCGCAATGGGGAGGATTACCATGGTTGGGTGGATCGTCCTGACCGTTGGTGTTATTTCTGGAATGAAAATGGAAGGTGGCGCGATGAACGCCCACCTTCTCGTGGCCACCGTGACCTGGGTTCTTTATGCCGTTCTTTTGGGCATCTATTTTGTGCGCGGCCTTCCGGGGCGGCAGCTCGCCTGGGCAGTTCTCGTCCTCTTCATCGTCTCTCTTCTCGTTTTCGCCAAACTGTAATGAAGCTCGTTTGCATTGGTCTCAATCACGAAACTGCGCCTGTCGAGGTGCGGGAGAAGTTCGCCTTGAGCGAGCAAGGATTGGATCGAGAGACGAAAGAGCTTTTGGAGGCTGATGACATCGGAGAGGGCGTCGTCTTATCGACCTGCAATCGCACCGAGTATTACGCCGTAATCAATGGAAATGGTGATGTGAAAACTCTCGAAGAATGGATCTGCGCGCAACGCAAGTTTGTCGGAAATCTTGAGGGTCTTTTCTATTACCACGAGGCCCGGGGCGCTGCCGAACACCTCTGCCGGGTGGCCAGCGGGATGAACTCCATGGTGTTGGGGGAGACTGAGATTTTCGGACAGGTCAAAAAGGCCTACCAAAGATCACTCGAGCAGGGGGCGACCAAGATCGTGTTGAATAAGCTCTTTCAACGGGCTTTTGCAGTGGGAAAAAAAGTCCGCACTCAGACCGGTATTCAAGAAGGGGCGACCTCGGTGGCGGGGGCCTCGGTCGAGTTGGCCGAGAAGGTCTTCGGCCGATTAAACGGGAGCACGGTCATGGTGATTGGAGCGGGCGAAATGAGCCGTCAAACGGCCCAGGCCCTCCAGTCACGTGGTGCGAGTTCGGTCCTGGTGACCAATCGTTCTTTTGATCGAGCCGTGGATCTTGCGGAGGAGATCGGTGGAACGGCCGTTCCTTTCGATGGTTGGGAGGATGAGTTGGAGCATGTCGATGTTGTGATTGCGGCCACCGGTGCTCCCCATTTCGTGGTGAAGCCGCGGCATATCGAAGCGGTGAGGCGAAAACGAAAATTTCGCCCTCTCATCATGGTGGATATTGCGGTGCCCCGGGATATTGATCCCAAGGTGGGTGAGATCGAGGAGGTCTATCTTTACGACATTGATACCTTGCAAGAGATGGCGGATCAGGCGAGGAAGCGGCGAGAGAAACAACTTCTCCTTTGTGAGGACATCATTCGCGAAGAAATTGACAAAGCCCGCCTTCCGGCGGTGAACGACTAAGACATGAAGATTTTACGAATTGGCACGCGGGGAAGCGACCTCGCCCTGAAGCAGGCTGAGATGACCGAGGCGGCGCTCGCCGCCGCTTTTCCTGAGCTGAAAGTGGAGCGGGTGATTATCAAGACCACGGGTGATCGCCGGACCGATGTTGCCTTGAAGGACGTCGCGAAAGCTGAAGGGGTTTGGGATAAAGGGGTCTTTATCAAGGAACTTGAAGTGGCCTTGGAGGAAAACGAGATTGATGTCGCGGTTCACAGCCTGAAGGACTTACCCACGGTCTTGGATGAACAATTCCAGCTTCGTTCGGTTCTGGAGCGGGCTCCGGTTTCCGATGCCTGGATTGGCAAGATCCCCTGGGCCGAGGTGAAGAGAGGAACCCGCGTGGGGACGAGTTCGGTAAGACGTGCCAAGCAGTTGGAATACCTCAGACCGGGCGTGATCATTAGTGATCTGCGCGGAAATGTCCCGACCCGTCTGCGTAAGGCGGCGGTTGACATGGATTACGACGGAATTCTTTTGGCGGAGGCTGGGCTCAAACGGCTCGGATATCCCACGGAGGGAATTTTGGAGATTGAGCGCTATCCTCTTTTTGTGGAGTGCCTGGACCAAACTGAATTTTTCCCGGCCGCTGGCCAGGGAGCGGTCGGGTTGGAAATTCGTCGCGGTGATGAGAAATCCGGTGCGATCATTGACGCCTTGAACCACGAGGCCACCTGGGATCGGGTGACGGCTGAGCGCGAATTTTTGCGGCTCCTTGATGCCGGTTGCTCCACTCCCATTGGTATTTGGTCGACCTTGGAGGGAGAGCTTCTGGAGCTGTCGGCGAGGGTCTATCCCGAGAGTGGCGGTGCGCCCCGGTTGGCGAGTGCCCGCGGAGCGGTCCCGCTCGAAGTGGCTCGGCAACTTTTTGAAAATCTAAAATGAGCGAACAAGGAATCTGTTATTTGGTAGGCGCCGGTCCTGGCGATGTCGGGTTGGTCACGCTTAAAGCCAAGGAGTGCATCGAGAAATGTGATGTCTTGGTCTACGATGCCCTTTCGAGTTCTCAGTTAGTGAGGTGGACCAAGAAAGGTTGCGAACTCATCTTCGCCGGCAAGCGGGCTACTGATCATGCCATTCCGCAGGATCAAATTAATGCGCTCATCATTGAGAAAACCCTTCAGGGCAAGATTGTCACCCGCCTCAAAGGGGGCGACCCCATGATTTTCGGGCGCGGGGGTGAGGAAGCCGCCGAGCTGGCCGAGGCCGGAGTGAAATTCGAAATTGTTCCCGGGATTTCTTCGACGATTGCCGGTCCGGCCTACGCGGGGATTCCCGTGACTCATCGTGATCACTGTTCGCAGCTTACCATTTTCACAGGTCATGAGGATCCGACGAAAGGGGAGACCTCGCTGGATTTCGCGCAACTTGCCAAGACTCCGGGCACGAAGGTCTTTGTGATGGGGGTTTCGCGGCTTCGTGGGATTTGCGAGGAGTTCATCAAAGGTGGGGCCTCCCCCCAAACTCCGATCGCGCTGACCCGGTGGGCGACGACTGGCAATCATCGCACCGTGGAAGGAACTCTCGAGACGATTGCCGACATCGTGGAGAAGGCAAATTTCAAATCACCGGCGGTTGCCGTGATTGGTGACGTGGTGAAGGAGCGGGCCAAGATCAATTGGTTTGAAACCCGTCCCCTTTTTGGGAAACGAATTGTCGTGACGAGAACCCGTGAGCAGGCCGGAGAACTGAGTAAGCAGCTCGCTGATCTTGGTGCCGATGTTGTCGAGCTCCCGACGATTCGAATCGAGCACCCGATCGATCAAAAGGAATTTGCGCAAATGGTGGCCGACGCCCACACTTACGACTGGCTCATCTTTACAAGTCCCAACGGGGTTGAGAAATTTTTTGAGGCCTTCTATGCCACTTATCAGGATGCCCGCAGTTTGGGAGGATGTCGGATCGCGGCGATTGGGCCCAGCACCGAGGCCAAAATCCGCGAGTATCGTTTCACGGTGGATCTGATTCCGAAGAAGTTCGTGGCCGAGGGGCTCATCGAGGCTTTCGAAAACGAAAGTATCGAACACTTAAAAATACTTTGGGTGAAAGCCGAAGAGACCCGCGATGTTCTTTATCACGGTTTGAGTCAGCTGGGGGCGATTGTCGATTCGTGTCTTGCGTATCGCACCGTGCCTGAGACGGAAGATCCAACCGGAGCGGCCAAACTCCTTCGCGAAGAAGGGGCTGACATGATCACGTTTACGAGTGGCTCAACAGTTGAGAGCTTTTTTAAGATGGGCATCCCGTGGCCTGAAGATTGCCTCGGTGCCTGTATTGGTCCGGTCACCGCCAAGACCTTGCGTGAACACGGGCAGGAGCCTGGCGTGGAAGCCCGGGATCACAGCATTCCAGGATTGATCGAGGTAATCCTTGCGAAGTTCTCGAAGGATTAAGGGCCACCTCCGGCAACCTGCTTTCAGAAAGCCTATTTTTCGGGGGAGAACTCAATCGCCTTCACGATATCGACCTTACCAGCGGCCTTCCGGGTAGCCGGACGATCTGATGATCCCTTGGGCCAATCTGCCGGGCTGGCGTATTGTCCCTCGTCCTTGAATTCCTTTTGGAGTCGAACAATCTCTGATTTCAGGTCCTGAAAGATCTTCTCGATTTCAGGCTTCCCTGAGTCAGAGGGAGAGAACAGCAGGTTGTGCTGCTCATTGGGATCATTGATGAGATCGAAAAGCTCATAGGCCTCGCGATCCCAGAAGTAGATGAGCTTGTGGGTTTTGGTGCGGACCCCGTAGTGGGCGACGGTGTTGTGATGGCCGGGGCTGTGGTAGTAGCGATAGTAAAAAGTCTCGCGCCAGTCGTCCGGGCTCTCTCCCTTGAGAAGCGGGACTAGGCTGCGACCTTGCATGAAGGATGGAATGGGAAGATCGGCCAGATCAAGGAAGGTAGGAGCGAGATCGAGATTGGAGACAAATTGATCCGGGGTGATTCCTTTTTTGATCCCGGGACCCCGGGCGAGAAGGGGGACGTTCAAGCCGGCCTCATACATGAAACGTTTGTCGTAAAGCCCCTGATCACCGAGAAACCAGCCGTTGTCTGCCGAGTAAATTACGATGGTGTTCTGATCGAGCCCGGAGGCGTCCAAGTAATCGAGAACCTTTCCGACATTGTCATCGACCCCTTGCACGCAGGCCAAATAGTCACGCATGTAACGCTGATATTTCCATTTCACGAGTTCCCTGCCTTTAAGGATCTTCCCGTCGATTTCGACCTCGGTGGGCTTCGCCGATTTCCATTGGTTGAGTTCCCGTCCCTGGAGTCCTTTCGGGGGAGTGAGTTTGAGATCCCCACGGGTGAGATCCTTCGCGACGGTTTGTTGGTTCTCGGGCAAAGCGGTGGGGCGGGTCGTGTAGTCGTCGAAGAGGGTGTCCGGTTCGGGGATCACTCTGTCTTTAAAGAGGGCTTTATTTCGTTCATCCGGCTCCCAGGCCCGATGGGGGGCCTTTTGATGAAGCATGAGAAAGAAGGGTTTGTCTTTGGGGCGTGTTTTGAGGAACTCGACGCCGAGGTCACCGGTAATATCGGTGCAATGCCCCTCAATGGTCATTTTTTGAGTGGTGGTGAGAAAGGTAGGATTCCAATAAGCACCTTGTCCGGGAAGAACAATCCAACGATCAAACCCCTTTGGGTCACTACCGAGGTGCCATTTCCCAATCATGCCAGTGTGGTAACCTCCGGCTTGCATGTGCTTTGCGACCGTATCCCGCTCGGGGTCGAAACGATTGAAGACCGGGACGCCGTTCAGGTGGGAGTATTGCCCGGTCAATAGAGTGGCGCGGCTGGGCGTGCAAATCGAGTTGGTGACAAAGGATTTGGTGAAGCGGGCGCCTTCGGAGGCAATCCGGTCCAAGTGAGGAGTCTTATTGACCTTCGATCCGTAAGCCGAGATGGCATGCTGGGCGTGATCGTCCGAGAAGATGAACAGGATGTTGGGCTTTTCTGCGGACAAGGACGTCGCCGTGAGGGCGGCGGCGAGTGGGGCTAGGATTCTCTTCATTACCGAGAGGGGAGCATTCCTGTCACCGGAGGTCAAGGAGGCAACTTTGGGGATGGGGGATTTTAAGAGAGCCGGGAAGATTGAGAGTGTTCTGGCAAAGGTTGACTGAGGTTGTTTGAGCGACCGTCGCATGATTTTGTATTTCTCTAAAAATGAGGATTGCCTTGGGAAGCGGCTTTGCTAAGAAAACCAAGTTGAAAGCAACCGTTTCTCGGTTGAAGGCACTTTTTGGAATTTCACCCATTCCAATGGCACCCATGCCGCTGTAGCTCAGGGGTAGAGCAATTCACTCGTAATGAATAGGTCGTCGGTTCAATTCCGACCAGCGGCTCCAGTGTTTATAAGGGTTACAGCGCTTTTCTAGTTTCTGATTTTTTTTGTCGTTACTAGCACGTTACTAAAAACCCCTCCTGATTCGCACAGGCGATGGCCCATGCGGAACGATGCTTGCTGGAACGGTGATGCTGATGATGTTTTCCTCCGTCGGCCACGGGAGGATCTTCAGGAGGGGATTTGAACGGATTGAAATCGGATGACACCGATCTTCTTTCGACGGAGTGTGGCTCTTACCCTCCGGCGGCGATGGTGATGATCTCTAGCGAATCGCCATCCTTGAGCTCGCGGTTGGGAAACTCCGAGGGAGCGAGGGCCTCGCGATTGTGTTCAATGACGACGGGCATTCCTTCAAGCCCCAGTGATTTCAGGAGATCGGGGAGGGGGATCCCCGACTCGAATTCGCGGGCGTCGCCGTTGATGATGAGGTTCATGAATGAGCGAGGATGGCGGGGTCCCAGTCTTTCCAGACAGGGTCGAATCCCTGGGTTTGGAGAAGGTGGGCGATTTCGGCGGCGGAGCGTTTGTCGTCGATTTCGAATTGTCCGGTTGCGCTATCGGAGGAGGACGTTTTTTCAATTTCTACGCGACGGCCTTTTACGGTGAGGTGAAGGTCCTCGTTGCCGGCTCCGGTGTAGCCGCCCGGGGCCGTTTGGGATTCGGCGGAAATATGAGTCACGCCGAGCGGGAAGAGAGAGTCGCGGAGGTTTGCCGGTTCCCGCGTCGAGAGCACGATGGAAACCTGGGGGAAACACATTCTGAACGCGGTGATCAATTGCACCAAGCTCCGGTTATCGAGCGAGAGGCTCGGGTCGGGCGTGTATTGGTAGTTCCCCGCATGCGGTCGCATTCTCGGGAAGGCCACGCTGAAACTGGCCTTCCAGCAATGGCGCATCAGATAATCGAGATGGGTCGCGAGGGCGATCGCTTCGTGCCGCCATTCCGCCAGGCCAAAGAGGGCCCCGATTCCGATGCGACGAAAGCCCCCCCCGTAGGCGCGTTCCGGGCAATCGAGCCGCCAGTGGAATTTCTTCTTCGGCCCTGTGGTGTGAAGCTTTTCGTAGGTTTCCAGATGATAGGTCTCTTGATAAACGATGAGTCCCTCGGCTCCGTGGTCGACAAGTTCCCCGTATTGGTCGTCTTCCATCGGGCCCACTTCGATCCCAATCGTCGGAATCAAGGCCTTCAGGGCATCGAGGCACGCTTGCAGGTATCCCTCGGAGACAAACTTGGGATGTTCACCCGCCACCAGCAGGATGTTCCGGAAGCCTAGATTATAAAGGTGCTGCGCTTCAGCGACCACTTGCGGAATGGTCAGGGTGGTCCGGAAGATGGGATTGTCGCGAGAGAAGCCGCAGTATTGGCAATTATTGACGCATTCGTTGGAGAGGTAGAGCGGCGCGAAGAGGCGCATCGTTTTCCCGAAATGCCGTCGGGTGAGCGCCTGGCTCTGACGGGCCATGCTTTCCAACTGCGCATCGGGGCAGGGCTCGAGCAATTTGCGGAAGCGTCGCATGAGAGGAGAAGGCTCCTTCATCAACGTTTCGAGCTGGCTGGCGAAACTCACAAGCGAGTGGTCGTCGGTGTCGCGGGATTTGTCAAAAGCTTTCCCAAAAATGGCATTGCCACCCCCTCCGATATCTGCTGGAATCCGCCCACAAATTATGGCTAACGCAACGAATGTCCTGACACAGGGGATCGAGATCACTGGATCGATCAGATTTTCAAACGATATGATCATCGACGGTAAGATCGATGGTGAAATCATCTCCGAAAAAGGAAAGGTGACCATCGCAGAGAACGCCTGCATCAAAGGAGACATTAAAGCAGGTGAAGTGAAGCTCTACGGCAAGGTCGAGGGCACCATCACCTCCGACCGTTGCGAGCTGAAGGAGAAGTCGCACCTCATTGGTGACATCAAGACCAAGACGCTCAGCATGGAAGAAGGCGCGACCCTCCAGGGAAGCACCCAGATCGGAGGCTAAGCTCTCGCGTGCTCCCATGCCAAAGGTCTTTATTAAAACCTACGGGTGACAGATGAACGAACGTGATTCTGAGCAGGTTGCTCAGACGTTTTCTGAAAGAGGTTACACTCTCACCCCGCTCGAAGAGGATGCCGACGCAATCCTGATCAATACCTGTAGTGTTCGAGATCAGGCCGAGCAGAAGGCCCTCGGTAAGATGGGCATGATGGGGAAATACCGCGAGCAGAGGAGCCACGTCGTTTTTGGCTTCATGGGCTGCATGGCGCAGAGCCGGGGTGCGGAGCTTTTTAAGCAGATTCCACACCTCGACCTCGTGGTCGGAACGCAAAAATACCACCGGGTGTTTGACTACGTGGACCGTATTCTGAGCCGTCGTCTCGAGACGCGCATGGATGAAGTGGGATCCGAGATGGTGACCTCGCGCGTCGAGGACGAGATCGTGAAGGTGAACCAGGATCGGATTATTTCAGCCCGGGTGGTGGACACGGATGAAGAGGTGGGAAGCCAGAATACCATTCGCGATCACATTCCGCGCGCGATTCAGCAGGCGACTGCTTTTGTGAGCATCATGCAGGGATGCAACATGCGCTGTTCCTTTTGCATCGTGCCGGATACCCGCGGGAAAGAGCGGGGGAGGCCGATTGCGGATATTGTCGAGGAGATCAAAATCCTCGTGAGCAAAGGCGTCAGGGAGGTCACCCTTCTGGGACAAATTGTGAATCTCTACGGGCGGACCGAGTTTCCCAAAGTGGATGGCAAATCACCCTTCGTGCAACTCCTTGAGGCGGTGCACGAGATTGAAGGCTTGGCGCGGATTCGTTTTACGAGTCCTCACCCGATTGGTTACCGCGAGGATCTGGTGGCCGCGTTTACCTATCTGCCGAAGCTTTGCTCACACATCCACTTTCCAATGCAGAGCGGCAGCGACCGGATGCTCAAGCTGATGCGGCGTCCTTACAAGAACGAGAAGTTCCTTTCGATCTGCGCCAAGATGAAGGCGGCCCGTCCGGACCTCGCCATTACCACTGATGTCATCGTGGGATTCCCGGGTGAGACCGAGGAGGACTTTCAAGAGACGCTGAATTGCATGAAGGCGATCGGATTCGATAACAGCTTCATTTTTCGCTATTCCAAGCGCAAGGATACCCCGGCAGCCGAGATGGAGGGGCAAGTGAACGAAAAAGTGAAAGAGGCGCGGAACCAGGCGCTCCTTCGGGTTCAGGAAGAGCTGACGACCACTAAAAACGCGAGGCTTGTGGGCACTTTGCAGCAGGTTCTTTGCGAAGGGCCGAGCAAGTCGAACAAGGAGCGCCTCAGCGGACGGACGAGTCAGAACAAGATTGTTATTTTTGACGGGAATGCCGAGCGCATGACGGGACAGTTGCTGGATATTCGGATCGAGGATTCCACGGGCTATACTCTCTACGGGACCCCAGAGATTCATTAAGCGCCGGATCGTGATTTAAGCCTTTACCGACGGGGCTGGGAACCTAGCTTGGCGGCTCATGAATGGAGGTCCTCATCCTTACCAGGAAATATCCCTCAGCTCGGCCGGGCTGGTCCTCGGACTGGCGCTCACGGCATTGTATAGCCTGATGTTCCTCAAGCCTGAGGCCACCATGGCGTATTCTAGGAAATTGTCCCGCAACTACCAGGCCGGAACCTGGGCGATGGGGATTGGCATGATCTGGTTTTGGCTTCTTGTGGCACCTTCTGGCAAAGGTTTTCTTTCCTCGCTTTCGATGGATCTGGGTGAGTTCAACGGCGCGAAACCTTACCTGACTCTCGGGGTGCCCTTGTTCTGCATCGGAATGATCATGTATGTTCGTGAGTTTCTATTCGTCCGGGGCTTGGGACTTTGTCTTTTGATGGCGGCGGGACCAATCCTGTATGCGGGTGATTTTGAAACGGCTCCGTTCCGAGTGATTTTGGCACTCGTAGCCTACGCCATGATCATCAAGGGGCTTTACTTTGTGGGCATGCCCTATCTCTTTCGTGATGGTGTCAATTGGATGTCTGACAATCCCGGACGCTGGAAGGCGGCGTCGATCTCGGGGTTGGTCCTGGCACTCGTGATTCTCGGATGTTCCCTCACTGTTTGGCGTGGCTATTGATCCTATCATTACTCCCTCGTGGTTCGTTATTGGGCACCAAAATCCTGATGCCGATGCCATTTGTTCGGCCATCGGGCATGCTGCTTATTTGCAGGCTCTCGGCGAAAAAGAGGTGCGCCCTGCCCGCTGTGGTGAGGTTCCACCGCGGGTGAAAATTGTGCTCGAAAGGGCAGGTATCGAAGCTCCTGTTCTCATCGATGATGTCCGTCCTACCGCTGGTTCGATTTGCCGGAAGAGCGTCGTGGCGGTTCGCCAGGACGACACCTTTCTGATGGCTTACCGGCTGATGATCGATCACGGGGTCCGGGCTGTTCCTGTGCTGAATAACGGGGGCGAAGTTCGTGGTCTACTCCACTTCCTCGACCTTTTGCAGCTTCTGCTCCCCCCTGCGACCGACGGTCGGGATGTCAAGCTGCTCCATGCCAGCCTTGAAAATATCGCGTCAACTCTGGGTGCGACGGATGAATTCGGCGCGACTCCTCCGGGTGACGAAGAGGACCTCATCATGATGGTGGGCGCTTCCAGTCAGAAGACCGTGGGTGCCCGCCTCGAAGCGGCTAAGAAAGAGGGAACGGTGGACAAGTATCTTGTGATCTGCGGGGACCGTCCTTTTGTTCACCTGCAAGCGGTTGAATACGGAGCCCGGGCCCTGTTGGTGACCGGCGGAAATAAACCCGATCCTGAGCTGGCTTGTCGAGCCAAGGAGGCCGGAATGATTGTAATTTGCAGTCCACACGATACCGCGACGACCGTGAAGTTGGCACTCTGTGCCCGAAAAGTTCGCAATATCATTAGCGATGACTTTATTTCGATGGCCTCCAATCAAGTGGTCAGCCAGTTTACAAAAAAGATTGCCGCTTCTTCGCAGGACCTCTTCCCCGTGGTCGAAGCGGGGACTCGTCGGTTGATGGGGGTGTTCTCCAAATCTGACCTCGTAGATCCTCCTCGGACGAAGCTTTCTCTCGTGGATCACAACGAATTTTCACAGGCCGTAAAGGGGATTGAAGAAGCGTTGGTGATTGAAATCCTCGATCACCACCGTCTCTCCGGTGACCTCATCACCCGTGATCCGGTGCGTTTCATCAATGAGCCTGTCGGGAGTTCCTCAACGATCGTGGCCCGGCGATTCAGGGAGCAGGGAAAGGAACCGGACCCAGCAGTGGCACTGTGTCTCTGTGCCGGATTGATTTCCGATACCCTGAATTTGACTTCACCCACCACAACGGACGTGGATCGGGAGATTTTAGGCTGGTTATCCCAGCTGGCAGATATCGATATTGATCAATTTGCCGAGGACTTCTTTGCTTCCGGTTCACTGCTGCTGCATGCTGATGCCAACGCCATCGTGGGCACCGACCGGAAGGAATTTCATGAAGATGGCATCTTCCTCAGTCTCTCGCAGGTCGAGGAAACCAGCCTTAAAGGACTGGCGGCCCGAAAGGACGAGCTCATTGAAGAATTACAACGACTGCGTCACGAAAAATCCTATGATTTCTGCGCGATTCTCGTGACCGATATCAGACGCCACGACAGTGTTCTACTAGTGGCGGGTCGTGAATCGATCGTGAGCCAGATTCCCTTCGATCGCACAGGCACCCATGAATTTGCAGCGCCGGGAATTGTTTCCCGAAAGAAGCAGCTCTTCCCGGCAATTTGTGAAGCAATCCGCCTTCAGGGTTAGGAAAATAAAGAGCGTTGCAGGGGTGAATGTCCTGCTGAGAATGGGTAGTCATCAAGCGTCGTCCACTTTGCAGGAGTCTCGCTGGCCTCGCTCCCGTCCTTTGCTTTTTGGACTTGGAGACAAAAATTAAGATTACCCAAATTCGCATCCCATTTTAAGATTGCGAAAATCAGACCGAGTGATACAAGAGACAGTGAAACTCACCGCTGGAAAAACTCACTGACATGGAAGCGCCCTCATCGACCCTCAAGCAAAATTCCCGACATCTCCGCCAAAAGCGAAGAGATCCGGAATCGGAACTTGTCGCGCCTCATCTCAAGACATCCCAAGCCGAATATACCGCCACCTACACCTACCAATCCCTGTTACGAACTTCCCGCCCAGTCCCTCCCAATACCCCTACCTTTCCCTCACCCATCATAGGCATAGAGAGCGTTCATGCCCCGAAGTCTCACGATTTGTTAGACCTTCGTAGCCATAAGTCACCCGCGCTATCACGACCTCCACCGCAGGCCCGCTCTCGTCTTCCAAGGCGAAATGCCCCCGCCACCTACCCCTATGTCGCTCCACCCGTCAGAGATTGGCCAAGCAGAGATCCAATCGAGGAAAGGGGAGGAGTTAATCTCTTTGGCTTCGTTAACAACAGGCCGCAAGGTTGGTATGACTATCTCGGACTTGATCCGAGACCTGCTAATCCATTAGATATTAATCCTGCAACCCAACGTCCAAGCCCTCATCTTACTCCAGAGCAAACCGAAGCTGCTAAGAAAAAATGGGAAGAAAAATATAAAGACTCGGAAAATCCAGATTTTTGGAAAATAGAAATCGAATTTTATGTTGAATCTTTCGAGGAGGCTTCGAAAGTAATTCGAGAAATATCCGAAGGTTTAGCCTCCGAAAGTAATCTTTCAAAAGGTGTCAAAGATCACCACTAAGAGGGTGGATGGCTTGTTCTTAAAGGATTCTGAATGGAAAGATACTTGGGTTTTAGATGGTGAGGGAGATTATGAGATTGTTTTTGAACGCTCAGATGGTAAGGTATTTACTGCAGTGTTCACATATTTCGACGATCTAGTGCATCGTCCTGTTAATGAGTGTGCGTTTCGTTTTGGAATGATTTCGTAAGATCTATAATCTTGCGGAGTTTCTCCGGCCCCTTCGTCCACACATAGGGTCCACAGCTCTGATTATAGGTTTT
>Ga0335396_10001230_pt1 | contig 33387 bp, 30 predicted proteins | sample FRY02_FD_205743 | JGI IMG/M metagenome (GOLD analysis project Ga0335396, IMG submission 205743) | Freshwater microbial communities from Lake Fryxell liftoff mats and glacier meltwater in Antarctica - FRY-02 (spades assembly) (version 2) | ecosystem: Environmental > Aquatic > Freshwater > Ice >... | reverse complement strand
TTCATGTCGTAATGCGAAGATAGATTTATCAGCACTGCCCCCTTCGGGATTTCGTTCCGCTACGCTCCACTACATCCCGAAGGGGGCAGTTACCCTTTTGTTGCACTTATCACTTGAACTTACATTTCTTTAAAAGATGAATAAAATTTCCAAAATAAAAAATATATAAACGCAACCGAAATGTACAACACGAGTATAACTTCGACCCTGATGGGAACCATTATGACAAAAAAATCTATGATTCTACTTGTTGACGATCGACCTGAGAATCTAATTGCACTTGAGAGTATATTGAATGAAGACCATCGTACATTTCTTACTGCTACTAGTGGATCTGAAGCCTTAATCATGACCAGTCTTGAAAATATTGATTTGATTCTTTTGGACTTTCATTTAGGCGAAATGAACGGACTGGATGTAACCCGACAGTTGCGCTTGAATCCTGCTACAGCAAATATTCCGGTAATATTAGTAACGGCCATCTCTAAAAGAGAAGCCCTAAACTTGGATGAATTTGAGCCAGGAACGATAGATATATTACATAAACCACTTGATTTTGACGAAACAAGAGCAAAAGTGAATCTATACGAAGAAATGTCATTGCTTAGAAAACAGTGCACTAGCAATAGATAAATAATAAAAATTAATCCGAATCAGAATTTAATTCCTGCCTTGCAAATGGCGGGAATTTTTATTTTATCTTTAGCCTATCAAATATTGATTATGAAGATAAAACTATCATTGCTCGTCGCTCTTGTTTTGTTGGCATTCACGACACAAGCCCAAGAAAGTCATCGACTAAGCCCATCAGAAAAGGCATTAATTCCTGCCTATATGAATAGTCGAGGTTCCGGACTTTCTACCACTGCCACAACACCTCCACTAAGTCCGGTAAGAACGATTGCCGAATGGGAAGAATTACAAGCATTGGTACTTGGCTGGAAAAGTTATCCCACTATTCTAAGACAAATTGTAGCTGCGGCCAAAACCGAAACCAAAGTAATTATAATTTTTACTTCTCCTTATACACCAGATAGCTTAACAGCATATTTGAACGCAGCAGGAATAGACACTGTTAATGTTACTTTTTTAGCAGCTCCTGTTAATTCCGTTTGGGCTAGAGATTATGGACCATGGAGTGCATACACCAACGATGTAGATTCACTTGTTACCATTGACTGGATTTACAATCGACCGCGCCCATCCGATGATGCAGTTCCTGTTGCTATTTCCAATTACATTGGCACGCCACTTTATCAAACCACGACAGCGCCGTGGAATTTAGTGCATACAGGTGGAAATTTTATGACTGATGGATTAGGAACCGGCTTCTCTTCAGAGTTAGTATGGGATGAAAATTCTGCTGGCGGCGGATTTGGAATCAATCATACACATGCTCAAATCGATTCCATTATGTATTATTTCATGGGAATTAATCGCTACATTATTATGAACAAACTTCCTTATGATGTGATTCATCATATTGATATGCACATAAAATTATTAGATGAGCAAACATTATTGGTTGGACAATATCCACCGGGAATTGCTGATGGTCCACAGATTGAAGCCAATTTACAATTTGTATTAAATAACTATACTTCTGCATTTGGCACTCCGTATAAAGTAGTTCGCATTCCGATGCCACCCGATAATAATTTATACCCAAACAACGGCGGTGATTATTTTACATACACCAACAGTTCTTTCATCAACAAAACCGTTATACTTCCTATTTACGGAATTCCGCAAGACTCCACAGCGATTCGTATTTATCAAGAAAATTTACCGGGCTATAAAATTGTTCCCATCAATTGTGTAAGTATGATTGGTGCATTAGGAGCATTGCATTGCATCACCAAAGAAGTTGGAACAAATGATCCTTTATTAATAAGTCATCAAGCATTAGAAAACACTACAGATACACTCAATCCATATTTTGTTAGTGCAAGAATTCAACATCGCAGCGGAATTCTTAATGCCACTTTGTATTGGAGAACCGATACTTTGCAAGCTTGGACAAATCTTCCAATGAGCCAAGGTTTTAATCCGAATATATGGCTCTGTTCCATTCCTGCACAAGCGGTAGGTACTCGTGTGTATTATTATATTACAGCAAATGCCATCAGCGGAAAATCGCAATCAAGACCACTACCCGCACCAGATGGGTATTGGAAATTTGACGTGACAGGAATTACTGCCGTCGCTGAATTGTGGCAAGATGAAATTCTTCCTGTCTTTCCGAATCCTTGCCAAGCCATCACATGTATTCCTGTTCAATTAAAATCAGCAGGAAATATAACGGTGAGATTGATGGACGCAAGCGGAAGAACAGTACAATTAATTTATCAAGGATCTTTAGCTGCCGGTGAACATAAGTTGTTTTTTGATGCGAAAGAATTGGAAAGCGGAATGTATTTCGTCGAATTGAAAACGAATCAGGGGAGCTCCACCTCCAAAGTTGCTGTTCGACATTAATTCATTAAATTTTGTTTCAATTATTAAAAATTAGGCCTGCGTATCTATTGGCGATTACGCTGGTGCTTCACATACTTTTACATAGTGCATTCTTAAAATTACCACCGTGTAGTATTCATGTATGGCGCCAATGCAATACTTTGGCTGTTGCAAGGAATTTTTTTGAAGAAGACAACAACCTATTCAAACCACGTGTTGATACCAGAGGAACTCAAAACGGAGTAACCGGTATGCAATTTCCCGCCTACGAATGGGGACTCGCAAACATTTATAAAATTACCGGAGAACATTTTATAGTTCATCGTATTTATTCACTCGTTATTTCTTGCTTCGCACTGGTTGCTATTGCACTCTTTTTCGGACTATTATTCAACAACCGACATTATGGCGTTCTTGCCTCCTGGATAATTTGTTGGTCGCCCGAATTTTTTTACCATAGCATCAATGCGCTTCCGGATATCCTTGCCTTCTGCTTTGGCTTTTTTGCGCTCTACTTTAGTTATAAATGGAAAATACGACGAGAAAGGCAGGATCAATTTCTTAGTTTCCTCTTCATCACCCTGGCCGGACTCATCAAAATTCAATTTGGCATTTTTGGTATATTCATGGCTGTTAGTATTTTTCTACCTGATAAAAATAAGCTTGCGCTTACGATACATCAAAAGCGAAATTGGTTCCTTTACGGAGCTTTCTCCATTCTATTGATAAGTTTTTGGTACTGGTATGCGCACTACTTGATTGAAAGTTCTAACCTAAGAGATTTTGTTTTACAAATACGACCGGTAAATAATGCTACACAAGCATGGAGCATCATCAAAAAAAATCTGTTAAGCGATTTCCCTGAACTATTAATAAATTATGCCAATGTAGCATTGCTTGTTTTGGGGATGATGGTAAGCATCACAAAAATAAATCTCAAAAATTCAAAACACCTCGCCCTGCTGGCGAGCATTATTCTATCTTTATTATGGTATGTTTTAATGCTTGAACAAATGCGAGTCCACCAATACTACATGTTGCCGTTTTTACTCATCAGCACAATTTTCATTTTAAAAGGCATTCAGCATTTAGTCAACAGAAAAAAATATTTTATTATTTATCCTCTTTTGTTGGCACTTCCGGTTTTAGCTGCCGTAAGAATATTACCGGCTCGATGGATGAAAGATGACCTTGGGATTCCAATTGAATTCGCCGAGGCAAATATGCGTCAGCAATTGATAGATGCTATACCGGTTACTAAAGGTGTGATTGTGGGTCCTGACAAATCCGCTTGCATCTGGCTGTATTTTTTACATAAGAAAGGTTATTCATTTGACGATGTGAATTTTTTCTTGACGGATACCATCACAGGAAATAATTTAGCCGCTTATCGAAAGCAAGGTGCTTTATATTTATATATGAAGCATGATTTGATAATAAAAGACGACAGCACTTTGAAGTATCTGCAAAGCATTGGCGACATCGACATTTATCAAATTCAATATTGAATGTGCGATGAACCACATTAAAAAAATATCAATTATTCTACGATCAATTTTTTAGTGAACACTTTACCTTCCGTTTCTACTTTTAAGAAATACATTCCTGATTGAACATTCAACAATTGTATAGAAATATTCTTTTCATAAAGCATGTCAATCACTCGACCATGAATATCCACACATGCTAAATTTTGAACTTCTGTCAACGGATTTCCTTTCCACATCAAATTAAAAATTCCATTATTCGGGTTTGGGAAAACTGTCATCTCCTGCCATTTATTGTTCAATTCCTCATTTCCCTCTCTGCAAGGAACGGATATTTGCATTCCTGCAGACTCCTTCAAGCAAGCAAATTGATTGTATATTCCTACTTTATAAGTACCGGGATTCTTCACAACAAGTTGATCCGTATTTTCTCCACCAATTTGATTGCTGAATTTTTTCCAATAATACGAATACAATGTTCCGGTAGATGCTTGTAGAGTCACACTATCACCAATGCAAAAAGTGATCGGTCCGGTTGCTGTTATTGCCGGAGGAGATGTGGTATAGGCAATACCGTTAGTATCTAATCTAGACAAATAAATATCCGTATTGTTTTCCCTCAGATAAGAATTGCCGGTGATGGCTATTTTATTTCCATTGAGTACACGCATCCGACCGGGCAATGCAAAATTAGCATAAGAAAGTCCTCCCGGATATTGATAAATTTTATACAATGTCTCTGTGCCGATCGCATTAAATTTCTTTAACACAAGCGGACAACCACAATTGCAGGAGTTAATCAATAGAAAATAACTTCCGCTTTTTCCTGCAACAACATCCGAACCGCCATCAGACAACAGGGTAGTCCATTTTGAGTAAATCGTATTTCCACTCTGATCAATTCTCAGATGAAAGGTGTTCGAGTAATTTCCAATTCCATCTCAACCGGTGCCGCAAACCAATAAATTTTGATCCGTTAAACTCGTTATACCATTGGCAAAAGGCACAGTAGAATTACCACCATTCAAATAATAATTATATTTTCTTGTCCAGATGGTATCACCCAATAAATTAAATTAAACAAGCATTACATTGTACCCGGTGAAACTCGAAGTTCGACCTGCTGCTACAATATTTCCATCGGCAGAAATTGTAAATGCATTGACAATATCATCTGAAGCATAGCCAAACGTTTTATCCTTAATTACATTTCCATCAATATCTGTTTTCAGAAACCACATGTCGAGAGCACCAGCGCCGGCACTGCTTGTAGTGCCCAACATATAAAGTTTTGTTTGATAAACTGAAACATCCTTTATTACATCTGAAGCAGCTCCGCCGTATGTCTTTGACCAAATTACATTTCCGTTTTTATCTAACTTGATTAAGTACCCGTCTTTATTTGTTCCCGTCGTAAAATAGCCCGCAACATAAATTTCATCGTTAGGTCCAATAGCAACACCATTTGCATCATCGTTAGCACTTCCACCAAAATATTTAATCCATAAAAGTTTTCCGGACTTATTTGTTTTCAAAACGAACACATCATTGCCGCCAGCTCCGTATGAACTCGAAGCTCCAACTGTAATTAAAGATCCATCCGAAAGTTCAACAACATCATTCCCTTTTTCTTGCCCAGGCAATGAGTAGGAATTTTCAAATTTTTGAGAAAATCCTTGAAAAGTGAAGCTTAGAAATAAGCCGACTAAAATCAATTTGATCATTTTCATGATGTTGGTTCTTAGCTTAAATGTATGTTCTTGCCCTTTAAAAAGCTATTTGAATTCATTAAATTACATCAACAATGAAATAACTTAGGCTAAAGTCCTTAAATTCAAGGTAAGCCATCACAAAAGAGACGCAAAAAATAAGCATAAAACATCTTTCAACATACGTGTTAATTTCTTTACCTTTGCATCCCTTACAAAATTCGTTAATTTGTAAGTAAATCGTTCTATTATGTCTGACAATCAATATCTTATCCGATTCAACCATCTGCCGGAAGGCGAACATGAATACGAGTTTAGTATTGAAGATAACTTCTTCGCTAAAATTGAAGAGTCTATTATTAAACAGGCAAGTGTTGATGTAAAAGTAGTTCTTCGGAAAGACTCTGGAGCCATATCTCTGGATTTAAAGATCATAGGTGATGTAGCAGTAGAATGCGTAAGATGCCTTGAGCCCTTTCGCTTCCCTGTTGACATTGAAAAATCTTTATTGGTGAAGGTGGTAGATGCTTTGAATGAAGAATATGAGGATGAAGATGAAATCTATATCACCAGCAAAGCGGTCGACATAAATCTAGAGCACACGCTCTATGATTTCTTAACGCTCGAAGTGCCTTATAGTCCAGTACATCCTGAAGATGATAATGGTGTTGAAACCTGCAATCCGGAGGTCTTGAAACACATCAAAAAGAAAGAGGAAGAGAAAGCTGAAAAAGAACAAGATCCTCGTTGGCAGGCCTTAAAGAAGATTAAATCAAATTGATTATTAATAAATTACAAATAAATAAATTATGCCAAATCCTAAACACAAACACTCGAAATCGAGAAGGGACAAGCGCCGTACACATTACAAAGCAACAGCACCAACACTTGCTATTGACGCAAGCACCGGAGAAGCGCATTTATGGCATCGTGCTTTTTGGCATGAAGGGAAATTGATGTACAAGGGAAAAATGATTATGGAGCGCGGAGCTTAATTGCTTACGTTTTATGTCATTAACCTTTCACAATTAAACCTTCTACCAAAAGCCTGAATGAAAATTGGGATCGATATAATGGGTGGTGATTACGCCCCGAACGAAACTGTTCTGGGTGTAATTCAAGCTTTACCGGAAATTCCTGCGGATACCCGCTTGGTACTTTTTGGTGATGAAACTATTATTCGTGATCATTTTAATCGTGAAGGTGCCGATGTAAGTTTGGTAGATATAGTTCACACCACTGAAATTATCGGAATGGATGAACAAGCTACTCGTGCTATTCCCGGCAAACCCGACTCAAGTATTTCACGTGGTTTTGAATATTTAAAAAACGGCGAAATCCAAGGATTTGCCTCTGCCGGAAACAGCGGAGCGATGATGGTGGGCAGCATGTTCAGTGTAAAAACTATTCCAGGAATTTTACGTCCTGCCATTTGTTCCATTGTTCCTAAGGAAGATGGAAGTACCGGAGTTTTTTTAGATGCGGGCGCCAATGCCGATTGTAAACCCGAACACTTGCAGCAATTCGCCATTCTTGGCAGCTTGTTTTTAGAGCATGTGTATGGAGTTAAAAATCCTAAAGTGGGATTGATGAACATCGGAGAAGAAGAAGAAAAAGGGAACATGCTTAGCAAGGAAACACATCCTCTTTTAAAGCAAACCAAAGAAATTAATTTTATCGGTAATATCGAAGGTCGTGATCTTTTTAATGACAAGGCTGATGTGATCGTTTGTGATGGATTCACAGGGAATGTCATCCTTAAATTGGCTGAATCATTTTATAGTTTGATTAAAAAAAGAAAGATCAAAGATGTTTACTTCGATCGTTTCAACTATGAGAATTATGGAGGTACGCCGGTGTTAGGCGTAAATGCTCCGGTAATTATTGCACATGGAATTTCCAATGCCCGTGCAATTAAGAACATGATTCATATTACTCACAAAGTAGCTTCCGTAGGTCTTACTGAAAAGATTACTCAGGCCCTCCAGGTGAGCATTACACAATAATATATGACAAAAATTAGAGCTGCTATTACCGCCGTAAACGCGTGGGTGCCACCGGATACTTTAACAAATAAGGAATTGGTAACCATGGTAGATACCACGGAAGAGTGGATCATGTCCCGTACCGGAATCAACGAACGACATATTTTAAAAGGAGTAGGCTTAGGCTCCTCCGACATGGCCGTGGAAGCCATTTTACCACTCTTAAAAAAGCGTGGCATTTCTGCTGAAGAAATTGAATTAATCATTTGTGCAACTACCACTCCTGATATGCAATTTCCGGCAACAGCAAATATTATTGCTGATAAAATAGGAGCAAAAAATGCTTGGGGGTATGATGTGAATGCAGCTTGTTCAGGATTTATTTTTGCATTAGCTACAGGGACAAAATTCATTGAAACCGGTACGCATAAAAAAGTATTGATTGTGGGCGTCGATAAAATGTCGTCCATCATTGATTATACCGATCGTGCTACTTGTGTTATTTTTGGAGATGGCGGGGGTGCGGTGCTGTTAGAGCCAAACATGGAGGATCATGGCATCATGGATTCTATTTTACGCGTGGATGGATCAGGAAGAGCTTTCTTACATCAGAAAGCAGGAGGCAGCGTGAAACCAGCCACTCAAGAAACTGTAGCAGCTAAAGAACATTTTGTTTATCAGGAAGGTCAAACTGTTTTCAAATTTGCTGTGACCAAAATGGCAGATGTGAGTGCAGAAATTATGGAGAAAAATAATTTGACTGCCGATGATATTGCTTGGTTAATACCTCATCAAGCGAACAAACGCATCATCGATGCAACAGCACGACGCATGGGATTGCCGGACGACAAAGTAACTCTTAATATTGAACGTTACGGAAACACCACCAATGGCACCATTCCTCTTTGTTTATGGGAATGGGAAAAGAAATTCAAGAAAGGCGATAACATCATCATTGCAGCTTTCGGAGGAGGATTTACTTGGGGAGCTATTTGGGTGAAGTGGGCGTACTAAATTTCGATGCTCGATTCTCGATTCTGGATTCTCCTTTTTCGATTCTCCTTTTTCGATTCTGGATTCTCGATTCTCGATTCTGGAATTCCCTCTGCGAACCAAAATCATCCTTAACAATTAAATATTTTTTTTATTCATCCAATTCTAGTATCAGAATTTTGATGCTAGATTCCGGATGCTAGTTTTCCATCAAAGAAACTAGAACCTCTTATAAAATCAACTATTTCTCATTCTTCCGATTCTAGCAGCTCGCATCAGAAATTCCATAACCTTCAAGGAGCAAAAATCATTCTATGCGATTAAACATTTCTCATTCTTCCGATTCTAGCGGCTCGCATCAGAAATTCCATAACCTTCAGAGAGCAAAAATCATTCTATGCGATTAAGTATTTCTCACTCTTCCGATTCCAGCATCGAGAATCTAGCATCGCTTTTTTTGTATTTTCATAGCATAATTTGAAAGAACATGAGCACAAAAACATATAAAGAAATTGCAACCGAATTTTTGATGCTGGCATCAAAGGGAATTGTGCGGGAGGCGTTCAAAAATCACACACATCCTGATTTTAAACATCACAACGTCTTTTTCAAAGGAGATGTAGAAACTTTAATGTTAGCCATTGAAGAAAATGCGAATAATAGTCCCAACATGATTTTTGAAATTAAACATGCTTTGCAAGATGGGGATTTAGTAGCAGTGCATTCACATACACGAGAAAATGCTGATGATTTAGGTACCGCCATTTGTCATGTTTTCCAATTCAAAGAAGAAAAAATAATTGAGGTTTGGGATTTTGGACAAGCAATTCCCGATGAGATGGTAAATGAATATGGTATGTTTTAATAATACAACAGAAAAATCATGAATAGAATTAATTTAAAAGCTTTTCAATTTGGAATAGTAGGCGTAGCATTTTTTGTAATCACTGCAATACTTGCCGGATTTCAATTTGAAAATTATAGTCATTGCTCACAATTAATAAGTGAATCGTATGCGATTGATACTCCATACGGAATCTATTTCCGTCTCTTTGGATTTCTACCCAGCGGTATTTTTATTTTTCTCTTTTCAATTCAAGCTGCAAACATTTTTCAATCATTAAAAAAAGTGAAATTAGGCTTCATTCTCTTCGGAATATTTTACGGTTTGGCTACTGTGGTGGTGAGTATATTTCCTTGTGATGCAGGTTGCAATAAAGAACTAATTGACCCGAGTATTTCTCAACTCATTCACAATTCAACCGGACTGCTTACTTATTTAATTGTTCCTGTTAGCATCCTTCTGATCGGAACTGAATTAAAAAGAGAAAAGAAATTCAATTACTTGTCGAAACTAAGCTTGTCATTTGGTATTTTGTCCTTCTGTTTGGTTATTACGTTTTTCGGCGCCATGTCATCATCATCAATTGGACTCACACAACGCTTAACAGAAGGATCTATACTTATTTGGATGTTGATCATTGCCTTTGAAACTAAAAAAATAAATACTTTCAGTTAGAACGCAGTAAGTTTGCACTATTCATTAATAACCTTTCAACCCTCATGGAAAAAACAATTATCAACTCAATTCATATTCATGCCAATGCTGGAAAAGTTTGGGATGCATTAATCAATCCCGAAAAAACCAAAGTCTACATGTTCGGCTGTGCTACTGTTTCCACCTGGGAAATTGGCAGTGACTTGCTTTGGGAAGCCATGTACGAAGGACAAAAAACGGTTTTTGTAAAAGGCAAAATATTAGTTTTTGAGCCCAACAAAAAATTAGTTTATTCAGTATTCGATCCCAACTCAAGCATGGAAGACGTTCCCGAAAATTATTTGAATGTAACTTACGAATTGGAAGAAAATGCCGGCACTACTCTATTTACTGTTACGCAAGGCGACTACAACAAAGTAGCAGAAGGTGATAGAAGATATCAGGAAGCGTATAACAATCGCGAAGGATGGAATCCGATTTTGGTACAGATAAAAAGTTTGGTGGAAGCTGAGTTGTGAGCCTTGGGTTGTGGGTTGTGGGCTGTGGGCCGTGAGCTTTTATCACATTAGCAAATTCGCATATTTCTCTTCGCTCAGTGGCCCATTCTCAAAATTCAAGCAAAAACACCCTAAAAGCACTTGTTTTTCAATAAAATTCAATTGAATTCTCCATCAACCCACTTGTTCTGTTCGTTTTTACACTATTTTTAGCAGTTCAAACAATCTATCCTGATGAATAAAAAGGAAATCGAAGAGCTCATTAAATTTGTAGCTAAAGCGGGAGTAAGTGAAGTGAATCTTGAATTGAAAGACTTCAAAATAACCATCAAAAACAATACGCAAAGAGTGGATCAGTTTATACAGGCTGCTCCTGCTCCTATGCATGTTGTACAGGCTGCTGCGGCACCTGTGGCTGCTGTACCGACGGCTGCCGTGCCTGCACCCATTTCCGATGACTCGAAATATGTCACCATAAAAAGTCCGATGATCGGAACTTTTTATCGTTCATCCGGACCGGATAAACCCATCTTAATAAATGTTGGGGACGAAATCAAACCAGGACAAGTACTCTGCATCATCGAAGCCATGAAACTTTTCAATGAAATTGAATCTGAAGTTTCTGGTAAGATAGTAAAAGTGCTTGTTGACAATTTAAAACCGGTTGAATACGACACTCCGCTGTTTTTGATTGATCCATCTTAATAGATACCGAAGCGATAAAAAATATTTTTTCATCATCGGAAAAATAAATCCTTTTGAAAAAATATTTAATTCAATTCACTATTAGTTCAAAGAAAATAAATTAACAGGCATTTTTTGTAAAAGAGAAATGCCTTTTCTACAATTAACCTTATGTTTAAGAAAATCCTTATAGCCAATCGTGGCGAAATTGCATTGCGAATTATTCGTACCTGTAAAGAAATGGGTATTCGTACTGTCGCGGTATATTCTACTGCCGACAAAGAAAGTTTACATGTACGTTTTGCGGATGAGGCCGTATGTATAGGACCACCTCCCAGCCGTGATTCTTATTTAAATATGCAACGTATTTTAGCTGCTGCTGAATTGACGAATGCAGATGCTATTCATCCCGGGTACGGATTCTTAAGTGAGAATTCTAAATTTTCTGCTATCTGTGCTAAACATGGAATAAAATTTATTGGCGCTACTCCTGAGCAAATTGATGCGATGGGTGATAAAGCCAACGCTAAGATGACCATGAAGAATGCAGGTGTACCATGTATACCGGGTTCCGATGGTTTGTTAGAGAATGTAGAACATGCTAAGAAGGTGGCGAAGGAAATGAAATATCCTGTTATCATTAAAGCAACTGCTGGTGGTGGCGGAAAGGGAATGCGTATTGTTTGGAAGGAAGATGAAGTGCAAAAAGCATTTGAAAATGCACAAACAGAAGCTGGTGCGGCTTTCGGTAACGATGGTCTGTACATGGAGAAATACATTGAGGAACCTCGTCACATTGAAATTCAAATTGCAGGCGATCAATACGGAAAAGCATGTCATTTAAGTGAGCGTGATTGTTCTATTCAACGTCGTCATCAAAAATTATTAGAGGAAACTCCAAGTCCTTTCATGACAGAGAAGTTGCGTGAAGCCATGGGAGATGCTGCCATCAAAGCAACACTTGCAAGCAGTTATGAAGGCGTAGGAACCATTGAGTTTTTAGTTGACAAGCACAGTGATTTTTATTTTATGGAGATGAATACCCGTATTCAGGTAGAGCATACCATTACGGAAGAAGTCATCAATTATGATTTGATTAAGGAGCAAATTAAAATTGCTGCCGGTGTACCTATCAGCGGAAAAAATCATTACCCAAGCATGCATGCAATTGAATGCAGAATAAATGCTGAAGATCCGTACAATGATTTTCGTCCAAGCCCAGGGAAGATTACAGTATTACATCAACCGGGTGGACATGGTGTACGTGTCGATTCACATATTTACGCAGGATATACGATTCCTCCCTACTACGATAGTATGATTGCGAAACTCATCACTATCGCACAAACACGTGAAGAAGCCATTCAAACGATGGAGCGTGCGCTGAGCGAGTTCGTCATCGAAGGCATCAAAACCACGATTCCTTTTCACCAACAATTGATGTTGGCCGAAGATTTCCGAAATGGAAATTACACCACGAAATTCATGGAGAGTTTTGTATTAAAATAACATCTTTCCTTAATTACAATTTCAGTTTTCGAAATTGCTTTTCATCCCATCTTAAATAAATTAAATGCTATGGCTGCAAAGAAAATTTCTTTTGCCGCCCAGTGTGATAAACTTGAATGCCTCATGGGTGTACTAAGTGGAAGTGACGTCGCAAATTTTTAAGAAAGTCAGAGATTTTAAGAAACAAAGTATTTTTTGCAGGATCGATAAACTTGAAAAATTGCAAAGTCATCTTTTTAGCATGAGTTCAACAAAAAAATGACATACATAACCAACAATCAACGACTAAAAACTAACGACTAACAGCTAACGACCAACGACTAAAAACCAACAACCAACAACTAACGAACAGCTAACGACCAACGACTAAAAACCAACGACTAACAACTAACAACTAACGACCAACGACCAACGACTAAAAACCAACAACCAATGAACTACCTCAACCAAATCGACATCGACTTACCAAGAGCGAGAGTAGTTGCACTCTTTGACAATCCGGAAAACATGAAACAATGGATGCCGGGATTACTCTCTTTTGAAACTTTTGAAGGCACACCCGGACAAGCAGGTGCAAAATCGCGCATGGAATTTCAGATGGGCAAAAGAAAAATCAAAATGATTGAAACAATCGTTTCGAATAATCTTCCGGATGAGATGGAAGGATATTATGAAATGAATGGGATGAAAAACGACATCAAAGTTTCCTTCATAGAAATTGAACCCAACAAAACCATTTACATATCTGAAAGCACATATAAATTTACCGGTGTGATGTGGCTTTTGGCTCCGTTGATGAAAAAAACGTTTATGAAAACATCGCAAGATTATTTGGAGCGTTTTAAAAAATTTGCTGAAGCACAATAAAAAACAATCTCCATTATCAGCTAAGGAATGAGTCCAAGCTTATAAAATAGAAAGCATTTACTTTACGGCACAGGGATAAATCCAGAGGCTGCTAAACAATACAAAATCAATAGGACGCTTTTACAAATAATTAAAATTACCTTTGTGCCATAAATACGTCCGACCATGCAGCTCTACTTTAAAGACATCCTCTCCGTTACCATGATTTTATTCGCGGTAATTGATATCATCGGATCCTTACCGGTAATCATTGAAACCAGAAAGCGTGTAGGATTTATACATGCAGAAAAAGCAACTGTCGCGTCACTGATTATCATGGTGCTCTTTTTATTTTTAGGCGAAAGTATATTGAGTGTAATTGGTATTGATGTTTCTTCTTTCGCGATTGCAGGTTCCCTGGTGATTTTCTTTCTTGCCCTAGAAATGATTTTAGGGATCCGACTATACAAAGATGAAGTTCCCGAAACAGCATCTATCGTTCCTATTGCTTTCCCATTGATTGCGGGAACAGGAACCATGACGACATTAATTTCTCTTCAATCGCAATACTCCAATGAAAATATTTTGGTGGGCATCGCATTGAACATGCTAGTTGTTTATATTGTACTTCGTTTAGTTGAACCACTCGAAAAATTATTAGGAAAAGCAGGAATCAGCATTATCCGAAAAGTATTCGGAATTGTATTGATGGCGATTGCGATTAAATTATTTAGAACGAATGTTGGATTTTAGATAAGGAAGTAGAATGCACAGGCTCATGAAAAGTTTTAAATATGCCATTCAAGGAATAAGATTTTATCTGAATTCAGGAGAGAATGTGCGGATACATTTTACAGCAACAATTCTTGTGCTTGTTTTAGGATTCTGGCTGAAACTACATCTTAGTGAATGGGCATTATTAATTTTAGCCATTTCAATAGTACACATTACAGAAGCGATCAATACAGCCATCGAACTATTGGTAGATTTGATTTCTCCCGAACATAACATCAGAGCAGGAAAAATCAAAGACATCGCCGCAGGCGCCACCTTGCTTGCCGCCATTACATCAGCACTAATCGGATGTATACTTTTTACTCCACTCCTATTGGAAAAACTATTTTGAGATTATTCAACAAACAATATTTTATTAATTCCAATCTGCTGATTTCCTAAGATTGTTTTCAATAGATACATTCCTGATTTTAAATCGCCTTTATCCATTCTTGTATTTTGACCTGTTGCAGCAAATTGAGCTACCAAACGTCCATTGAGATCGTACAATTGAAATAGAATTTTAGAGTACTCAATATCTCCTTTCAACATAATAGTGGCCGCATCATTTACTGGTTGTGGAAATATTTCCACTGCAAAGTTTTCACTCATCCATTCCCCTTCTCTGCAATTTACATTCACCGTTTTCACCGCTGAATATTTCGAACATCCGTTCGCAGTTTGTACAACAGAATAAGCTCCGGAGGATGTGGCTAAGTAAGTAGGATTTACAGCTCCGACGATATCCAAATTATTTTTTCTCCATTGATTCATCACTCCAGGATACACAGCAGCAGAGAACAAAACGTTTTGTCCTGCGCAAAATGTCAATGGTCCGCTTGCAGTAATAGTTGGAGCCGGATTATTCACTACCGTGCAAACAACAGTATCGCGCGAAATAAGTCCACAAGAATTTGTTACACGAACGACATAGGTTCCGGCTGCATTCACGTTTAATTTACTATAAATTGCACCTGCAATATTTACATTGTTCTTCTTCCATTGAAAAGTATGACCTGCAACACTATCCGCAGACAATGTCAAACTAGCTCCTGGACAAAAATCCAATGATCCACTACTTTGAATATCTACCGGTGTAGGAACATTAGCGCCCACCGTAAGCACATCTGACTTCACACCACAACCACTTGCCGTTGATAACATCACATAATAATTGCCGCTGGTAGCAGTGGTGTAACTCGAGGTAGTAGCACCTGCTATAGGTGTGTTATTTTTATACCATTGATACGTATAAGCACCTACGTTTGTTGTAAAGTTTACACTCCCTCCGGTGCAAAAATAAAGTGGACCCGACGGAGTAATTTGTGCATAATTATATTTTACAATTAAATTCGGACGATGTGCGACATCCGCATTTTCGCTCGACAAAATTCGCATCCATGAAAGTTCTTTCATCTCATCAAAATGCACAAACAATCCGAAATTTTGAGTAGGCTCATAAGACCAATGTTTCATTTGATTCAATACATTGGCTTTTAACCATGCTTTAGACTGAATGGTTGAACAAGGAATTGCAGTAGATTGAAAAGCAGTGGAAAGTGGAGTACCATTCCACGTAACCGTATTTTCGAGCCAAGGAGCAATGCATCTATCCAAAAATAAAGAATTAGCACCATAACTTGTATTGAGTGAATCAATCGTATCCACATAAAGTTTTAATGTTGCTGAAACAATTGGACTACCTGCCGGAATTTGACTTAAATCAAAAGCGATATATCCTCTTTCTGCAGTCCGAAAATGTTTATACCAATTAGAAATTTCTAACGTTGTGGCATTACCGAAGTTGGTGCCAAAATTTCCAAATGCGCAGGAAGTATAAGCATCTACTCCTGAAGAAGCTGCATCGATAAGCACTTGTTTCACTGGCAAGGTGCCCGAAGAAATATTATTGACAATTACAACATTGGAAGTTCTTGTACAACCAATGGCATTACTTGCAACGCACTTATAACTTCCGGGCTTGGTTAAAGTCAATACAGATTGATTGGCGTCGGGAAGTATAGCACTGTATCTATACCATTGATAAGAACTGATGTTGGCTCCGGAAGCAGACAAAGAAATTGCAGTGCGTGTACACAAATCCTGACTGACAGAAGGGCTTACACTCACACTCGCATTTGCATAGAATAGAATGTTCTTTATAAAACTGGAATTACAAATAAGACCTGTAGTTTGAACTTCATAATTTCCTGAATTCTTCACCCATATCGTTTGAGTATTTGCACCGGCAATTACATTTCCATTTTTCTTCCATACATAAGAATTAGCAGCGGTACATGTAAGCAAAATAGAATCGCCATTGCATGCCTGGTTCACTGGAGATGTGATGAATGCTCCTGGATTCACTGTTATTGCGATTGGATTAGAAGTAAGGTAACAATAACCACCGCCACCGCTGCTGTATCTTTGTTGCACGGTATAATTTCCGGATAAGGTTGCTTTGATAGAAGTTAAACCGCTAGTTCCTGCAATAGAGACTCCATTTCTTTGCCAGCCGGTAATAGTTAAGTTCGTGCTACAATTTAATGTAACAGAATCACCCTGACAAATTGTTGTATTACCTACCGCACTAATTGTTGGTACAGAAGGCCGCCAAAAATAAAAAAGTCCTGTGGTCATGGTATCTCCACAAGTCAATTTGACTTTATATTCGTACCAAGCAGAATCTGTTAAAGGGCCATCAAGTAAATAATCTTGGTCTCCAGTAGGAACTCCATTCTTGTACCACATCGCCCAACGGGTTTGACCCCAAGGAACAACAGAAAAAGGATCAAAAAACTCAGAAACTATCAGTGAATAGCAACTTCCAAATTGACTAGTTGAATTAATAGGAATCGGGTTTCCTGAGCCACTGAAAAGTTGAGCGACTCGAGAACTATAAACAAGGTTATTCTGCGCATCGTATTTATCTAACACAATCCATCCGCCACCACCATAAAATATACCTGTTTGAAATTGGACTGAATTTCCACCTCCAAGCATCCATGTCATAAGAGGACCTCCTCCTGAGCCAGCAAAATAGCCTTCAGCTTTCCAATCATTGATCAAATTTGGATCGGGATTTTGATCGGTATAAGTAACCGAAGTTTGGAAACAAAAATCACTAGTGTTTTGCGGAGAAACGAGAATTCCTTGTGAAAGAACCAAATTAACTTTTAGCAATAACGACAAGAAAATGCTAATGCTAATTCGAAGAAATTTAATCATGATTTTGTTGGTTTGGGTTTAAATGGAAATAGTGGTCAATTGATACGGAAAAGTAAAAATTACCATGATCTTTAAAAAGAAAAATTTAATGTTTTTTACGAATGATAGCTATTTCATGGTCAACTTACATGATTTGGACTTCATTTGTGCTCAAAAGGCTCTCATTCTTCAACCTTAGTAATATCTGCATGACCGTCACCACATCCTTTTGGCAATAAGTAACAATACGTTCGAGGTTCTCTTCTTGCCAATAAACTGCGCCTACTTGTGAGCCATCAATATCATCTTTCGGACTTGGAATACCTAAAATATACGCCAATAAATTGAGCGGAGTATAACTTTTATAATCGCCGAATTTCCATAATTCCATGGTGTCGAGATGCGGAATTTCCCAAGGCTTTTTTCCGTACAAATCAAGTTGTGGCGGCAAAGGAATATTATGAATAATCATTCTACGACTCATGTAAGGAAAATCAAATTCTTTTCCATTGTGCCCGCATAAAATCATGGGGACACGTTTATGTCGCTTGTCGTTTTCGGCAATTTGATTTAATAAAGTTGCGAATTCTTTAAGCAAGGCACCTTCATCATCTCCATAAAAAGATTTCAATCGAAATTGGCGCTCACCTTCCTTAGAACTCAGAAATCCAGTTGTGATGCAGATGATTTTACCAAACTCCGCATAGATTCCTGCGCGTTCATACAAATGTTGTTCTTCTGTTCCTTCTTCACGTTTTAGGTTGGATGCTTTTCTCTGCCAAAGTGGTTTCAACTCCTCTGGAACTTCATCAAAAGATGCATATTGCGGAACAGTTTCAATATCGAGACAAAGAATATTTTCTAATGAAATGGAATTTAACATAAGCCGGATTATATGAATCAAAGATAATCATCCTTTTATATCTACCCGTCTTTAAACGACTATAAACGTTTACGAACGCTTTAAGTGTATCTGAACGGTTTAAGAACATAAATATCTACATTTCGTCCGATTGATTATCACTTGATCAGGTAGATAAAAGAATATCCTTTACTTTCGCTTTCTATGAAACAACTCTTCTTCATTTTAATGCTTTGCTCATGCACTCTCCTACATGCTCAAACCATTAAAGGACGTGTGTATAATCAGGAAAACGATCAAACGCTGGCCTTCGTAACCGTAGTGGAAGAAGGTACGCAAAACGGAACCTATAGTGATATTGATGGTTATTTTTCTTTAAGATTAAATAATCAAAACTCTAAAATCATTTTTTCATACTTAGGTTTTGAATCGCGGGTATTGGTTCCTGAAAAAAACACATTATGGAAAGTTTCAATTTTACCACAGGCGATTAATATTAAAGAAGTGAAAATTCTTCCGGGTGAAAATCCGGCAGAAGTAATCATGCGGAAGGTATTGAAAAATAAAAATAAAAATAATCTAGAAAAAGCCATTGCATTTACCTACGACAGTTACAATAAATTAATTTTTGTTGCCGATCGCGATAGCAATACAGTTATAAAACAGGAGATGGATGTTTCTATTGACAGTACAAAAAAACAGAAGAAAGATTTTTTCGAAGACAAACATCTTTTCCTACTCGAAAGCGCTACTCATCGTAAACACATGCCTCCGGGTAAGGATGAAGAAACTATTTTGGCTACTCGTGTTTCGGGATTAAAAAATCCACAGTTTGCTCTCTTGGGTACACAACTGCAATCGTTTTCGTTGTATGGCGATAATGTCAGTATGCTGGATGAAGTATATTTAAGTCCGCTAAGTAATGATGCGATAAATAAATATCTTTTTATTTTAGAAGATAGTTCATTCATCAATGACAATATAATTTACACCATTAGTTTTCGCCCAAGAAAAAATAAAAATTTCGTAGGACTGAAAGGAAATCTTTACATCAGCACCGACGGCTGGGCTTTGCAACATGTGCTCGCCTTGCCTGCCGATAGCTCTCCTTCCATTCGCATTCGCATTCAACAACAGTACACCAAAAAGGATGGCGTTTGGTTTCCGGAGCAATTGAATTCTTTCATCTCTATGCCGCAAATGAAAGTAAATAATGTTTCGGTAATGGGAATTAGTAAATCGTATTTGCGCAATGTGAAAGTAAATCCTCCATTACGTAAACGTGATTTTGGCCCTATCGTTTTAAGCATGGCTCCAAGAGCTACACAAGTTTCGGATTCGGTGTGGAATACCTATCGCGAGCGGGAATTGGATGTGAAGGAAGCACAAACCTATGTGTACATGGATAGTGTGGGCAAGGCAGAAAATTTTGAAAAGAAAATAAAAATCTTTGGAATCATTGGCTCAGGAAAAATTCCTATTGGCCCTATCAATCTAGATGTTGCGCGTATTCTAAGAGTGAATAATTATGAGGGAATAAGATTAGGTGCAGGAGTGCATACCAACGATTTTCTGAGTGATAAATTTTCGGTGGGCGGATATTATGCCTATGGCTTTAAAGATAAACAAAGTAAATTTGGCGGAGATGTGCTTATTCACCTCTACCGAAAACGCAATGCATGGGTTAAATTTATTTATGAAGAGGATGTGATTGAAACCGGCGGACGTCAACTGGATCCGGCTCCGGGAAATTTTTTGAACACGAATTATTATCCATTTTTTATCAGCCGAATGGATGCCTATAAAAAGTCGGAAGCGATTCTCAATGGCCGACTGATTGGAAATTTAAGTACTGCGCTATTTGTGAATCAGCAAGAGATAACATCTTTTCCAACCAATGCATTTTCTTATCCGCGAACGAATGAAGCGAGCTTAATTATTCGCAATTTCAATTTGCAAGAAGCGGGCGTTACAGTAAGATGGGCTCCCGGCGAAAAACTCGCATTAGCAGGAGAAAGAGAAGTGAGTTTGGGAAGTAAATGGCCCGTGTTTTATGCTCGTTATACGGTGGGAAAGATTGATGAACTGGATCGTCTAAATCAATTTGATCGTTGGGATGCATTGATAGAAAAAACATTTCACACGACCTTATACGGCGATTTTACTTTACGAAGTACCGGAGGATTTGTTTCTGAAGAAGTGCCAAGCTCTTTATATTACAATGCACGCGGAACCAACACAAATAATTTTGATCGCAACCGGTATGTCGGTATTGCTTCACCCTTTACTTTTGAAACAATGCGCACAAATGAATTCATGCATTCGGAATTTGTAGCGGTGCAAATACGCCATGATTTTAGAGATCTATTATTTAAAACAAAGAAATTTAATCCAAGAATTAGTCTTGTACATAATATGCTTTGGGGGAAATATAGAGGCAAAGCAGATCAATATCTTGTGGCGAACATTGCGGATAAAGGATTTATGGAAAGCGGAATTTACATCGATCAATTATTGAAACTTGGATTTACAGGAATTGGTATAGCTGCGTTTTATCGATACGGACCTTATGCGATGGAGAAGGAGATGGATAATTTAGTTTTGAAGTTGAGTTTAGGTTTCAGTTTCTAATTTAAACGTCATCATTGATAATGTAGATTGAAGCGTCCAAATAAATGCAAATAAAGTTATTGCGAGGCCACAAGCTTCAGGCCTCATGCCGCAAGCTTTTCTAATCTTTTGCCAATATGGTTGTTGAGTGTGACTCTAGAAATCGATAAAGAATGTATTAAAACTACTATCGTATCATTACTCCTTTCCTATTCAAGAAAGGGATATTTGTAAAATAACTTTCGTTGATGGATTCAGGAAGGAAGATGAATTTTTTATCGAAGATTTCTTTTTTGATGTAAAAGCTGAGCCAGTACTCATTATTCAATCCGAAAACTTTTTGTTCGATGGGCTCAATCAATGTAAAACTCATTGGCGCCAAATCGCCCAAGTAATGTCGCAAAGTAGATGTCTTCACATCTTCCCCATTGAATACACCATAACCCTGACTCGCAATGATTACATTTTCGATGGGCGTTTGTTTTAAATTCAAAATAAAAACTTCCCATATTTGCTCTTCCACCGGAAGCGACTCATCACTAGGCACCACCGCCATAGCAATATCTTCAACTGCAACTAAATGAATATCTCTCAGCATAAATTATCAACCTGTATTTTTCAACGTTTTTCACAAATCATTGTTGCAAAGGTAAGCGCATTTTAATGATTTTTTATAGACGTTGGAAAAACAAATATTTACAGCTTGATACACCGCAAATCCCGATAAGCAACGTGAGCAAAACTCTTATCGTTGCGACTGTGCTTGCAATTGCATAGCACCGCGTACATAAATCGGCAAATCAATGAGTGATCCATCTTCGGCTTTGTTGCGATGATGTCCTAAACGCACCATAATTAAATCACGACCCGGTACGGCTACTATGTATTGTCCTAAAATTCCCCGACAATAAAATATTTTTTCTCCATCCACTTCGGAAATCCACCATTGATAGCCATATTCAGTATTCGGTTTTCCCTTATCTAGTAACGGTGCCGGCATAACGCTTTCCATCACAAATGATGAATCAATGATTTGTTGTCCTTTCCAATTTCCATAGTGTAAATACAAAGCTCCTAGTTTGGCGAAATCACGCGCGTTGGAATAAATACAACAAGAAGCCTTTTCCATTCCACCTTCTTTGTCGATGGTCCACTCGCCGTTATGTTCTGCTCCTAATGGTTTCCACAATTTCTCGGAACAGTATTCACTCAAGTTTTTTCCGGTGGCATGCATCAATACCATCGCCAACAATTGTGTCGCTCCACCCTGATAATAATAATTCACGCCAGGCGTATCAATCACCTCGAGGCGATCCATCAATCCTTTTAAATCTTTTCCATAATAGGCTTCTGTGGTTACCGAAAATAAACTCGCATAGGCTTCATCCCAATTCAATCCGGCCGACATGGTAATTAAATTTCTCAATGTTAATTTTCCTTTGCTGTCATTGGCATATTCAGGAATAAATTCACCCACAGTTTGCTCGAGGCTTTTTATTTTTCCATCTTTCAACGCCACACCGGTGAGCATGCCAATCACACTCTTCGACATCGAAAAAGAATTCGACAAAGAGGAGTCGCTGAAATTATCCCAATAGGCTTCGTACAAAATGGAATCGTGACTGATGATTAAATAAGCAATGCTCTTCTCTCTGCTCAATTCATTTTGTGTGTTGGTATCAAGGGCGATTTTATTGTAGAGCGGTGAAATTGGCCAAGCTTGTGCTATTCCCTTTTCAATGTTACGTTGAATAAAAATGTCATTGTCGTCGATATCCACAAAATTATAGACTAAGGCTTTATACACCCATACTTTGCCAGTGAATAGTAAATATAAATTAGCAAGGATGAAAAGTGCGAAGATGAATTTTAATATTTTTTTCATGGGGATGGAATGATCCGTGAAATTAGAATAAAATAGCGATAAATAAAATTTGCGTAACCTAAGCGCAGGGAGCGCAGGGGACCTGAAGGACTTCCAAAACAGATGATCTAATTTAAATATTCTTGAAGGAAGCCTACAGGTACCAGCGCTGAGATCGCGGGAAAAATCAGAGTGAGAAATAGATTGAGAACGAAAAATTGACGAATTCGTATATCCGTATCAATTGGTATATCTGTAAACACATTACCTAGAAAATCATTATCATCATTATAAATATATGGTTTATAAATGTAAAATCAAGAATTGTTTAATTCAAATTCAAACAAGCTCATCATCTGCTTCAACACTTTTTCTTTCACTTCTTGCATCGGCACTTCATAGCCTAGTTCGAGGCTCAGTGATGTAACACCTTTATCAACGATACCGCAAGGAACTATGCTATTGAAATAATTGAGGTCATTATTAATATTAAAAGCGAAGCCATGCATCGTCACCCATCGACTGCAACGCACACCGAAAGCACAAATCTTCCTGGCTTTTTTATCATCTTCACCATCCAACCAAACTCCGGTTAATCCTGCTACGCGTCCGGAGGAAATTCCATATTCGGCTAAAGTGAGCATGACGCTTTCCTCGAGATAACGCAAATATTTATGGATGTCGTTGAAAAAATAATCGAGATCGAAAATGGGATAGCCCACCAATTGTCCGGGTCCATGATAAGTAATATCACCGCCGCGATTAATTTTATAATAGGTGGCTCCTATCTCTTCAAGTTTTTTTTCATCGGCGAGCAGATGTTTTTCATCGCCACTTTTTCCGATTGTAAAAACGGGAGGATGTTCGCAAAACAGCAAGTGATGAATGGGAGGATGCTTCTCTGATTCTTCGCGTTCACGATTCTCCATTTTTTGGCGCACGGTTTCGGCGAGAAGAGATTCTTGTAAATCCCATGCTAACTTATAATCGATGGAGCCGAGGTCTTGGTAGTGTACTTTTTGCATAACGCCGCGCAAAGATACGAGTTATGGAACACTGAATACTAGGAATGGAACACTGATTTATTATTGCCTGCCCGCCGCGGCGGGATGGTCATGATTTATTATGTAAATAAGTAGAAATATAAAGCTTTATCATACGTTAAATTTTCTCATATTTGACTATGCGAAAATTACTGAGTCTTTGCCTTTTATGTGTTGCTGGTTTTTTGCAAGCGCAAACATGGACCGCCTTGCCTGATTTTCCAGGATCGGCGCGGGATGATGCAGCGGGCTTTTTAATTGGGACTGATTTTTACGTGGGAACAGGACTCGATGGCGGATTCAATGCGCAGCGGGATTTTCAGGTTTTGGACTTGCAAAGCGAAACATGGTCGATAGGAATTCCGATGCCTGCAGGAACAGAGCGGCAATATGCTTCGGGCCTGAGTGTAGGAAACTATGGATATATATTCGGAGGCATTGGTCCCGGTTCTGTTTATCTTAATGATCTCTATCGATTCGATCCATCATTGAACAATTGGACAGCGATGACTCCCATGCCGGCCTTCGGCAGAAGAGCAGCCATGGCCTTTGCATTGAACAATTCAATATATATCATCGGGGGCAATAATCCCGGACAGTCAAGCATTAACGAAGTTTGGAAATACGACATCCCAAACGATTCATGGACAGCAATGAATAATTTCCCTTTCTCCGCACTTTGGCGCGCTGCGGTAACGGCTACTAACGGAAAAGGCTATGTGTTTGGCGGCATCGATAGTAGCGGAAGCTACAGCAATATTTTGTACGAATACGATCCGGGCAACGATACTTGGATTTCATTGGCCACCTTCCCCGGTAACGGCAGGGCCTATACGCAAATGGTGCCCATGGCTAATGGTTTGGTTTTTTTCGGGGGTTATGAAAACGGGAATATCTATCAAGGTGATTTATGGATGTATCATTTAGCATCGAATACTTTTATACCTTACAATCCAATTCCCTCGTTGGCGCGCCGCGGTTATGTAAGTTGTAGCAGCAACAATACTCTTTACATCAGCACCGGACTCAATTCCATTCCCGCCCGCACGGCAGAAACTTGGAAGGTAAATGGATTAGTTGGCTTCGAAGAACTCCAGCCTAAAAACTCTATTTTTTATCCCAATCCTTTTAGTCAAAATCTTTGGTTTCGGGAAGATGGTCTTTTAGAAATTTACGATTTGCAAGGAAAATTATTAATAAAAAGTGAAATAAAAAACAATTTCATCAGCTTGGAACATTTGAGTAAAGGAATGTATTTTTTGAAATTTACCAATGAGAAGGGAGAGGTTTTTTTGAGCAAAAGTTTAAAATCTGAATAAGAATATGAATACATTTTTAAACGCAGGGCTCGCAGCGAAAATCATAAAAAATCATGACCATCCCGCCGCGGCGGGCAGGCAATAATAAATCAGTGGCCCATGATTAATTCAGAATGCAGAATTATGAATTCAGAATTGGCTAGCGCTATACTTTTCTAGATTAATTTAGAGAAGGTCAAAACAATCGAGGGTGAAGGTCTTCGACTTCACTCCAAGGCTTTTTGAAATTGGCACATTGGTGAGTTGGTGGTCCCACAGCCTGCCGAAGGGCAGATTTCTTTTGGTCTTTGAACCATCAGCGAGAATCAGTTAAATCCGTCACTTCTTGTTTACCATTTCTAACACTAGAGGCACAAGAGAACACAAAAGTGCACAAGAGACGCTTTGTCTATGATTCTATTTTGAACTCTAGTGACCTCTAGTGCCTCTAGTGTTAAAAAAAGGTTTGCAGAGGTCGCGGTGAGAAACAGAATGAGAGCCATAAAGCGACACATTCGTAAATTAGTAATTATTCGTACATCCGTAAACTAAATTCGTACATCCCTAAACCAAATTCGCTTGCACTGAACTTGTCGATGTGTATATCCGTACCAATTCGTACATTCTTAAACCAAATTCGTATATCCGTAAACCAAATTCTGAATTCTGAAATCTGAATTCTTAATTCTTAATCAACCCAATCCCCATGTTCTTTAATCAAATCGATCAAGGCCTCCACGGCTAATTCGGTGTTGATGCTTTTGCGGACAACTTCGCGGCCTTTGTAGAGGGTGATTTTGCCCGGACCGGAACCCACGTAGCCGTAGTCGGCGTCGGCCATTTCGCCCGGACCGTTTACTATGCAACCCATAATGCCGATTTTTAATCCCTTGAGATGATCGGTGCGGGAACGAATTTTTGCGGTTGTCTCCTGCAAATCGAAAAGCGTGCGTCCGCAGCTAGGACAAGAGATGTATTCGGTTTTGCTGATGCGTGTACGCGCTGCTTGTAAGATTCCGAAAGCCAAACTATTTATCTTTTTCGGAGATACCTCACCGTTAGTACTGAGCATGATTCCATCTCCATACCCATCTAACAGTAAAGCACCGGCATCGGTAGAAGCAAAGAGTTGTAAATTATCTTCCGTTACATTAGAATAATGGCGTTGAATCACCACCGGGATCTTCGCATCCCAACTTTGCAATTGAATAAAAACTTGACGTAATGCTGGCATCGCATGTTCATTCTCCGTAGATAAAAGCAAAACTATATTTCCGGCACTTAAAATATCGGAATGATTTTTCAACACCTCCATCTCTTCCGATTTCACCGAAATAAAATTCAAGTGCTCCGATTTTTTATTGCTTTGGATAAACGCATCCAAAGAAAACATAGGAAAAGTTCGCGCTTTCTCCGCTTTATTTTGCCAAACATCTGCATCGACAATGATGCCCAAGGTTCCGGGAATTTCAAAATCGATCATTCGTTTTCCGGTATAAATATAATCGCAAGCTTGATCGCCAATGTTCCATTTATCGGTAGGAACAGAATAATTATAACCCACAGCAAAAAATGATGCAGCACTCAATTTCTCCACCTTCGAAAAATCTGCAATCACTCGCGGCACCTGATGGGCGCCGAAATTATTTACTTCATGAGATGTTCTTCGTACGTATTCGAAAGGATGAAAGGGGAAAACGACTCCCGAGTTTAAAATTATTTTTCCTTCATGCACATGCATCTCCGGAAATTCGGGCAACATAGCATGGCTCATTCTATTGCTGTATCGATCTACCAAAGCTTTCGCCACCGGAATTTCGAACTCAGGATCTTCGGTGAGAGAAACTCTAACGGTATCGCCTATACCATCTTCCAGTAAGGTGCCAATTCCCGCCGCTGATTTAATTCGTCCGTCCTCGCCTTCTCCTGCTTCAGTCACTCCTAAATGCAATGGATAATTCATTTCTTCCAAACGCATCCTGTAAATCAAAGTACGATAAGCCTGCACCATCACCTGCGGATTACTCGACTTCATACTCAACACAATGTTATGATAATTCTCCGCTTCGGCGATGCGCAAAAATTCCAATGCCGACTCCACCATTCCATGTGCTGTATCACCATAGCGACTCATGATGCGATCGCTCAACGAACCATGATTGGTCCCAATGCGCATCGCAGTGCCGTACTCCTTACAAATTTTTAATAAAGGAATAAAGCGCTCACGAATACGATCCAACTCTTCATTGTAAGCAGCATCATCGTACTCAATAAAAGCAAATTTTTTCTTATCGGCAAAATTGCCCGGATTAATCCGCACTTTCTCCACGATACGCGCCGCTGCTTCGGCTGCATTGGGTGTAAAATGTATATCGGCAATGAGCGGCGTTGAAAAACCACGTTTCTTTAATTCCGATTTTATATTCGCTAAATTTTTTGCTTCATTAATACTTGGCGCCGTGATACGCACATACTCACAACCGGCTTCAATCATTCGAATGCTTTGCTCCACCGTAGCCAAAGTATCCATCGTATCGGTGGTAGTCATGCTTTGAATGCGGATGGGATTAGTACCGCCTAAAGCCACATCTCCCAGTTTCACTTCACGGGTCAACAAACGTTCGTAACGTGTCAGGCTATTGCAATACACACCATTGAGCTTATTCATTGTCATAATTCTGCAAAGATACACGACAAAACAGAAAACATTGGCCCAAATTATCGCTTATAATTTGCTGAGAACTAGAAAAGTTATACATTCGAGCTATAAATTAAAAAACCATGCGTTCACTATCCACTATCTTGCTTGTATTCTGTTTGCAAGCCTCACTCATCGCGCAACCTTGCGATAACAACACCAATTCATTAAGTTTCAGTTCGGCTTCGGTCAATTTCACTAGCGATGTGAATCTGGCACCCGACAGTTTCATCACTGTTGAAGCTTGGATTCGCGCCACCTCTTGGGCCACCACTAATTTTGAGGGTACCATCCTCTGCAAACACAGCTGGAGTTTGGGCGAACAAGGCTACGTATTAAGAGCCGGAAATAACGGACAAGCAAATTTTACTGTTTGCGGAAAAGACCAAGCAGGCACTTCCATCTCCTGGGTAACGGCCATCAGTGCAACAGGTTCAATGACTTTAAATACTTGGTATCATTTAGCAGGAACTTATGATGGAGATTCGGTTCGGGTATATATAGATGGCATACAAAAAGGTGCAGCAGCACTTCCTGATGGAATGATTCAAGGATTAGCCTTTCCGATTAAAATTGGAAGATTATCGGATCAAAGTCAGTCACAAACACGCTATTTCTCCGGACTCATCGACGAAGTTCGTGTTTGGGACAGAGCATTAAGTCCCTCTGAAATCCTCTCTAAAAAAGGAAATCATTTAGATGCCGGCATGGAAACGGGCTTGGTGGGTTATTGGAGATTTAATGAAGGCACAGGAACCAGTATTGTGGATCAAACCATCAACGGAAACAATGGAACATTAGCATCAGCAACATGGAATTCTAACATCCCGTTCAACCAATCGACCACGGCGCCCGTTATTATACCAAACGGCACTACCATGACATCATCCATTACGGCAGTATCTTACCAATGGAACTGGAACGGTTTCCCCATTGGAGGCGCAAACGGACAAAGCTGGACAGCCACTACAAATGGAACTTATACACTTACTATTACAGATTCGGCTGGATGTATGGCTACTTCGGGACCATATATTATTACCGGCGTAGGAATACAGGAAATTTCTGCAGATTATATTCAAGTAAAAAATAATATTTCGCAATTAATCATCAGTTTGAAAAACGGCGAAAAAATAAAGCAAGTAGAAATTTATAATACTTCTATGCAACGCATCGGTAAAGTTGATCAGGCGAACACAGAAATCATTTGGGAAAAAGGACATTTAGCAAGCGGCGTTTATACGATTTCCATTATCAACGAAAACAAACAGCGGGGAGTTTATCGCTTTGTGGAAATGTGAGTTTGGAGATCGGAGTTTTAAGTTGATAATTAAATTTAGGCCAAGTCAGAAAATCGAGTATCGAGTATCGAATATCGAGTATCGAGTATCCAGCATCGAGCATCGAGTATCCAGCATCCAGCATCGAGCATCGAGCATCGAGTATCGAGCATCGAGTATCTAGCATCTAGTATCGAGCATCGAGCATCGAGTATCGAGTATCGAGTATCGAGTATCGAGTATCTAATTTTAAAAACATATATCATGAAAAACTATTTAAAAAGTATTTTAGTAATTACAATTTTATTTATTTCGGCTTGTAATAAAGACGAAAATAATATCAGCGGAAATTCTACATCGCTTACTACGAGTATTACTGGTCGAATATTAGATGAAAACGGTGTGGCACTAGTTGGGGTGAATGTAAATGCGGGAGGAAAAGCGACTCAAACTGATATTTGGGGGATTTATTATTTAGAAGGCATTCAACTCAACAAAAAACGTGATTTGGTACGTGTAAGTTATCAGGGAAGATGGAATCATGTTTGCGGATTTATTCCCTCAAGCAGTCTGAATTACCTGAATATTTATTTACCTGCAGCACCCACTTTACTAAGTGTTGATGCTAACACCGGTGGACTTTTAAACTTACCAGGAAATGCAACAGTAAGTTTTCCGGCCAATGCTTTTTCATACAGCTCCGGATTGAGTTACACAGGAGCTGTTAAAGTGGAAACAGTTACACTTTCACCCGATCAGGACAACTTTGAATTGAGCGCACCGGGAGGTGATTTTCTTGGTACTAGAACTAATGGAGATGACGTACTCTTATTGTCTTATGGGATGGTAGGAATAAAATTATTTGACAACAACAATCAAGAATTACAGATGGCAAGCGGCAAAATGGCAACATTGACTTTTCCTATCATTCAAGATTTTCAAAGTGCCGCTCCGACTACAATTCCACTTTGGCATTTGGATGAAAATTCAGGTTTATGGATAGAAGAAGGAAGTGCAGTTCGCAGCGGGAATATTTACAGCGGGCAGGTGAGTCATTTTACCTTTTGGAATTACGATGATGCACGTCCATACTTTACCGTCCATGGCAGAGTTGCGAATTGTTTTGATGTTAGTTTACCAAATATATTAGTCTCAGCACATAGTCAAACTCCAAATTCTGGCGGACATGGTAATTCAGATGCAAATGGACAATTTTCCGGATATGCTCCTGCCAATGAAGTACTGAATATTAAGATGTATGGCTTTACGCATAGTACGCTCCCTCCGCAAGCTGCTTTAAGTGATTATACAATACCTGTTGCTTTAGATCCAGGATTAATTACACAATGTGGTGTAACGTATTCCGGATTCATTCGAAATTGCGCTGGACAAGCTAAAATTGCTACCGTTTTATTTCTTGATTCTTTAGATAAATATTTGGGACATTGTTTTTCATCAAGTAATGGAAGTTTTTCATATACAACACCTCCGGGAAAAGTAAAAATTGTTTCTTATAACACTATATTTTACACCTCGTTAGACACCAACGTAAATCAATCACAATATGCGAATGTTGGCAATCTATACTTATGTGATACCACGAACTTGTCCAATAATTTTCAACTCACCTTTCAAAGTCCACTTGGAAATATACCCATCTCCTTCGAGGTTAGTTCCTGCGATGTAAATCAGGGAACTATTCATATTGAATATACAGATTCGAGCAATGGAGTAAGTTCTGATTTCAGTATTGTAAATCCACAATATGCCATTGGAAACTATAATTGGAATGGAACCACATGCACCATTCAAGGCGAAGTAATTTATAATGGAACTACGTATACCATATATCCTTCTACACAGTTGGGAAGTACAAGCATCACTGCCGCTCCGGGGATAGGCGCTAACGTTATAGGAACTTTTAGCGGACCCGTTACCCTCAGCGGAACCGGAGTTCCCAGTATTCCGGGAACACTATCAGGATCATTCAATGTTTTTAGAAACAATTAATCAAATCATTTAAATATAAAAAAATTTAACATGAAAAAGATCTTATTTATTCTTCTCGCAATTTGCAGCGCATTTATTTTTTCTTGTAACAAAGATGAAAACAATGACCCGGCAAGTTCTTCTTCCGAAATTACTATTAATGTAATCGGACAAATTAAAGATGAAAACGGTGCAGGATTAAGCAATGTTACCGTTGAACTGGGAAACAAAACTGCAACAACGAACAATTACGGAATTTTCCTGCTTGAAAAAGTGCACGTGAACAATTGTTAGTATCTAGTGCATTTAGACAAATCAAAACTTGAAATTGTAATAAAGTGAAAGCAATCGTTTATACAAAATATGGTCCGCCGGAAGTTGCGAAATTAATGGAGGTTGACAAACCAAAACCAAATGAAAAGGAGGTACTGATAAAAGTAATTGCTTCCACAGTAAACAGAACCGATTCAGGTTTTCGAAGTGCGGAGTATTTTATATCACGGTTTTGGAGCGGACTTCTTAGACCTAAATATTCGATTTTAGGATGTGAGTTTGCAGGCTGCATTGAAGAAATCGGGAATAAGGTGAGCATGTTCAAAGTAGGCGACAAAGTTTTTGGCTTTAATGATAAAACTTTTGGAGGGCATGGAGAATATCTTACGATTGCCGAAAGTGCTGCCCTTACAATTTTACCTGCTAACTTATCCTATGAGCTAGCTGCTGCAATTACCGAAGGAGCTCATTATGCACTCTGCAACATAAGAGCAGCCAAAGTAACGAGCGGACAAAGTGTGATGGTGTATGGAGCAACAGGAGCCATTGGCTCTGCGGCAGTACAAATTTTAAAAACGCTCGGTACCCATGTTACAGCCGTTTGCAATACAAAAAACGTAGCGCTAGTAAAATCTCTAGGTGCAGATGTCGTTATTGATTATCAAACAAAAGATTTCACAAAAACAGAAACAAGATTTGATTTAATATTTGATGCTGTAGGCAAAAGTTCATTTGGAAAATGTAAAACGTTATTAAAGAAAAAAGGAATTTATATTTCAACTGAACTTGGCAAGAATGCAAGCAATGTTTTTTTGGCCCTCACGACTCCTATTTGGGGCGGAAAAAAAGTTTTATTTCCATTGCCAACAATCAATAAAGAAGATGTCGTTTATTTAAAAGATCTTGTTGACAAAGGATTATTTAAACCAGTCGTTGACCGGTATTATAAATTAGATGAAATTGTAGAGGCTTACAAGTATGTTGAGTCCGGACAAAAAACCGGGAACGTAATTTTAAAAGTACAAGATGAATAAGAGTCCTTCACTAAACTAGTTTCGCTTCGTTGGTATTCTATGGTGAAAAAAATACGACTGCTGTGTTTCGTAAAATAGTTTCGCACAATGCCTGCTTCACGCTACACAAAGTTCCGTCAATCAAATTTCGAGAAATAATTATTCTTTCTGCAAGGTAAAATAATCATTCATTGGATCCAATACAAAATCGATCCAGCCATTGGCGGTTTTGTCACATTCTTCCTGAGAAGGAAAATTGGTGTGTTCAATGACTATGTCCGTTCCGGCCGGATGCATCATGAAGCGAAGATGCACTTTTGAGAATTTACTTTGTTTGTCCCACTCGGCGGGTTTCCAAGTAAAACCTAATTCTTTGTCGAGTACGTAATGTGTAATTTCACCTTTTACCCATCCATCAAACATTTCAAATGGGCCACCGATTTCAGAAGAAACAACAGACAGTCCTCCACCCCACAAATCGATGATGCCAGGATCGGTGAAGGCCTCAAAAGTATCTTCTTGATTTGCGTACATCACATAGGTAGCTTTCCAGGAATAATTTGCCATGGCAATAAATTTTTAATTCGAATTCTTAATTCATCAAATTTTTTAAGGAATGAAAACTACACGCTTGGTAAACTGACCTTCGTTTACTGTAATGCGCAAGAGGTAAATTCCATTCATTCCTTTATTATCAATTTCTGTTTGCAGCACCCCTGTCTGAGCATTTACTGTTTTTACGGAAATCAATCTTCCGGTTACATCCAACAATTCGATTTTTATTTCTTCCGCTTGTTTCAGATTTAAACTC
>Ga0335396_10001222_pt1 | contig 33473 bp, 28 predicted proteins | sample FRY02_FD_205743 | JGI IMG/M metagenome (GOLD analysis project Ga0335396, IMG submission 205743) | Freshwater microbial communities from Lake Fryxell liftoff mats and glacier meltwater in Antarctica - FRY-02 (spades assembly) (version 2) | ecosystem: Environmental > Aquatic > Freshwater > Ice >... | reverse complement strand
TCGTCGACGGCGTAAAAGGTGACTTCGGCTCCGGCGACGGGCTGATTCAGGTGATCGAGCACGGTGGCGGTGAGTTCGATCTCTTCACCGGGCTGGTAGTACTCGGCCGCACCCGTGTTGATCGTCGTCGTGAGGGTCACGGCGGGATCTTCGACATCGAGCTGGCAATAGCCGAGCCGGTAGTCGGCCGAGGGATGGATATGCGGGCTCTCACCGGAACCGCGGATGATGAGGAGCGAGGCAAACAGATTCGGCGCCGCTCCGTCCTCAATCGGGATCTCGAGGACAGTCTCGTATTGATCGATCATCAGAGAACGGGTCGAGCGCACTCCGCCTCGCTCGACGGAGAGCAGCGCGTGACCGAAGACGGGAGTGCGGGCGAGCAACTTTGCGGTGTCGCCGACCTTGTAGGTAGTTTTGTCAGGGACGAGATCGATGCGGATGACATCGTGCCATGACCACGAGGGCTCTTCCGCCCCGATGACTCGGAAATGGCTGCGGGTGATGACATTGCGCCCTTTTCCATCCCGTGCCGTGAGGGTGACCTGGAAGTCACCGGCTTGGGGGAAAGTGATGTCGTGCGGCATCGCGCGGGTGAGCCCGGTGGCGGGATCAATCACGGTTTTGAGAACGACGGGCGTGTCGGAGATCGTGCGCATGCGCTTGTCATTGCGATGGGTCATCTTGCCGTTCGCGCCCATGACCTTGACGGTGGTCCACTCCTCTTTTTCCACGAGGATGCCGGTCTCGACCGCTGCGGTGTAGGCCTCGCCTTTGGTATTCACCGCCGCGAGGGAGAAGGTCGCGGTGTCCCCGGCGCGTTGAACGCCCTCGGGAAGACGGAGACCGAGGTAGAAGTCAGAGCTGTGCACCGTGAAGCGCTTCGAACCGGAGATCGTCTGCTGATTCGCATCGGTGACCGAGGCTGTGAGGCTGACCTCGCGCGGGCCGGGGTTGAGGCTCTGTTCGGGCAGGGTGAAAGCGGCGGTGGCCTCGCCCTTCGACGTCAGGGCGAGGGTGCCCTCGGTGCTGAAGATCTCTTCGTCGATCGTGCGATTGCCGAACTCGAACTCATCGAATCCGCGGGGACGCGGGAACTCGTTCTGCGCATAGGCCATCCAGGTGAGCTCGGCCTTGGAGAGCGGCTTGCCCATGTAGTAGCTGGCGCTGATGGGAATGACGAGCTCTGCGCCCTCTTCGTATTCTTCAGCCGAGGCGATTCTGACTTCGAAGGTATTGACCCGGTAGTCCTCGACCTGGAAGGAGTAGGTCGAGATGAGACGCCAGTCGGGATGCTCCCCCTCGGCGAGGGCGGGATTACAATCGACCTCGATGGAGTGCCAGCCCATGCCCTCGGCGGGCAGGGTGAATGCCTCGTCAAAACTGCCCTTGTCACTGTAGGTCACTTCGCGCTCGAAGAGCTTGCGATGACGCGCATCGAAGACGCGGAAGTTCGCGACGCCCTTGCCTGCCCCGAGGAGCTTGTCGGTATCGATGAAGCGGGAGATCGACTTTACCTTCACCTCGTCGCCGGGTCGGTAGACATTGCGATCGGTGAAGATGAGGGTGCGGCGCTCGCCGTCGAGGAGATCGTCGTAGCGCTGCCGGATGCCGAAGCTCCAGAGTCCGACATTATTGAGGTCTTCGTGGAACTGGATGACATGGCGGTCGGCCCCGAGAGAGGCGTCGAGGAAAAGCCGGTCTTCTTTGCCGCCGTAGGTGTCACCCGCGATCCGGAGGGTGCCGCTCTCGTCGGTCACCGCCTCGGCGATCACGGCAGCTTTCTCATCGAGCAGCTTCACCGTCAGCCCCGCGAGGGGAGCGCCGCTCTTCAGGGAAAATCCGTAGACGACGGTGCCTTCGTCGGACTGCTTCCAGGCAAGTCCGAGATCGGTGAGCTGGATGAGGGACTGCGCCCCGACGGAGAGATCGTCCCGCGTCGAGGAGGCACCCTCGCTGCAGAGATAGAAGGCACCGGTCGCGGTGCCCTTCATCATTTCGTCCCATGTCAGGGTGACGGTCTCGGTCTTGTCGAGCTCGGCGGTGGTATCGCGGAACTGATCGTAGACCGTCTTGCCGGGGATCGCCTCGAAGGTGAGCGACTGCTTTTCGCCCCAGCCTTGATACTTGTCGCCATAGTCGCGCATGGCGGTGATGAGGTCCTTGCCCACGAGGTGCTTCACGCGGGTGCGCAGGCCGGTGAGGTTGCCGGTGCGGATCTCGAACTTGCGGTGGCCGGTCGAGTTCTGCGTCGTGGAAAAGGTCGGGTAAGTGATGAAGCCGGGGTTCGGCATAAAAGTGACCTTTTTCTCCACGACTTGAGCAAGTTGGGTCGTGTCATTCGCGAGGATGCCGTCGCGCACCGTCACGGTGTACTCGACTCCATAGTCAAATTTCCCGTTGATGAGGATCTGATAGGAATTGGCGAGGATCTCCTGCCCCTCGGGCTTTGGCGAGACGGTGACATACTCCTCCAGTTTCGCCGGAGTGAACGAGGCCTCGAGGGAACTCTTGCCATGCCGGATGACGAGTTGGAGACTCGAGTCATAACTGTTCGCGGCGGTCACTTCGCTGATCTCGAACGGCATCAGGTCGCCGAGGTAGTCGAGCCGCCCCTCGATGATCTCGTGGCTGCCGTCAGTGCTGGCGAGCCCGGGACTGGCGTTGATGAACCAGGTGCCGCCGAGAGGCAGCGCCGAGGCGGGACGGATCAGGACAAAATGCTCCGGAACGAGATCGACCGGGGGCGTCTGGCGAAACGCGTCGATTTGCGTCGGCGTCGGCCTTGAGGCGGTGACGGCGGCAAAGCGCTCGTGCGGCTGATCGTAGAGGCGTATCCCACCAGCGACGGCGTCGGGATTGACGGGGACATTGAACTGGAGCAGGACCGGCGAGTCAGGCTTCAGCGGATTTTCGTCCGTGAAGTTGTAAGGGTAGCGGTCAAAGGTGAGACTCGATTTTTCCCCCGCCTCCTGCGCGATGAGTGGCAGGGCGGTGAGCAGCGAAAGAGGCGCGAAGAGGAGGGATCGGAAAATAACGGAACAGCGTTGGGTATTCATGGGACGCGAAGACTGGAGTCGACTCGGGAGAGCGACGATTACTACGCACGGGTTATGCGAAGTCTTCCATGCCGCCGGTGAGTTGACAGAAAAGACCTCTATCCTCCGCTACGATTGGGATCGCCCCGAGCTTAGCGGATGCGTTTTAAAGGACAAGAAAGATTCCCGTATTCTCCTCGCGCCGGTCGGCCCAGCGTTCCTTGTAGGCCGAGTGCATCCCGAGATCGTAGCGCGTGATACCCCCGGCCTCGCAGCGACGCAGGTTCTCGAGCTGGAGCCGGTTGCCCAGCCCGAGCGGGCGCAGCTCTTCGATGAAGCTCATCTGGAGACCCCGATAGGTGTCACCGGCGACTCCGCCGAAGATGTAGGCGACGTCCTCGTCCCCCCGCCGGGCAAAGAGGAGCCGCAGTTCCCCGCCGGCTCGCAGGGCGGTGAGGAGTGATCGGTAAAAGGCGGCGTATTCGGGAGCGATGAGAATATCCGTCCCCTCACGCCATTTGTAGGTCTGCGCCTGGACCGCGAGGATACGGGCAAAAAGATCGTCGGCGGAGTCGCCTCCCGCCTCGACGATTTCGATTTCGCCGCTCTTTTCCGAGTCCCGCAGGGTGCGGCGGAACTTGGGAGAGCGGCGACCGAGCCAGCCCTCGAGCCCCTCGTCGAGGTCGATGATCATGCACTCGGTCACCGGGAACTCGGAGTAGCGCCCCGCCACCTCCTGCATCCTCCGGATCGCCCGATGGAGCGGCCCCCCGCAGCGTATCCCTCCGAGGCAGAGCCCCACCCGCCCGGGAATCCAGCGGTGAACCGCGCGGAGCAGATCGACGATGCGGTCCGGATCCCCGGCCACGGGAGAGCTGAACATCCAGGAGACTTCGAAGGGAAAATAGATCCCGTCCCGCTCGCGCTCGACGAAGATCATCCAGGCGCCTTCGTCCTCGACGATGAGATGCGATCGACTGCTCTCCGCCCCGTGGAGCGCATCGTGCGCCGCGAGCTGCCAGGCCGGTCCGGTGCAGAAGGCCGAGATACCGGGGGTGTGGACCGCAGCGGTCGCCAGCTCTCCGGCTCGTTCGCGAAACTCTTCGAGGGTGAGTCGCTGCATGGGCCTCGAGGTGAAAAATGCGGACTCTACCCTGTCGGGACAGTGAGCTAACCCTGTCAGGTCGGTCACGGTTTGAGAAAAGCAGGGATGAGCTGGCCGTCGCGGCTCAGCACTATGACCGTCGTTTTATCCTGCGGCAGGGAGCCTAGGAGATCGTAAAAGGTCGCCACGTCGGTGACGGGATCCTGATTAATGCCGTGAATGAGATCGCCGGGGAGGAAACGCTTCGCCGCCTGGGAATCGGACTTCACCTCTTTGATGACGACGGCGGCGGTCGTCGCGGGCAGGCCCACGGCGGTCCGCTGGGCGGGAGTGAGATCGCTCACCGTGATCCCGAGGGCCTCGGCGATGGACTGCCCCGTCGCGGAAATGTCGGAACGCAGCTTCAGGGTATTCGTGTCTGACTTGGCGATGGCCTCCACCGCAGCCTCCATCGACTGACCTTTGCGGATCACGGTGAGTTGGACCACTTCCCCGGCCTTTTTTGCACGGATACGGGTGAGGGTGTCTTCCGCGCTATTGGCAACTTTGCCGTCGAATTTCACAATGACATCGGCCGGTTTCAGCCCGGCGACTTCGGCGGGAGAATCTTTGACCACGTTGGTGATGAGCGCGCCCTGGGTGCTGTTCAGCCCTAGGGCGATGGCGTAGTTCCGCGAGATGTTATCGACTTCGACACCGATGTAACCTCGAATGAGGGGGCGACCGAGAACGATGGCCTCGAAGACCTCTTTCGCCTCATTGGCCGGGATCGCGAGACCGATGCCCTGCCAGACCCGGACATCCTGCTGACCGGTAAAGATCGCGACATTGACCCCGATGACTTCGCCCCGCACATTCACGAGAGGGCCGCCCGAGTTCCCCGGGTTGATGACCGCATCGACCTGAAAATACTCGTTGGCCCCGTCGCTGAGCTCCCGCTGCTTGGCACTGATGATGCCGCGGGTCACGGTCTCACTGAGGCCGAACGGGTTTCCCACCGCGAGGACCATCTCCCCGACCCTCACTTTTTCGGAGTCGCCGAAGGCCAGGGGCCGCAGCGCGGGGATCTGACCGCCCCCGGGTGCCGTGAGCTGGAGCACGGCGACGTCGACGTTGGGGTCGCTCCCGATCCACTCGGCGTCATACTGACTTCCGTCGTGCAGGGTCACGCGGATCTTGTCCACCCCCGCGACGACGTGGTGATTGGTCACGATGTGGCCCTGCTCGGTCACGATGAACCCCGAACCGAGGCCGGGCGACTGGTAATTCTCGTTCTGCCGATAACCGAAGAGGCCGAACGGATCCGTCGGGATGACCCGGGTGACATTCACATTCGTCGTCGTGTCGATACTGACGACGGACGGCACGACCGCATCGGTGAGGTCGGCGAGAGAGCGGTTCGTCTCTTCGAGAATGGCGGTGTTGTTAAGGTCGAGCGGAGCCGCACGCAGGAGCGGCTTGGCTTCGTTCTGAGCGATGAGCGGCGGCTCCCCGATGGCGGCGGTGATGGGGCGTCGTTTGAGAAGATCGAAGATGTCGTAGCGCCCCACCGTATCGATGAGTCCGAGGTAGAGAACGGCGGAAAATCCGCCGATGAGAGCGACGCCGAGGAGGTGTTTAAAAAATCGGGCCATGTTCCTTTTCAATAGGGGTGAAAGAGAGGGAGCTTATTCTACTTCTAGCTTATCCACCTCCGGAAAAGACTCCACCATCTTTTGATCCTCGGGGGCGAGGTCGTTGATGGTGATGGTCCACTTTTGGCCGGAGGCATCCTGGACGATGACTTTCGCCCCATCGTGTCTGACGAAGCGGGCGAAGATTTCTTTCCCGAGATAGTTCGACCAGTCCCTGTATCCCTGCGAGATGAGCCGGGTCTTTTGCCCCTTGACCGACTCGATGACGGGCCGGCAGGCGCCGACGAGTTCGTTAAAATAATCGACCGGCCGCCCCGTGCGGTAGCCGCGGATCCCCCGCTCGACTTCACCGTTGGGATTGAAAATGAGCACGTTGGGGTAGCCCTTGACCTTGAATCGATCTTTGATGCGGCGCAGTGCGTCGGGGGCGTCGGTGTAGTTGCGGGGGTAGTTGAGGTAGCAGATGACGAGATTTCCCTTCACGAAGTTGTTGAAGCTCTTCGTGGCAAAGACCTCTTGCGAGAGGGCCATCGCCTGGGTATTCCAGATGCCCGTGAAAACGAGCATGAGGGGTCGCTGCTCGCGCTGGGCGCGGTCGAAGGCGTGGTGCGGATTGATCTCCCACCAGGCGCTCTCGGGATCTTCCGGGAAGACCTGGACCCGCTCGGGCCGCTCGTCCTCGATCACGCGGGACTGGCTCTGCATTTCCGAAATCGTCGCCCCCGTGGGAACGACTTTTTCATTGGGTTTGGTGATGATGGGTTTGCTGGAGGGGGTGACCATCTCGCCCGGTTCGATCGGCGCCGTCAGCGGCGGAGCGGATGCGGGGCCCTCGCCGGGAGCCATCGGTCCGGGGGCGAAGACATCCTGCCCGGGTGCGGCGGGTGCGGCGGGCGGAACGGGCGCATTGACCCGCCCTCCGCCATCCTGCGCGCTCACTGGCGACGGTCCCGCCGGTCCCGCAAGCAGGGTCCAGAGGAGCAAGGTGGTGGTAAGGCGAAGCGACATGCCGGGGTAAAGGTAACAAAGCTCCGAATTTTGGATAGGAAAATTGACAAGAGGCGGGACCATTGCTCTGTTTGCGATCCTTCCCGGGCGCATGCAATGGAAAAGCGCAAAACGACACTCAGCTTCTACTCCGCCCTCTTCTTTGCACTCCTTTTTCTGGTGTGGGTGGTGTTTTCCGGCTTTTTCGACGCCTTTCACCTGACTCTGGGGCTTATCTCCTGCGGGATCGTGACTTGGATGTCCTCTGATCTCCTTTTCGAAAACCGCAGCACCTCTCTGCGCCGCCGTCTCGTCCAGTTCGGGCGGTTGGTGAACTATATCTTCTGGCTGCTCTGGCAGATCGTCATCGCCAACGTCTTTCTCATGCGCCTCGCTTTCGGCCCACGGGAAAACCTGCAGCCGCAAATCGTGCGGTATGAGTGCGGGCTGAAGAGCGACTTCGAGAAATTTCTCCTCGCCAATTCCATCACTCTTACCCCGGGGACAGTGACGATCAAAATTCTCGGGAGCACCTATTACGTCCACGCGATCAATGATGAGGCCGCGGCCGGGCTCGACGGCGAGATGGAGCGACGCATCGCCGGTATTTTCGCGGAAGATGACGGGATCCGGAAAGGAGCCCCCGCGACGACATGATCACTTTCGAAAAGTTCTCGATCGGGGTGGGAGCGGTGCTCCTGCTCCTGATGCTGCCGGCGATCTACCGCATCATGGTCGGGCCCACTGCGCTCGACCGCATCGTCGCGACCAATATCATCGGCACGAAGACTGCGGTGATGCTGATCATCATCGGGGTCATCTTTGAGCGCGTCGAGATGTTCGTCGACTTCGCCCTCGCCTACGCGCTGCTCAACTTCACCGCGTCCATCGCGGCGGCACGCTTCCTGCACAGGTCCAGAGAAACCGGCGGAGCCGCCGCCGGCATGACCGGAACCGACGGAGACTAAACCATGGCCACGATCGTTACCATCATCAGCGTCATCCTCATCCTCGCAGGGCTCTTCTTCTTCCTTGGCGCGGCGGTTGGTCTGCTGCGCTTCCCCGACTTCTACGTGCGCATGCACGCCGCCGGGAAAGGCGACACCCTCTCGAGCCTGCTCGTCATCCTGGGCTTCGCCGTCTACCAGCTCCACGACTTCCACAGCTTTTCCCACGACTGGCTCACCCTCCTCGTTATCCTGAAACTGCTCGCCGTCGTCGTCTTTATTTTCCTGACCAGCCCCACCGCCACGAGCGCCCTCATGGACGGAGGGTGGGAGGATAATGTGAAACCCGTCATCAGCGAAGGACGCAGTAATCATCTGGAGGATGATTGCGGAAACGCTTAACCCGTCTGCCCCGTGATCCTCTCGTTCGACATCATCATCCTGATCTTCCTCATCGTCGCCGCGATCATCTCGCTGAACGTGAAGGACCTGCTCAGCTCGGCGATGATCTTCGGGATCTACGGATTTCTCATCTGCCTGCTCTGGGCGGAAATGGGCGCGGTGGATGTCGCCTTCACCGAGGCCACCGTGGGTGCGGGAGTCAGCACGGTGCTGTTTATCGCCACCATCCTCAACACCAGAAGGAGATCGTCGGACTGATGAACCCGAAATTTTTTGCCAGTATCGCCGTGGTCATCACGGGCCTCGTCCTGCTCTACGGAATCGCTGATTTCCCGACCTTCGGAGATCCGCGCTCCCCGGCCAACTCCGGGGTCGAGGGCGGCGCCCCCTCCACGTCTCTCTATTACATCAACGAGAGCTACGGAGACACCAAGGTCCCCAACCTCGTCACCTCCGTCCTCGCGGACTACCGGGGCTATGACACCATGTTCGAAACCGTCGTCGTTTTTGCGGCGGGCATCGCGATCTTTGCGATCCTGCGATGCGTCGGCAAAGACGACGGGGCTGTCATCTCGGCTCCGACGAAAAACTCCATCGACGGCGATCACAACCGCATCATCGTCGGCATGACCTGCCGCCTCGCCGTCCCCGTGGTGCAGATCTTCGCCCTCTATGTCGTCGCCCACGGTCACCACAGCCCCGGAGGCGGATTCCAGGGCGGCGTGATGCTCGGCGCCTCCTTCATCCTGATCGCCCTTGCCGGGAATCTCGACGACGCCCTCGGCCGATTCAGTGAAAAGTCCTACATGGCCCTCGCTTCCCTCGGCATCCTCATCTACGCGGGCTTCGGGGTGCTGCCGCAGGTGCTCGGGAAGAACTTTCTCGATTACGGCGTGCTTCAGAAAATACTCCTCACCGACGGACCCGAGATGGCCCGCTCGCACAGTATGCTGGGCGTGGAGATCGGTGTCGCCATCACCGTCATGTCCATCATGTTTGCGATCTTTGCCAACCTCTCGAGCCGGGGCACCCTCAAGGGCGGACTCTAACCAACAAACAGAATGGTGGAATTTTTTCTCAACACGGTAAAGCCGCACTTCAACTTCTGGGTCTATGTGATCCTCATGATGATCGGGCTATGGTCGCTCATCGCGAAGAACAACCTCATTAAAAAAATGATGGGGCTGGCCATCTTTCAGAGCGCCATCATTCTCTTCTATGTCTCCATCGGGGTGAAAGACGGCGCCACCATCCCCGTGCTCGAACATTACGGGGACTACGCCGAAAAGGCGGTATCTGCCGGACCCGACGTCTCGGCCACCGAGTCGAGCCCCGCGCCAGCGGCAAGCAACCCCGCCGACGCCTTCGCAAACCCCGTCCCGCACGTCCTCATGCTCACCGCGATCGTCGTCGGGGTCGCCACTCTCGGCGTCGCCCTCGCCCTCTGCGAGATGATCTTCAAAGAGTTCGACACCCTGGAGGAAGACGAGCTGCTCCGCAAAATCAAAGCGCTCCACGACGATGCTTGAGCAACTCCCCGCCGTTATCCTCCTGGCCCCCCTCTTCGGCGCTCTCCTCATCAGCCTCTTCGGTCTGCGTGAGCGGCGTGCCTGTTTCCCGGTCGCCTTCGCCTCCCTCCTCATCGCCCTCGCCTCGGCCATCGGCGCGGGGACACGGGCCTTCACCGGCGGAGCCTACGACTACTTCATCGGAGGGTGGGAAGAGCCCCTCGGCATCGGGATCGTCCTCCGTGTCGATTCGCTCAACGGACTGCTCCTCATCGCCATCGCGGTCGTCGCGGTGCTCGCGCTCATCTTCACGATCCGGCCGTCGAGTGAGAAAGACGAAGGAAAGACGGCCTACTTTTACATCCTCTTCCTCCTCCTCTGCGTCGGACTCTTCGGCATCACGATCACGGGAGACGCCTTCAATCTCTTCGTCCTCATCGAGGTGTCCGCCCTCACCAGCTATGGGCTCGTCGCCATCGGGAGCTCCCGTCGCTGCAAAATGGCGGCCTTTCACTACCTCCTCATGGGCACGGTGGGGGCCTCCTTCTACCTCCTCGGCGTCGGCTACCTCTACCTCAAGACCGGCTCGCTCAACATCCAGGATATCAACACGATCCTCGCGACCAACGCGGTCGTGTCGGAGTCGCCCGGAGTCACGACCGCCTTCATTCTCATCCTCGTCGGGATCTGGATCAAGATGGCCTTTTTTCCCCTCTACGGCTGGCTCCCGAATGCCTACAGCTATTGCCCCTCGGGCAGCGCCTGCCTCCTCGCTCCGCTCATGACGAAAGTCTCGGTCTATGTCATGATCCGCGTCATGCTGAGCATCTTCGGGCTCGAGTGGGTCTTCGGGCATCCCGGCTGGAGCGATCTCGTCGTCTGGCTCGCCGTCATCGCGATCCTCGCCGGCTCGATCATGGCGCTCGCCCAGCGCGAGATCAAACGCATGCTCTGCTACCTCATCGTCGCCGAGATCGGCTACATGGTCGGCGGAGCATGGCTCAATGACCCGAATCTCTGGGGACTCACCGGGGCCTTTTACCACATCCTCGCCGATGCGATGATGACCCTCTGCCTCTTCCTCACTGCGGGGATCTTCTTTAAATATCGAGGCATCAGCGAAATCGCCGATCTCGACGGGATTTTCAAAAAGATGCCGCTCACCAGTATCGGGTTTGTCATCGGCGCTCTCGCCATGATCGGAGTGCCACCCACCTGCGGCTTTTTCAGCAAGTTCTACCTCATCCGCGGCGGGATCGAGGGAGGGCAGTGGGAGTATGTCGCGGCGCTCCTCATCTCCAGTCTCGTCAACGCAGTCCTCTTTTTCCGCATCTTCGAGATCGCCTACTTCGGGAAAAAACCCGCCGAGGGACATGATCACGAGCATAATCACGAGCACGAGCACGAACACGAGGCCCCGGCACAGACCGTGCTCCCCGCGCGCGAGGCGCCCCTTTCCGCCCTCATCCCCCTCCTCGCCGCAGCGGCGCTCATCCTCCTCGTGGGGATCTTCAACGGGCAGATCGTCGAGCTGATTCGTGTCGCTTTTGAAATCCCCTCGACGCTCGTTTCGAACCTGAGATAATCGGTATGGAGAACACGGTCACCAGCTTTCTTCCCGTCCTCGCGTGCCTCGCCTCACTCGCGGCGGTGCCGCTCATCCTGATCTTCCGGAAAGAGATCTTCCTGCGCGAGCTCGTCACCTTCGGGGCCGGGATCGCGAAGTTCGCCCTGGTTCTCGCGATGCTGCCCCTCGTCCTCGAGGGGAAAGTGCTCGAGTACACCTTCGTGAACGGCTTCGCCGGGATCAACGTCCCCATCGCCTTCCGCGTCGACGGCCTCGGCATGATCTTCGCCCTCGTCGCCTCCTCGCTCTGGATCGCGACCTCGCTCTACTCGGTGGGCTACATGCGGGGGCTCGAGGAGCACGCCCAGACCCGCTTCTTCGTCTTTTTCGCGATCTCCCTCTGCGCCACTCTCGGTGTCGCCTTTGCCGGGAATCTCCTCACTCTCTACCTCTTTTACGAGATGCTCTCCCTAGCGACCTGGCCGCTCGTGACGCATCACCAGGACAAAGAGGCCCGCAGCGGCGGTCGCACCTACCTCTCCTATCTGCTCGGCACCTCGATCGGCTTCGCCCTCCCCGCGCTCATTTTCACCTACGTGAAGTCCGGCGGCGATCTCTCCTTCGGCGGAGCCGCCATCCTCGCCGAGAGCGACCTCGGCTATTGGCCGGGTCTCTTCCTGCTGCTCGGTTTCGCCTTCGGATTCTCCAAAGCGGGCATGATGCCCTTCCACTCGTGGCTCCCCGGGGCCATGGTCGCGCCGACGCCCGTCTCGGCGCTCCTCCATGCCGTCGCCGTCGTGAAAGTGGGCGTTTTCTGCATCATCCGCGTCGTCACCGGGGTCTTCGGTATTGATCTGTTAGGGCGACTCGGGATCAATCTCGTGCTCTGCTGGATCGCCGCCTTCACCGTCATCACCTCCTCCCTCATCGCCCTCTCGCAGGACAATCTGAAACGCCGCCTCGCCTTTTCGACGATCGGCCAGCTCTCCTACATCATCCTCGGGGTCGCCCTCCTCAGCGAGCACGCCGTCGCCGGCAGCATGATGCATATCGCGATGCACGCCTTCGGCAAGATCACCCTCTTCTTCTGCGCCGGAGCCATCTTCGTCGCCTGCGGCAAAAAATACGTGAGCCAGCTCGACGGACTCGGCCGCCGCATGCCGGTGACTTTCGCCGCCTTCGCCATCGGCGCGATTAGCGTGACCGGACTGCCGCCCACCGGAGGCCTCCTCAGCAAATTCTACCTTGTCTGGGGTGCCGCCGAGGCCGGGCAGATCGCCCTGCTCTGCGTCTTCCTCGTCAGCAGTGTCCTGAACGGCGCCTACTTCTTCCCCATCGTCTACCGCGCCTTTTTCAAACCCACTCCCGAGGGCGAAGCAACCACCGGCATCCGCGAAGCGCCCCTCGCCTGCGTCATCCCGCTCGCGGTCACCGCGATCGGCTCGGTCCTGCTCTTCTTTTTTCCCGGCACCCTCCTCGAACTCACCGACCTGATGGTGGGGAAAAAATAATCGCCCCGCGCGACTTCCTACCATGGCAGCTAACAGAACAGAACCCGTCATTCAGGATCTCCGGCACGAGCCCGTCCCGGGCTACCGGAAACTCTTTCTCATCGTCGCCGCCGTCACGATCGCCTACCTCGCCCTCATCCTCGTCTCCTCGCCCGGCAAAGTGAAAAAAGCCCACGGAGACAAGACCGGAACCACATCCTCCCATGCCCAGCCCTAAGCCAAGCCCCGGCGGGAAATCCGCGCCTCCCGCGCCGCGAAAGTATTTCAAGCTGCTCGTCGCTGCCTGCGGTTTTTTTCTGCTCCTCGACCTCGTTTTTCGCCTCACCGGATTCGACAAACACCCCTACCTGAAGTGGGAGCAGTGGCCCGGCTTCTACGGCATCGGCGCCTTTGCCGCCTGCATCCTCCTCGTCACGATCTCACGCTTCGTCGTCCGTCCGCTCGTGAAGCGCGACGAGGACTACTACGAGAAATCTTCATCCGAACCGGGAGGAAAATCCGATGCCTGAAGCCGCCCCGCCCTTCCTCATCTACCTGCTCGGAGCCCTCATCGTCCCCTTTCTCCGGGGGCGGTTCCGTCAGGTTTTCGCCCTCGCCATTCCGGTGATCGGCTTCGTGAATTTTTACCTGATCGACAAAGGTGTCCATTGGAAAGTCGACCTCCTCGAGTTCGAACTCATCCTCGGACGCGCCGACGGCTGGAGCCTCATCTTTACCCACATCTTCACCGTCGTCTCCTTCGTCGGGATCCTCTACATCCTGCGGGACAATGTCGCCCTCGACCTCTCCGCCGGGCTCCTCTACGCCGGCAGCGCGATGGGCGCAGTCATGGCCGGCGACCTCATCACCCTCTTCTTTTTCTGGGAAATGCTCACCCTCGGGGCTGTCCTCTGCCTTCTCGCACGGCGAACGCCGTCCTCGGGCCGCGCCGCGAAACGTTACCTCCTCGTCCACGTCTTTGGCGGCGTCGTTCTCCTCGCCGGTCTCGTCCTCCACCTCGCCGCCGGCGGCAGCACCGCCTTCGACAAGATCGAGCTCAGCGGAGTCGGTCCCTGGCTCATCTTCCTCGGCTTCGGGATCAACTGCGCCTGGCCCATCGTCGGGGCCTGGCTCACCGACACCTACCCCGAAGCCTCCGTCGGCGGGCTCATCTTCATGGCGACCTTCACAACTAAGACGGCCGTCTACGTCCTCGCCCGCACTTTCCCCGGCGAGCCCGTCCTCCTCTGGATCGGTGTCGCCATGGCGATACTGCCTCTCTTCTACGCGGCCATCGAGAATGATCTCCGCCGCGTCCTCGCCTACTGCCTCATCAATCAGGTGGGCTTCATGGTCGTCGGGATCGGACTCGGCACGCCTCTCGCGCTCAACGGCACCGCCGCCCACGCCTACTGCCACGTGCTCTACAAAGCACTCCTTTTAATGGCGATCGGCTCGGTCCTCTACCGCACCGGAAAGTCAAAGGCGACCGAGCTCGGTGGGCTCGTCCGTTCCATGCCGGTGACCTGCCTCTTCTGCTGCATCGGCGCGCTCAGCATCTCCGCCCCACTATTCGCCGGCTTCGTCGGGAAGTCGATGATCATCTCCGCCACGGCCTCGGGTGAATATGGGATCGTCTTTCTCGCGCTCCTCTTTGGCGCCGCCGGAGTCTTCCTCCTCGCCGGGATCAAGGTGCCCTACTTCGCCTTCTTCGGCCGCGACTCGGGACTCCGCTGCGAAGAGGCGCCCCTCAATCAGCTCCTCGCCATGGGCACGATCGCCGTCGTGAGCCTCCTCGTGGGAACACTCCCGCATCAGCTCCTCTATCCCATGCTGCCCGATCTCTCGGTCAGCTACGAGCCCTACACCGTCGGCCATGTCACCGATCAGATTCTCTTCCTGCTCTCCTGCGGGCTCGCCTTCGTCCTGATGCTGCGGGCGGGATGGTATCCCGCCGAGATCCGCGCCACCAATCTCGATGCGGACTGGCTCTATCGCAAAGGCGGCCCGTTCATTTACCGCCTCGCGGACAAAAGTCTCAATGCGATCAATGCCGCCGTCGCACGCGGCTTCCTCGGAAGGTTCGTCCCCGGCGTCACGAACTTCTTTGAGTCAGGAGGTCCGCGCCTCGCCTGCTTTGTCATGACCCCGCTCTGGGCGATCCAGCGACTCACTCCCGAGGAAACCGACGCCGCCCGCCATTCCGTCTTCCGCCGGGCCAAGCACGGGGCCTTCCCCATCGGCATCACCGCCTTCTTTGCCGTCATCCTTCTCGGCCTGCTCTCGCTCCTGATGCGATTCTGAAAAGGATCACTCGATCCGGAGCGTGAGGCATTTCAGATACTGCGCCTCGGGGAAAGACGCATGATGATCCGGCGCGTGGAAGCTCGTCCCGAGTTCTTCAAAAGCCCGACCCGAGCGCCGCACCGCCGACCGCACCACCCCGAAAAATTCGTCCGCACTGACATGTCCCGAGCACGAGGCCGCCACCAGCACACCGCCGGGACGCAGGAGCCGCACCGCGTGACCATTGAGCCGCCCGTAGGCCTGGATCGCCCCCTGACGTTCGCTCTCGCGTTTCGCGAGGGAAGGAGGATCGATCACCACGAGATCGTAGCGGGCATCGCGCGCATTTTCCAGCCAGGCAAAGGCATCGGCCTGTATCGTGAGGTGCTCGCACGCCGCCACTCCGGGGTCGTCGCGATTGAGGGCAAAATTCCGGCCCGCCGCGTCGATCGCGTGGGCACTGATATCGAGATCGGTCACCGACTTCGCCCCGCCCCGCGCCGCATAGAGCGAAAACCCGCCCGTAAAGCTGAAGGCATTTAACACCTCCGCCCCCCGCGCCAGCGTCTCGACGCGCCGCCGGTTCTCGCGCTGATCCAGGAAAAAGCCCGTCTTTTGCCCCCGCAGGACGTCGGACTCGAAACGCAGGCCCGACTCCAGAAAAGTCACCACGCCGTCGAGAGGCGAACCGTGGAGAATCTGTCCGTCACTGACCCCGGCCTCCGCCGCCTTTGCCTCGAGGTTGCGGCTGAGCCGCAGCACGATGCGCTCGGGCACTGTCGCCGCGGCGAGCAGGCCCTGCAACATCGCGAGCCGTGGCAACCACGCTGGCGTATAGAGTTTCATCACCAGAGTCCCCGCGTAGCGATCCACGACCAGTCCGGGCCAGCCGTCGCTCTCGCCATTGATGAGCCGGAGCCCGTTCGTTTCCTCATCCGCGACACCCTCGCGCCGAGCCAGCGTCTCATCGAGGCGAGTCCGCCACCACGACTCGTCCAGCGTGACGGGCTTGCCGACCTGGAGGATCCGCACCCGCAGCGGCGAAGCCGGATCATAAAAGCCCATCGCGAGAAACTGATTGTTCCGATCATAGATCACCGCCAATTCCCCCGCCTCGCCTTCCCGGTTCTGACTGCGGATGCTGTCCGAGTAGACCCACGGATGCCCGCTCCGCACGATGGATTCAGCGCTGGGACGCAGCGTCAGCTTCAGGCGCGGAGCGGCCTTCGGAGTATCGGATCGGGTTTCCATGAGCAGACTTCAGCCAAGTTCACTGCTTTCAGATTTCATTCTAATGATAATTTCTAAAAATAGAAGGTTGCCTTTTATTCAAGAACACTGAATCAATAAGCGATGGCAGAAATGAACCGGGCGCAGCCCCTGAGGAAAGGCATCGTCAGTCTCCTGATCCCCGTTCTGGCCTTGGCGCTCCTGTCAGGATGCTCCACCGTCGGCAACCCCGCCCGCCCCGCTGCGGCGGAGTCCTCTCTGCCCACCGAGTCGCGTTTTGTTACATTCGAGATCTCCGTTCCCGGCACCTCGCGCAGCTACCCTGTCTGGCGCACCCGCTCGGCCGGACGCCCCATCCTCTTGCTCCACGCGATCAACGGACTCAGCCCCGACCTCCTGAATTTTGCCCTCGTCCTCGAAGACTGGGGCTACCGCGCCTACCTCCCGAGTCTCTACGGCGACCCCATCGGGAGAACGCCCGCCTACGGGTACGACAAGGGTTTCGCCTCCATCAAAGTGATCCGCAGCACCGGGATCTGGAATCCCGTCTCCACCGAATCGGCCGGCACGATCGTCAGCGACATAGCCCATCTCGCCCGTACCGTCTCCGCCCGCGAGGGCGGACGCTCCCTCGCCGTCATCGGGAACAGTCTCACCGGTTCCTTTCCCCTCGCCCTCCTCGAAGAGTCCTGCGTGCGTCTTGCGGTGATGGGACAGCCCGCCGTGCCGGCGAAAAGAATGTCCCAAATCCTCCTGCGTCTTCCTCACCCGCCCGAGAAAAAACGCTCCCTCACCCTCACCGACGAGAAATGGACCGACATCGTCGCCGTCCTCCGTCGCAACCCCGGCAAACGCATCGTCGGATTCCATTACCTCGAAGACCCCATGGCCGAGATCGATCGCTTTGACGAACTGCACGAGCGCCTCGCCCATGCCGGACTCGCGCGACGCTTCACCGCCTACGTCAAGACCCCGCCCGCCCATCCCTTCGCAGCCGAACGCCGCTCCTGGGTCATCGCCTCGGAGACCGACGAAAAGCGCCGCACCCTGACCCCGCACTCGACCTACCTCGATGCCACCGATCCCGAGGATCTCGCATGGTTCCGGGCGAAGCTGAAGAGTGCGCTGGCGCGGGGGTGGTGAGGGGGGGAGGGTGAGATCCCGGTAAATCTGACTGATATCGGCCCGCTCGTCAAACCTCGAAGTATTCGCCATTAACCAACGAATCCGAAACTCGAAAAAGCATCGTCGACCTGCGCCTAAAGGCGGCAGGCGAGGACGTTTCTGATAAAACACAGGTTGCTGAAGAGCTTTTCGTTTCCCCCTTTCAATGGCAACGTCGTCCGCGAAGAGACCGCCATCTATGGCTCAAGCGAATTCAGCGACTACGCCCTCCTCGGCAAGAACGGCAAACCCCTCGCCGTCGTCGAAGCCAAGAAATCCTCCACCAACGCCGAGCTTGGCCGCGAGCAGGCCAAACAATACTGCCACAACATTCAGGATCCACTCTCGCCGCATTTCTTCGACCTCATCGTCATCGATGAAAGTCACCGGTCCATCAACAACTCTTACGGCGAGGTGCTGAACTACTTCCACACCATCAAGCCCGGTCTCACCGCCACTCCTCGCGATGTCGTGGATCACAACTGAAGTGGGGTTGGAAACGAAGCCAGTCCCGAGTCTGTTGTTTCAACAAATCCCAGTTCAGTGATTCGCCAACCGCAACGCCATCAGCGCCTGCCCGGGCTTCACGGAACTGCCTTCCATCACGAAGACCTCGGCGACGATCCCTTCGCCGGGGGCGAAGATCGCAATCTCCATTTTCATCGCTTCGAGGATGAGGACGGGCTGGTCGGCGGTGACGGTGGCTCCGGGTTCGACGAGGACTTTCCAGACATTGCCGGCGACAGCGGCCTCGACCGGTTCGCAGCCTTCGGGGACGATGCTCTCGATCACGGTGATGACTTCTTCGGCGGTCTCGATGACTTTTTTGAAAATGCCCGCTTCCTCCCAACGCGTCCGCTCGGCCTGGAAGGCGCGCTGCTGGGACTCTTTGAAGGCGTCGATCGAGCCGGCCTCTTCCTCGAGAAAACGGTTGTAGTCGCGCAGCGAAAAGCTCGTCTCCTCGATGAGCGGATTCCACCGGCCGATCAGGAAATCGGCGCGGAGCTGGTGCAGCTCTTCGGTGGAGACTTCGTAGAAGCGGATCTGGTCAAAGAAGCGCAGCAGCCACGGCTCCTCTTTCGTGAAGGACTCGGTGACATGAAAGCGATTCCACATCTGCACGGTGCGTCCGACGAACTGATAGCCGCCCGGCCCCTCCATCCCGTAGATGCAGAGGTAGGCCCCGCCGATGCCGACGGCATTCTCGGGCGTCCAGGTGCGGGCGGGATTGTATTTGGTGGTGACGAGACGGTGCCGCGGATCGAGCGGTGTGGCGACGGGTGCGCCGAGATAGACATCGCCGAGTCCCATGACGCAGTAGGCGGCGGAGTAGACGATCTCTTTGACCTGCTCGATGGACTCGAGCCCGTTGATGCGGCGGATGAATTCAATGTTGCCCGGACACCAGGGCGCCTCGGGATTGACCGACTGCATGTATTTCTGAATCGCCTCCTGCGTGCTCGGGTCGTCCCACGAGAGCGGGAGATGCACGATGCGGGCAGGCACTTCGATGGACTCGAGATCGGTGATGGCGCCCTCGGCTTCGCGGACGAGAGCGAGGACGTCCTCGCGCTGCAGGCGGCGGCTGTCGAAGTGGATCTGGAGCGAGCGTATCCCCGGAGTGAGATCGAGGATGCCCTCAACGGCGCGGTCTTTGAACCACTGATACACGACGTGGGCTTTGAAACGCAGATTCAGATCCAGCTTCATCGGGCCATACTCGACGAGGAGAAAACTCTCGCCGCTCGCACGAATCGTCACCCCGGGGAGTTCCTCGATGATCGCGGAGGTCGTCGGGATGGGTTCGATGACAGGTTCGTGCGAATCGGCAGGGAGAGCCAAGGTCGCGACGAGCTCATCCTGACATTCGCGTAAAAGTCGGGCCTCTTTTTCCGAAACGGGGAAGAAGCGCACCGTGTCCCCCGAGTCGACCTGACCGATCTTCCAGAGGTCGGCCTCGATGATCGTGGCGGGGCAGACGAATCCCCCGAGGCTGGGGCCGTCGGGACCGAGGATCACGGGCATGTCGCCGGTGAAGTCGATCGTGCCGACGGCGTAGGCATTATCGTGGATGTTCGAGGGATGCAGCCCTGCCTCGCCTCCGTCCTCGCGCGCCCAGGTCGGCTTGGGTCCGATGAGACGCACCCCCGTGCGGGCTGAGTTGTAGTGGACTTTCCAGTCGCTCGTGAAGAGCATCACGATATCGTCCACGGTGAAGAACTCGGGTGCCCCGTGCGGACCGTAGAGCACGGCGATATCCCAGTGCCGTCCGAGCAAGGGCAGCAGCCCTGCCGGGGCGGATTGTGAAGGACCCGAAGGTGCCTCAGCGAGATGGAGGACATCGCCGGTGCGGAGAGCACGCCCCCCGTGACCGCCGAACTGGCCGAGGGTGAAGGTCGATTTACTCCCGAGATAGTCCGGCACATCGAGGCCGCCCTTTACCGCGAGATAGGCCCGTACCCCGGGATGGGAGCCGCCCGATCCGATCTTGAGAATGTCTCCGGCGCTGATCGTGACGGGGACGCCGTGGGCGATGATCTCTCCGTTGAGCGTGGCTGGCAATGGTGCACCTGTCAGGGCGATCCCGGTGGCGCGATTGAACTTCAAAGTCGGGCCCGAGACGGTGATCTCGAGGCCGGCGGTGCCCTCTGGATTGCCGACGAGACGATTAGCGAGGCGGAAGGAGAGATGATCCATCGGGCCGGACGGCGGGATCCCGACCTCCCAGTAGCCGACGCGACCGGGATAGTCCTGCACCGTCGTCTGCGTGCCCGAGGCGAGCACGTCGATGGTCGGCGCGGCGTAGGTGAAAGTGGCGAGGCTGCCCGTGCTGATCGCGCCGGGACGGGAAAAGATGTCTGAGGAGATGACCTGGCGCAGGTATTCCAGATTTGTCTCGATCCCGGCGATGGAGGTTCCCTCGAGAGCGACCGACATTTTTTGCAATGTCTCCTCCCGGGTCGGGGCCTGCACGATGAGCTTGGCAATGAGAGAGTCGTAGTTCGCCGGGACTTCGCTGCCGCTCGAGATCCAGTGATCGCAGCGCACGTTTTCAGGAAAGATGACTTCGGTTAGCAGGCCGGACGAGGGCTGGAAGTCCTTGCCGGGATCTTCGGCACAGAGGCGGACCTCCATGGCGTGGCCCGACTCGTGGAAGGTGTAATCGATGGGATCACCTCCCGCGAGTTTCACCATCCACTCGACGAGATCGACGCCGGTGACCGCCTCGGTGATGCCGTGCTCGACCTGCAGACGGGTGTTGATCTCGAGGAAATAATAGTCCCCCGTCGTCGCATCGACGAGGTACTCGGCGGTGCCTGCGGAACGATAGTTGAGCGAGGCCGCCATCCTCGCGGCCCCCTCGAAAAGGCCGGGTGCCTCATCGCGTGAAAAGCCGGGGGCGGGAGTCTCTTCGATGATCTTCTGATTGCGGCGCTGCGCCGAGCAGTCACGCGTCCCTAACGCGACGACCATGCCCTCTCCGTCGCCGAAGAGTTGCACCTCAACGTGGCGCGCCCGTTCGATGAATTTTTCGAGGAAGATCCCCGAGTCGCCGAAGTTCGCCTGACTCGCCCAGGCAACCCTGTTGAATGCTTCGACCAACCCGGTTCCGTCGCGGCAGACCTCCATGCCGATGCCGCCGCCGCCGGCGGTGCTTTTGAGCATGACGGGGAATCCGATGGTCCCGGCTGCAGCGACCGCTTCCTCCGCATTCGCGAGCAGGGGCGTGCCCTCGAGGAGAGGGACACCGGTCTCTTTGGCGATGGCCCTGGCAGTGTGCTTCAGGCCGAAGCGGCGCAGTTGCTCCGGCGTCGGTCCGATCCAGGCGATCCCGCGCGCTTCGCAGGCCTCGGCGAAGTCGGCGTTCTCAGAGAGCAGCCCGTAGCCCGGATGGAGCCCGTCGCAGCCGGTGAGCGCCGCGACTTCGAAAATCCGGGCGGTGTTGAGATACGACGCTGCGACCGGAGCCGGTCCGAGGAGAAAGGCCTCGTCCGCCATGCTGACGTGCGGAGCATCGCGGTCGGCCTCCGAGTAGACCGCGACGGAGGAGATGCCGAGCTTTTTCAGCGTTCGGATGATGCGGCAGGCGATCTCGCCGCGATTGGAAATGAGCACTTTGGTGAGCATGTCAGGAAATAGATTTCAGTCCCAGAGGAAGACTTCGACGGGAGTCGGGTTGTAGGCGTTGCAGGGGTTGTTGAGCTGGGGACAGTTCGAGATCAGGGCGATGACGTCGCACTCGGCACGCATCTCGACATAGCGGCCCGGCGCGGAGATGCCGTCGGCGAAGGTGAGTTTTCCCTCGGGGGTGACGGGAACGTTCATGAAGAAATTGATGTTGTTGGTGATGTCGCGTTTCCCGAGGCCGTGGCCCCACCCGTGGATGCCGCAGAGAAAGATGTCGCGGCAGGCGTGCATGGGTTCCTTTTCGAGGGCGTAGCGCATCGTGTTCGACTCGCGCGAGCATGCCCCGCCGAGGGTGTCGTGACGTCCACAGGTGTCGGCGACGATCGTGAGCAGGGCGGTTCCCCCGGTGGATCTCAGGACGGTGCCGGTGGTGAGATAGAGTCCGCCCTGCCGCCGGATCGTGACATCGGCGGCGTAGCGGTCCTCGGGTTCGTGCGCGTTGTAGAAGAGCGTATCGGCGGCCTGATTTCCCTCGAGATCGAGGATGCGGAAATGCTGTCCCGCTTTGACAAGATGGACCCAGTGTTCCCCCGCCGCGATGACCTTGCGGTAGACGGCGGCGGCCGGGTCGAGGGTGGATTCGGTGATCATTCGCGGGAATGGTTTCAGGTTTCAGGTTTCAGGTTTCAGGTTTCAGGTTTCTGCTGGCTCGTGGCTCGTGGCTTTCACGAGCGCAGCGCGTAGTAGTCGCTTGTGTTCTGATAGGCTCGCTCGTTCTCGGGGCAGGAATGGAGGCAGGTGTCGTCGGGGGTGATGGGCGGGGCGGCGTAGACGCTCAGTTGCACGGGCTTGGGCGCGTAGATCATCGCGGGATCGAGGGGATGCTGGCAGGCGGTGAGGACGACGAGGGTGTCCATCTCGAAGCGCAGCTCGAGGACCGCGCCGGCGGGGGATGCGCCGGGGACGTAGGACAGTTTTCCGGCTTCATCGGCGACGACTTTGGAAAAGAGATTCAGATTCGGGACGATGTCGCGTTTTCCCAATCCATGTTTGGCGAGTTCGATGAGAAAGTTCTCGCGGGCGTTTCGGTAGAAGTCGTTGCGGGCTTCCTGGTAAGTGCTCGTCCCGTATTTTTCCGCGACGAGAGCCGCATCAGTGCAGCCGCAGACGGTGTCGTGCCAGCCGGCAGTGTCGTGGATGAGAGAGCAGAAGAGCCGCCCCATGTCCGAGTGCAGACAATGCCCGGCGGTGAGCTGGAAGGTGTGCTGGCCCTTGAGAGTGTCGGGCATGTTGTAGCGCTCGATCGGTTCGGCGGCGTTGTAGAGGAGAGTGCTGAGATTCGCCCCGCCTTCCAGGTCTGTGAGGCGCAGCACCTTGCCACGGCCTATCGTCTGCGACCACATGCCGCCGCCGGTGAGAGTTTTTTCGTAGAGGATCTTCATGATTCTCTGGGCTCCCGTCCGTGGATGGGCGGGAGGATCGCCGACGAGATCGTGAGTTTGCCCGAACGGACGCCTTTGCAGGTGATGAGTTCGTCTGCGATGAGCTTCAGACGCGTCGCCGGCCCCTGCACGAGGATGACCTGCATGGTGTGGTCGTCCTCGAGGAGGACGTGCTGCGAACTGATGACTTCGTCAATATGGGCCCGCTGGATCTCCGCGAGGGCCTGGAGGAGTCCCGGCTTCGACTCGTCGTAGAAAAGGGTGATCGTCCCCGCCATGAGCCTGTCGCCCTGGTCCTGGTAATGCTCGGTGAGGCTCTGGTGGATCATCTCCGAGATCGCCTGCGAGCGGTTTTCGAATCCCCGCGTCGCGACGAGCCGGTCGAGCTCGTTGAAGACTGCCGGAGGCAGCGAAACGCTGATTCGCTTCACGCCTTCGCTTTTGATGGGATCGGATTCGGACATGGTCGGTATTAACTTTCTTAGCAAAAGTAATACCAACTTTGGAGGAAGGGATGAATTTCTGTGAAAAAATTCACGAGCAAACCGCGCCCTCGGATCGCCGCAGATCTCAGCCTTCGCCCTGTGTCTCTACCCCCGAATCAAATCCAGCAAATCCTCCGGCGATAGCCTGACCTTGGCATCGTCGCTACCGGAGAGGAGGGACTCGGCGAGTTCGCGTTTCTGGTGGTGGAGGGAGACGATCTTTTCCTCGATCGTGCCTTTGGTGATGAAGCGATAGATCGTCACGGGACGGGTCTGGCCGATGCGGTGGGCGCGGTCCGAGGCCTGGTCTTCGGTCGCGGGATTCCACCACGGATCCATGTGGATGACGTAGTCGGCGGCGGTGAGATTGAGCCCGAAGCCGCCCGCTTTCAGCGAAATCAGGAACACGTCCCCCTCGCCCCGCTGGAACGCATCGACCGCCTCCTTGCGTTTTTTCGTCGTGGTCGATCCGTCGAGGTACTGGTAGGCGATGCCCTTGCTCTCGAGTTCGGCACGGATGAGGGCGAGGTGATCGACGAACTGGCTGAAGACGAGGACCTGGTGGCGTCCGGCGAGGATCTCGTCGACGGTCTCGGAGAAAGCCGCGAGTTTGGCGCTGCTGATCGTCGCGCCCACTTTGGGATCGACGAGGGCGGGGTGGCAGCAGGCGCGGCGCAGACGGGTGAGCTCGGCGAGGATCTGGAAAGCCTTTTTCCCGGGGTCTTCCTTCTCTTTTTTGGCGGCGGCGCCGGTCTTCGTGAGTTGCTCGACGGCGCGGCTTCGGAGCGCTTCGTAAAAGGCGGCCTCGGGTTCGCTGAGTTCGATCGAGAGATTGATCTCGGTGCGCGAGGGCAGGTCGCGGAGCACGCCCGACTTGAGCCGCCGCAGCAGGAAGGGGTGAATGAGCCGCCGCAGCCGGTCACGCACGACGGGGTCGCGGTCGCGCTCGATCGGGTCGGCGAAGTTTTTCCGGAAATGGTCCCACGATCCGAGGTAGCCGGGGAGGATGAAGCGGAAAAGGGTGTGCAGTTCCGAGAGGCGATTTTCCACCGGCGTGCCGGTCGTGACGAGGCGGAAGTCGGCCTGGAGATTGCGCGCGGCGCGGGAGCGGTTCGTCGCGCTGTTCTTGATCGCCTGGGCTTCGTCGAGGATGACGGTGTGCCACTGGATCGCGGCGAGCGCCTCGTCTTCGCGCTGGAGGAGTCCGTAGGTGCAGATGATGAGATCGTAGGGACCGGCTGCGGCGAGCTGGACCTGGCGATCGCCGCTGCCGAAAATCGAGGCCCGCAGGGTCGGGGCGAATTTGAGGGCCTCTTCGAGCCAGTTCGCCGCGACCGAGGTGGGGGCGACGACGAGGGCCGGTCCGCCCGGGGCGCGCTCGAGGAGGAGAGCGAGGGCCTGGACCGTCTTGCCGAGGCCCATGTCATCGGCGAGGCAGGCTCCGGCCCCGCTCATGGCGAGGCGGCTCAGCCAGCGGTAGCCTTCGATCTGGTAGGATCGCAGCTCGGCCTGGAGCGTCGCGGGCACCTCGGGGTCATGATCTTTGGCGAGACGGAATCGCTCGATCCATTCCCGCCACGTCTTGCTGCGGACAGAGGTGCCGGTCTTTTCGACAAAGTCCTCGAGGGCGAGCGCAGCGAGCGGGGGCAGCTTCACGAGGTCGCCTTTGCCAGGTTGGGCGAGCGACTGCATGTCTTCCAGATAATGACGGAACTCCGACTCCAGCGCGAGGAACTGTCCGTCCCCGAGTTCGACGAACTCGGACCCGCGCGGCATGCTCGCGACGAGGTCGAGGAGTTGTCGCATTGTCAGGACGAGGTGATCATTGATCGTCACTTCGCCCGAGGCGGTGAGCCAGTCCCCGGCGGTGCCGAGGGAGAGTTTCGTGTTGGTGACCGAGGCGACGCCCGAGAGGCGGTAGGGTTCCTCCTTCGGCCATTCGAGGACGATGCCCTGCTCGCGCAGCGGATGCAGGTCGCGGAGGAGGGCGAGGCAGTCGTTGGCATTGGAAAAGCGCCATTCCCAGAGGTCCGAGAGTTCTCCCCGGCTGTCGCGCAGGGCCGGGCAGGCGCCGATGAGCGCCTCGGCGGCGGTCCGCTCCACCGCGAGCGGGCGGCGCGTCTGGAGTCTCTCGTCGGCGACGACACCGAAGACGATTTCTTTTCCCCCGCCGGGGGCAAAGATCGCATCGCCTGCCTCGATCGGTCGCACTAACATACGCACCGCGAGGCCCTCGCCGTCGGGGAGGAGACGGAGCCGTATCGTGGTATCGGCCTCGACCTGTCTCAGGCCCGGGTCCGAGGCGGCCACGGCGGCAAAAGAGTCTCCGTCGGCGGCGATATCGACGTCGGCGGCGAAGGTCGAGATGGCGTGGAAAAAGCGCTCTTTTGCGGCCGCGGGCATCGTCATGGCCGAGTTCGCTCCGAGGATGCCGGCGAGGCCGCGGACGGCGGGATTGGCTTCGTAGACGACGTAGCTCGTGAGGCTCTCCTGCACCGTCTGGACGGGGTGTTTGCTGGTGAGGAAGGGCTCGAGTCTGACCTCGAGTTTCCCGTTGAGGAGATCGTGGGTCTCGAGGCGAAAGCGCCCTCGCCTGAAACTGACCGGTCGGGTCGCCGCCGCATCGGCGAAGAGGAGAGGGTGCCCGGGGAGCTCGAGGAGGGCGCGATGCGAATCGAGAAAGTAGGACTCGCGATGGTAGTAGTCGCCCCGGTTGAGTTTGATGTGGCGGCAGATCGCCTTGTCCTGATCGGTCAGGTGAGGCAGCTCGTCGGGCGATTCCTTGAGCCGTTTCAGGGCGATGCGGCGGCCTTTCGATGTTTTGCCATTGGCGGCGACGCCGCGTTCGACAGGCTCGAGAGACCAGTGGCCGTCGTCGAGATCCTCCTGGTCGTGGCAAAGGAAGATCCAGACGACCTCCTTGCGGGCCCCTGCCGAGCGGGCCGTCTCGGGACCAGTCTTCGCCCCGCCGCCGTGTTTCGCGGCGAGCTGTTCGAGAGCGATGAGCCCCAGCTCCCACGGCGCGCTGGGGGTGAGGGCCGGGGAAAAGGGCGTGTAGCCCTCCATGCCCGCTTGGGCGAGGAGCGAGGCGGCGATCTCGCGGGTGCCCTCGTTCGCCTGACCGGCGAGAGCATCCCGCAGGCTGATGAACTCGAACGCGAGCGCGTAGTAGTGCCCTCTCGCGGCCTCTTCGCTATAGTGTTCGAGCATCGGGATCCACTCGGCGAGCAGCTTCGCGGGGGCATGGGTGAGCCGCGACAGGATCACGAACATCAGTACCCCGATGGACTCCATCTCTTTGCCGCAGTAGCTCTTGTGGCGCGCGAGGACGAGTTGACCGAGATCCCCCTGATTGCCCGAGAGACAGGCGATGAGGTCGCAGGCAAAGGCGAAATACATGCCGAAGTTGCTCTTATCGAGCTCTCCTCCCCACCTCCCGACCTGGGTGGCGGTGGCGAGGTCTTCGGGCCGGCCGCGGCGGGCGAGGGCGAACATGTAAAAAAGTCCCCCCATCCCGGCGGGGCAGACTTTGCGTTTGCGGGTCGCCTTTTTCCGAATCGCGAGGCTCTCCTCGTAGCCGGTGATAGCCTCGTCGTTGCGACCGCGCAGGAAGTCTAGACCCGCCTCGATCGCGCGCGCCTCGATGAGGCATTCGGGAATCTCCCGGGTTCCTTCCTCTTCGCGGAAGAGACGGGCGAACTCGCCCGCGAGATCGAGCCGGCCCATCATCATGAGCGCCTCCGCCGCGGCCCGGACCGTATCCGGATCAGTGAGGAGCGAGTCCTCGTCACCAGTGACGTAGCCGAGCAACTCGATCGAGGGAAGGAGTGAGCTGATGCTTTCCTCAAACGTCGCCACCACCGCCTCCCGCCGGATCGGCAGAGGGAGGCGCGAAAAGCGCCCCGGATCGAGAGCTTCGGTGAGGAAAAGGAGACTCGGTTTCGGCAGGCCGAAGCGCTCGTTCTCGGCATAGCGCCGCTCCAGCTCCTCGAGCCGGTCGAGGTAGTAGAGCGCCCTCATTTCGCTGTCGAATCCGTGTCGGGCGATATGGAAAAAACGGTTGTAATGCTTGTCCCGTTCCGGGAAAAACTCGGCGATGAGGATGCGTTGGGCCGTCGCGACGTGCCGCGGTGACCTCGCGGCAAAGGCGAAGGTGAGATTCGCGAAACGATTCACCGCAGCCCAGCCCCGCCCCTCGGTCATGACCACCTGATGGAGCTCTTTCAGGCGATGGAGCGCCGCTTTGATCTCCTCGCCAGTGGGTCGATTGCCCGAAGGCGCCCGCACCCCGTAGTCGCCGACCAGTTTCAACGCCGCCGTCTGGGAGTGATATATCTCTTTGGCGCCCAGCGAGAGCATCACCCCAACCTCCAGATCGGAGAGGGATTCAAAAGTGGCACGATGGGACTCACCGGTCGCGAATAGGACGGGGGGGATGGGGGTTCCGGGAGGGCTGGGTAGTTGCTTCGCCATGCGGACCTTACCTTTGCCGAAAACCGGGGCATGAAAAGGGAGATTCTGCCCTCATTCTTGATTTTGCCGCCTCCGTGGGGTATGAGGCACGCTCCGCGATCTCGCGGGAGATGTCGAACCAACGGCTCCACTGACCATGTCCAACGCTCCCATCATTCTTTACACGAAGACCGACGAAGCTCCCGCGCTCGCCACCTACTCGCTATTGCCTATTATTCAGGCCTTTACGAAGTCTTCCGGCATTGCCGTGGAAGCGCGTGACATCTCCCTCGCCGCCCGCATCCTCTGTGGGTTTCCCGAGTTTTTGAAAGAAGACCAGCGTGTCTCCGATGCCCTCACCGAGCTGGGCGAGCTCGCCAAAACGCCCGAGGCGAACATCATCAAGCTCCCCAACGTGAGCGCCTCGGTCCCGCAGCTCAAGACCGCCATCGCCGAGCTGCAGTCCCGGGGTTTTGCCCTGCCGAACTACCCCGACGAGGCCACCACGACGGAGGACGAGGACATCAAGTCCCGCTACGACAAGGTCAAGGGCAGCGCCGTGAACCCCGTCCTGCGCGAGGGCAACTCCGACCGCCGTGCGCCCAAGGAGGTCAAGGAATACGCCCGCCAGAATCCGCACTCCATGGGGGCCTGGTCCGCCGATTCAAAAACCCGCGTCGCCACGATGGCGGGCGGTGATTTCTTCTCAAACGAAAAATCGGTCACCGTCGAGGAAGCCACCGACGTGAAGATCGAGTTTATCGCCGCCGACGGCACCACCACCACCCTGAAGGCCTCCACCCCGCTCAAGGCCGGAGAGATCATCGACGGCACCGTCATGCGCAGGGCCGCCCTCGTCGCCTTCCTCGAAGAACAGGTCGCGGCGGCGAAGGCCGAGGGGATCCTCTTTTCGCTCCACCTCAAGGCGACGATGATGAAAGTCTCTGACCCCATCATCTTCGGCCACGCCGTCGAGGTGTATTTCAAAGACCTCATCGCCAAACACGGCGACACCTTCGAGGAACTCGGGGTCGATTTCCGCAACGGATTCGGTGACCTCACCGCCAAGCTCGCGACCCTGCCCGAGGCGAAAAAAGCCGAGATCGAGGCCGACATCGCCGCCACCTACGCCGCCGGACCCGACCTCGCCATGGTCAACTCGGACCTCGGCATCACCAATCTCCACGCCCCCAGCGATGTCATCGTCGACGCCTCCATGCCCGCGATGATCCGCACCTCGGGCCGCATGTGGAATAAGGACGGCAAAGAGCAGGACACCCTCGCTGTAATCCCCGACAGCAGCTACGCCGGCGTCTACGACGCGACGATCAACTTCTGCAAAGAGCACGGCGCCTTCGACGTCGCGACCATGGGCACCGTCCCCAACGTCGGACTCATGGCCCAGCAGGCCGAAGATTACGGCTCGCACGACAAGACCTTTGAAATCGCCGGAGAAGGCAAAGTCCGCGTCGTCGATGCCTCGGGCAAGGTCCTCATCGAACACGAGGTCTCTACCGGAGACATCTGGCGCGCCTGCCAGACCAAAGACGCCCCCGTCGCCGACTGGGTCAAGCTCGCCGTGACCCGCGCCCGCGCCACCGGCAGTCCCGCCGTCTTCTGGCTCGACGAAGACCGCGCCCACGACCGCGAACTCATTCAGAAAGTCGGCTACTTCCTCGGCGACCACGACACCGACGGACTCGAGATCAAGATCATGGCCCCGACCGAGGCGACGGTCTACACCCTCGAGCGTCTCATCAAAGGCGAGGACACCATCTCCGTGAGCGGCAACGTCCTCCGCGACTACCTCACCGATCTCTTCCCCATCCTCGAACTCGGCACCAGCGCGAAGATGCTCTCCATCGTCCCCCTCATGAACGGCGGTGGCCTTTTCGAAACCGGAGCCGGCGGTTCCGCGCCCAAGCACGTCCAGCAGTTCGTCGCCGAGAATTACCTGCGCTGGGATTCCCTGGGCGAATTCCTCGCCCTCGCCGTTTCCCTCGAGCACCTCGGCGACACCTACGGAAATGCGAAAGCCAAGCTCCTCGCCCAAACCCTCGACGCCGCCACCGGCGAGTTCCTCAAGCACGATCGCTCCCCCGGACGCCGGCTCGGCACGATCGACAACCGCGGCAGCCACTTCTACCTCGCCCTCTATTGGGCGCAGGAGCTCGCCGCGCAGAACGAGGACGTGGAGTTGAAGGCCGAGTTTATCCCGATCGCGGAAGCGCTGACGAAGAATGAAGCGAAGATCGTCGAAGAGCTCATCGCGGTGCAGGGCAAGCCGGTCGAGATCGGCGGGTATTATCACCCGGATGAGAAGCTGGTCGAGGCCGCGATGCGGCCGAGCGGGACTTTGAATGGGATTTTGGGGTGAGGAAATCTTGAGTCCTATCTCATCTGTGCTCATCTGTGCTCATCTGTGCTCATCTGTGCTCATCTGTGCTCATCTGTGCTAATCTGTGTGATTTGACGCCTTCAGCACTATTTACGCAGCGCTTCGATTGTGGACATCCGTGTTGGAATCGACAGCCGCTTTCGCGGGTAGTTGCGTTGGCGGGGTAATCCGTCTACGCTCCCTGTGTGAGCGCTTCCGATCTCATCACCACTGATCCCGAGATCCTCGGCGGCACGCCCGTGTTCTGTGGAACCCGGGTTCCCGTGCAGACCCTGTTTCAATATCTGGAGTCGAACTACACCCTGAATGAGTTCCTGGAGTGCTTCCCGACAGTCTCGCGCGAGGCCGTTGTTGCCGTGCTGGAGCGATCCGAGGATGCGCTACTCGCATCGCAATGAGGGTGCTCCTTGATGAGTGCGTTCCGTGGCCGATGCGGAAGGCCCTCGCCGCGCATCAATGCACGACCGCGCAGCGAATGGGATGGGACGCCATCACGAACGGTGACTTGATCCGCCTCGCCGAGGCCGATTTCGACGTGTTCGTCACCAGCGACCAGAACATCCGCTATCAGCAGAATTTGAGCGGGCGACGCATCGCGATCCTTCAGCTTTCGACCAATGATTTACGGCGGATTCTTGCGGTTTCCGAAAAGATCACCGTGGCTCTTAATACCATTCAACCCGGGGATTATGTGCGTTTGGATGTTCCGTAACGCAGCGCCTCCTCGCCTTCACCTGCAAGACGCGGCACTTCTGTCCCAGCTGCCACCAGCGCAAAGTCCGCACCACTGGCGACTGGATCGCCCGCGTCCTCTCCTTCGACGTGCCGCACCGGCAGTTCGTCTTTACGATGCCCAAGCCCCTTCGCGGCATCTTCCGCAAGAGGCGAAAGCTCCTCGATCATCTCTTCAGTGCCGCGATCGAGAGCCTGCGCGACTGGATGCGGGCACGGCTTGAGTCGCCCGACGGACAGCTTGCCTCCATTGCCGCCGTGCAAACCTTCGGCGATTACCTCAATCGGACTCTATTCAAACAAGAGCCGGGGAATGGCGGCAAAGACCAGGAGGCGGCGACCTGAGATGACCGACGCAAAGAAGCCCGAGCAAAAGGAGCCGATCTCTCCCGGAACGCTCTTCATTCTGCCTGCGCCGGAACCACGGAGCGGTCGGGCGCTTCGTCCTTTGTGGCGCGATCTCATCATGAAGGTATGGGGCGATGATCCGCACAAATGTCCCTGTTGTCCGGGCACGATGAACGTGGTGGGAATGATGATTCGTCGGAGCGAGGTCGAGTTTTTCCTGAAGCTGAACGGTCTGTGGGAGGGAATTGTCGCCTTGCCGCCGCCGCCTGACCCTCCCTTCGACATCGAGACGATGGAGCCGATTGAAGCACCGCCACACGCAATCTGGCGGGACGACTTCGAGGAGTTTGGACCGGATCGATGGACGGAGGCAGAACCCGTCTGGGTCGCGCCCGAACTGGACCTCGGCGATGGACGCCGCCTCGTCTTCGATGGAACGGATCCGTTCCCTGAGGAGGAATGGGCAGTTTCGGGAGCGAACTGAGTCGTGGGTCGATCAAATCTCCTCGGAGATCTCGCCTGATTTCAACGTAGAAATCAAGCGCGAGCGAGGATCCGTGCCCAGAGTGCTCAATTTTTCGTCCCTTCCGAAGTCGAACGCCTGATTTTGACCAAAAATCCTTGACTCACTTTGTCGAATCAGGCGATTCTACAGAGCGATGCCTCTCATCGTCCCCTACCTCCCCCTGAACCCCCTCCGACCCCAGGCCTTCGGCGGAGTGGGAGCAGAAGGGTTGAAAAGGAAATTTCTAGCAGTTCAACGATCGCTGTATGCAGGAAGAAATCTTTGACCCCGTCGTCGCCGTCCTGCCATTCCATGATGAGGCCGAAGCGGTAGAGCTTGCCAACAGCACGGAATTTGGGCTCTCCGGTTCGATCTTGTCACGAGATGTGGAGCGGGTTATTCGCGTTGCGCGAGGCGTCCAGGGTGGCAACCTGGCGGTTAACTCACACTCATCAGTTCGGTACAACACCCCCTTTGGGGGGTTCAAGCAATCAGGTTTGGGTCGCGAACTAGGCCCCGATGCACCACTGCGCTTCACCGAAGAAAAAAAACGTCTTTATCCCTCACAATTAGATATATAGGAGCTTTGACATGACACCCAAGAAAATAGATCTCACCCAGCGCCTCGCCGGGAAAGTCGCGGTCATCACCGGAGGAGGTAGCGGTATTGGTCTTGCTACCGCTCGCCGGATGGCAGCCGAGGGCGCCACCATCGTGATTGGCGATATGGTCGAGAAAGCAGGAACCCAGGCCGCCACAGAGTTGGGCGGCCTGTTTATTCACGTCAACGTCGCCGACGAAGACCAGGTCAACAACCTCTTTGATACGGCCCAATCGACGTACGGCTCGGTGGATATCGCTTTTAACAACGCCGGCATTTCACCCCCCGATGACGGTTCCATTGAGACAACGGAGCTACCCGCGTGGCAAAAGGTGCAAGACGTGAATCTGAAGTCTGTCTACCTGTGCTGTCGCGCAGCCTTGCGCCACATGGTGACACAAGGCTCAGGATCTATCGTGAACGCCGCCTCGTTCGTAGCAATCATGGGTTCCGCGACGAGCCAAATTTCTTACACCGCGTCTAAGGGTGGGGTGTTGGCGATGAGTCGCGAACTCGGAGTCCAATTTGCCCGCCAGGGCATCCGAGTCAACGCTCTGTGCCCGGGACCGGTAAACACCCCCCTTCTGCAGGAACTTTTTGCCAAGGACCCTGAGCTCGCTGCACGGCGACTCATCCACATTCCCATAGGACGCTTCGCAGAACCTGAAGAGTTGGCGGCCGCGGTGGCATTCCTCGTATCAGACGATGCGTCTTTCATCACTGGTGCCACCTTCTTAGTCGATGGCGGAATCTCCAATGCCTACGTGACACCGTTCTAAACCGCACCGGGCCCCATGCAGCGGTACGCCGCTCCACAGACCCCTCGGACTCCCCTGCGTGGGCGCGCTACAGGCCAGGTACTGATACACGTGTCGCTGGACACCTAGCAATAAACCATTTGTCCAGCGACAATTAAAGATCCCCTCAACGACAATTAAAATGACCCACCTGAGAGCGTAAGGGATGGCGTCGATTTGCTTGGGGGCTTCGTCCGCCGGTGATGTGCGCCAGCCTTGGCGGAGGG
>Ga0335396_10001219_pt1 | contig 33533 bp, 31 predicted proteins | sample FRY02_FD_205743 | JGI IMG/M metagenome (GOLD analysis project Ga0335396, IMG submission 205743) | Freshwater microbial communities from Lake Fryxell liftoff mats and glacier meltwater in Antarctica - FRY-02 (spades assembly) (version 2) | ecosystem: Environmental > Aquatic > Freshwater > Ice >... | reverse complement strand
AAAAAAGCGCACAAGGAGGGTTGCAGCCTGCGTGATGCGGCGATTGCCTCGGGCCACGTGACGGCGGATCAGTTTGACCAGTGGGTGCGGCCTGAAGAGATGGTGGGGCGCACCACCTCTTGAGACCGCCCCACGCGCCGGCTTCAGGATGGGCTGCGCTCGGGCACCGCGTCCTTGGGCGCCGGGGCCTTGCTGGGCAAACGCAGATGCAGCGCCGCCTGCGCCATCAAATTAGCCGACACCGGCGCGGTGACGAAGACAAACAGCGTGATCAGCAGTTCGGCGAAGCCGGCCCGGCCTTCGGCAGCAGCCAGGATCATGCTGGCCAGCAGGACGCCGCCGACGCCCAGCGTTGACGCCTTGGTAGGGGCGTGCAGGCGCATGAAGAAGTCGGGCAGGCGCACCAGCCCGATGGCGCCGACCAGCGAGAAGACAGCAGCCACCAGCAAACATGCTGCGGCCAGCCATTCAGCGACAGGATGAAGTTCCATGGTCATGCCCTCCTTTTCATTCTTTTTATTCGACCACGTCGCCACGGGTCAGGTAGCGCGCCAACGCCACGGTCGAGGCGAAACCGAGCATCGCCATGATCAGGGCGGCTTCAAACAGCAGGGGTGTTTGCAGGCGGATGCCCAGCAGTACCACCAGCGCTACCGCATTGATGTACAGCGTGTCGATGGCCAGTACGCGGTCGGGCATGTGGGGTCCGCGCACCAGTCGCCACGCGCACAGCGCCATGGCCAGCGACACCGCAGCGACGGCGATGTCCAAAGACAGGGCCAGGATATTGATACTCATGGGCGTTCTCCAGTGTGTTCTGGCGGGTGTTCAAAGATCGCCAGCAGCGGGGTTTCGTAACGCGCCTTGATGTCGGCTGCCATTTGCGCCGGGTCGCTGCAATCGAGTGCATGAACCAGAATCTCGCACCGCTGCTCGTCAATAGTGCAAGACACCGTACCGGGCGTGGTGGTGATGATGGTCGCCAGCAGGGAAATTGCCGTGGGGTGGCTGAGCGCCAGCGGCACGGTTACCCAGGCTGGCCGCGGCAGGGACATCGGGCCGAGCACCAGCCGCGCTACCGTGATGTTGGACACCACGATGTCCCACAGCACGAGCAGCGTCAAACGCATGACCGGCATGACACGAATCGGCCTTGTCGCCGGCAGGAAGGTATGCAGCAGGCGCGGCACCAGCAGGCCGATCAGCGCCGCCGAGATCAGGTGAAAGGGCGCCAGTGTGTGTTGCAGCAGCAACCAGCTGGCTGCCAGCAGGACAGACAGCCAAGGGTGAGCGATGCACGCTACTTTTTTCATCGCTGGCCTTCCGCGGCAGGCAGCCGCACTTCGCCTTCGCCGCCGCGGTAAGGCCGCGTGGTCGTGGCCGCCGCGCCGCCGAGCGGGCCCAGCACGGCCCTGGCGTAAGCAGCGCGGTCTGCCAGTTGCACCGCAGCGGCATCGGTGTAGCGCTTGAGCGGGGACGCCGCCACGGCAAGCAGCAGGCTGAGCGCCAGCAGGCCAAGCGTCGCCAGCGTCAGGCGCGAACTGGCGCCTGGGCGCACTGGCAGCTTGCCGGCTGGCAGCACGTTCCAGAACAGGATGGAGCCTGCGCGCGCCAGCCCGATCATCGTCAGGAAGCTGACCACCAGCACCAACGTCCAGACCCATGCGTGGGCGGGTGTGTGTGCCGCGCTTTCAAGGATCATGAGTTTGCCGAGAAAGCCGGGTAGCGGCGGCAGACCGACGACCGACGCCGCACCGAGCAGGGTCATGAGGCCCAGTAGCACGGGTTGCGCCACCGGCGCGGCCGGTTGCAGCAGGTCGCCGGCTTCGCCGCGCTGGGAGGCCACCAGCTCGACCAGCAGGAACAGCGCAGCAATTACCAGCGTGCTGTGCACCATGTAATAAAGCGCCGCCGACATGGCCGCCGGGGTGAACAGGCCGATGCCGGCCAGGATGGTGCCGACGGACGCCACGGTAAGGTAGGACACCAGGCGTGTCAAACTGTGCGCGGCCAGCGCGCCCAAGACGCCGAGCGCCATCGTGATCAACGCCACCGGCAGCAGCCATGGTTCAGCGGCCAGCGCGGCGTGTCCCGCGCCTTCGCCAAGGATCCCGGTATGCACGCGGATGATGCTGTACACGCCGACCTTGGTCATGATGGCAAACATGGCTGCGACGGGTGCGCTGGCGGCCGCGTAAGTACCGGGCAACCAGAGGTAGAGCGGCACAATGGCCGCCTTGAGGCCGAACACCAGCAGCAGCAGCATGGTGCCGGCCTTGAACAGCGTGGCTTCTTGGGGGCCGAGCTGCGCCACGCGCAGCGCCAGATCCGCCATGTTGAGGGTGCCGGTCACGCCGTACACGATGGCCAAGCCTACCAGGAACAGCGCCGAAGCCACGAGGTTGAGCACCACATAGTGCACGCCGGCCTTGAAACGCTCGCGCCCCTGGCCGTGGACCAGCAGCACATAGGAGGCAATCAGCAGCACTTCAAAAAACACAAACAGGTTGAACAGGTCGCCCGTCACAAAGGCGCCCGATACGCCCATGAGCAGGAAGTGGAACATGGTGTGAAAGTGGCGTCCGCGCGTGTCCCAGCCGCCCGTGGCGTACCAGAGCACCGGCACCGCGATGGTCCAGGTCAGGGCCAGCATCATGGCGCTCAGGCGGTCGATGACCAACACGATGCCAAAGGGCGCAGGCCAGCCGCCCAGCGGGTACACCGTCAGTGTGCCGGTGGCAGCCTCGGTCATGAGGCGCCAGGCCAGCACAGCGCCCAGCGCCACGGAGATCAGGCTGAGCAGGCGCCTGCGTTGCAGCAGCGGCCCGCCGTGGTTGCTCTCGCCGCCATCGTCGCCCATGATCAGCAGGACCACTGCGGTGAACAGCGGCAGCAATACCGGCAGCACGGGCAGATGGGTGGAAAAAATGGCGTCCAGTAGATCGCTCATGGGATAGGTGCCCCCACGCTTGCCACTGCGTGTACTACGCTGCCCCCCGAGGGGGCCTTCGCGTCTTGGAGCGGTCCTGCGACGCTCATGTCATCCCGCGCCTTGCCGGAACCATGTCCGGGCTCGTGCCCGTCCACATGGTCGGTGCCGGATTCGTGCCGGCTGCGCAGCGCCAGTTCAATCACAAAGCCGGTGGTGGCGAAGCCGATCACGATGGCGGTCAGCACCAGCGCCTGCGGTAGCGGATCGGCGACGCGCCCGGTGGCTGAAAGAATGGGCGCAGCGTCCTGCCACAGGCGACCCATTGCGAAGATAAACACGTTGACGGCATAGCCGAGCAAGGAAAGGCCCAGTACCACCGGCCAGGTGCGTCCGCGCAGGATCAGGTAAATGCCGGTGGCGGTGACGGTACCTATGCCGCTGGCGACCAGAAACTCCAGACTCATGGTTGCACTCCGTTTTGGGGCTGAGGTGGCGTGGCCTGGCTCGATTCACGCGTCACCGAACCCAGGGTGGACAGCGTCAGCAGCGTCGAGCCGACCACGGTGATGTACACGCCGAGGTCAAACAGTGCGGCGCTGGCCAGTGGGATGCCGCCCAGCAAAGGCAGATAGGGATGGCCGTGCGCGCTGGTCAGGAAAGGTTGGCCAAAGACGAAGGCCCCGACACCCGTGAGCCCGGCGATGCCCAGACCGATGCCGATCCAGCGTACGAAACGGCGTCCGCCCTCGGCCCGTAACAGGGCCTCGGCGCGCGACTGGCCCATGGCCATGTATTGAAGCACCAGCGCCACGGCGGTGATCAGCCCGGCAATGAAGCCGCCGCCGGGCTGGTTGTGACCGCGCATGAAAATGTAGAGCGTCACCACCAGCGCCAGCGGCAGCACCACGCGGGCGGCCACGCGCAGCATCAGTGGCGGCGCGGCAAAGGTCCAGGGTAGGCCGTCGCCGTCGCTGGCCGGGCGGCGCGTCCGCATGCCATCCATAAGGGCCAGCACGCCAATGGCCGCAATACCGAGCACGGTGATTTCACCGAAGGTGTCGTAGCCGCGGAAGTCCACCAGGATCACGTTGACGACGTTGGTTCCGCCGCCGGCGATGGCCGACTGGTTGAGGAAATACCAGGCGATCGAATCGTGGTCGCGCGTGAGCATGACCCAGGCCAGCCAAGCGATGCCGGTGCCGCCGCACAGTGCGAGCGCGGCATCGCGCGTGCGGCGCCCGGTGGAAGACTCGTGCGGTGATTGCCGGGGCAGCAGCGCCAGACCCATGAGCAGCAGCACGGTAGTAACCACTTCAACGGTCAGTTGCGTGAGCGCCAGGTCGGGGGCCGAGAAGCTGACAAAGGCAAGCGCGGTCACCAGTCCGACCACACCGATGACCACCACCGACTGGAAACGCTGATGGTGGCGCAGGGCCAGCCAGACACAGGCCAACAGCAGCAGACCCCAGACCACCAGCGCCGGCAGAGACGCTGGCAGCAGGGTGCGTGAGCCGGTGCCAGGCACTTCACCCGACAGCAGGGAGGCAGCCACCACCGCCACCATGGCCATCAGCATCCAGGCAATGTAGCGTTGCAGCGAAGCCGTTTCCAGCTTGGCGGTCAGGCGGCCGGCAATCTTGAAGAGCTGGTCCGTGCCGCGGGTAAACAGCGTCAACCCGGTCAGTAGGCCGAACCAGTTTTCGGAGTTCAATCGGTGCAGCCGGCCGCCGCGTGCCAGCGTGAAGTACAGCGCGGCGCCGCCGGCCAGCGCCAGCACGCTGAGCAGCAGCGGCAGGTTCAGGCCGTGCCAGATCGCCAGCTGAAATTCTGGCGGTGCGGTGCCGAGCATGGCGGTGGCGGCCACCAGCACCATGGGCCCGAGGAGCAGCGCCGGCAGCAGGCCGACGGCAACGCAAATCACTGCCAGCAGGATCACCGGCGCCTTCATACCCATAGGCGGCTCGTGGGGGTGCGGATTCGGTAGATCGCGCGCTGGTCCGTTGAAGAAAATGTCGTGAACTAAGCGTACCGAGTAGGCCACGCTGAACGTCGCGGCGAGTGTCGCGACGGCGGGCACCAGCCAGCGCCAGCCACCGGCCTGCGCGAAGCTCACGCTCTCGGTCAGGAACATTTCCTTGGACAGAAAACCGTTGAACAGCGGCACGCCGGCCATGGCCGCTGCCGCCACCATGGCCAGCGTGGCGGTCCAGGGCATGAGCTGGCGCAGGCCGCCGAGCAGGCGCATGTCGCGCGCACCGGTTTCATGGTCGACGATGCCGGCAATCATGAACAGCGCCGCCTTGAAGCTGGCATGGTTGAGGAGGTGAAACAGCGCCGCCACGGCCGCCAGCGGAGAGCCCAGCCCGATCAGGAAGGTCATCAGCCCGAGGTGGCTGATGGTCGAGTACGCCAGCAGCGCCTTGAGGTCATGTTTGAAGATTGCAATAAAGGCGGCAAACGCCATCGTCACCAGCCCGGTGGTAGATACGATGGCGGCGAACAGGTCGGTGCCGCCGATCACTGGGCTCAAGCTGGCGAGCAGAAAAATGCCGGCCTTGACCATGGTGGCCGAGTGCAGGTAGGCCGACACCGGCGTCGGCGCCGCCATCGCTTGCGGCAGCCAGAAGTGGAACGGGAACTGCGCGCTCTTGGTGAAGCAGCCCAGCAGAATCAGCAGCAGCGCTGCCGGGTAGCGCGCATCGGCCTGGATGCGCGCACCCTGATCCAGCATCTGGCTCAGCTCATAAGTACCGGCTATCTGGCCCAGCAGCACGAAGCCGCCGAGCAGCGCCAGGCCGCCGCCACCCGTGACGGCCAGCGCCATGCGGGCGCCCGCGCGCGAGTCCGCACGGTGCTGCCAGTAGCCTATCAGCAGGAAGGACGAGAGGCTGGTCAGTTCCCAGAACACGATCAGCAGCAGCAGGTTGTCCGACAGCGCGATGCCCAGCATCGCCGCCATGAACAGCATCAAGGTGCTGTAGAACTTGCCGACCGGATCGTCTTTGCCCAGGTAAAAATGCGCGTACAGGATGATCAGCAGGCCAATGCCGGTGATCAGCAGCGCGAACAGGAGTGACAGGCCGTCCAGCCGAAAACCCAGGTTCAGTCCGATCTCTGGCACCCAGGGCGTGAACGCGTACAGCTCCCTGCCCCCCATGATGGCGGGCGTCTGCAGCAGCAGCAGGGCCAGACTGGCGGCGGTGACGGCGCCGGCCAGCCAGGCCGTGCGGCCACGATAGTCGGTTGACGGGCGGGCCCCGGACCAGCCGGTCAGCAGAGTACCCGCCAGTAGTGGCAAGAGGATGATTAGTAATAACACGGTCGGGGATTTACAAAAGAGCCGCCCGGCCTAGGTGGCTGCTGTCGTTATCGTTCATGGCGTGCTGTCCGGGAGCTTGCCGCGTTTGAGCAGCATCACGACCAGCGTGATCATGGTGAGCGGCAGCACAAAGCTCATCATCGCCGTCGAGAACATGCCCAGCGCATCATGTTGCTGGCTGGCCATGATCAGGTAGATGATGTAGGCTGCGTAGTAAAGGACGAACACGCCGCCTTCCCAGCGCGCGATCTCGCGCCCGGTCATGAACACCGGCAGACAGGCCAGAGCGACGGCGATCATGACCCAGATGTCGAAATTGAGTATTGCCGCTGACATGGCCACGCCGAGATCGCCCGACACGATTCCCGACAGGCCGAGGCAGCCGAGGATGTTGAAGGTGCAGCTACCCACCACGTTGCCCACGGCGATGTCGCGCTCACCCTTGAGGGCGGCGGTAATCGATGTCGCGACCTCGGGCATCGACGTTCCCGCGGCGACGATGGTCAGGCCGATTACGAGATCGCTGACGCCCAAGGCCTTGGCAAAGGTCACGGATGCGTTGACCAGCCATTCAGATCCGATGACCAGAAAGGCGAGACCGACGACGATGAGCAGTAACTGCACTGGCAACTTCGAGTCCCAGCCGCCGGGAACGGCGGGCTTGACTTCGGCTGCGTATTCGTCGTGCGCAGCCTTCGTCTCCTTGCGCGACTGGACGATCAGAAACACGGTGTAGGCGATCATCAAGCCAAACAAAATACCGCCATCGAGAAAGCTCAGCTTGCCGTCCAGGCCGAGCGCCAGCAGCAGCAGCGAGGCCCCGATCATGATCGGCACTTCCTGGCGGATCAGCTGGATGTTGACCACCAGCGGCGTGATCAGCGCCGACACGCCGAGGATGAACAGCACGTTGAGGATGTTGCTGCCGACCACGTTGCCGATCGCGATGTCGGTCCTGCCGTCCAGCACAGCGCCTACCGAAACCGCCATCTCGGGCGCGCTGGTGCCGAAGGCAACGATGGTCAGTCCCACTACCAGCGGCGAGATGCCGAACGACAAGGCTAGCTTGGACGCGCCGCGCACCAGTAGCTCCGCACCAATAATCAGGCCAACCAGGCCGCCAATAAACAACAAAATAGTCATGCAGGACCCTTATGCAATCGGCGTGTTTTTTCGGGAGTGGGTGCTGTCATTGGGGGGTCTCGTGGTCGTTGCCTGGTCGGGCGATTGTAGAGGGGCGAAGTTGGCCGAATCAGTACACTCGTGGTTCTGAGTCCAGTCAGTGGACTGTAAGTGCCAAGCCCGACAGTCTCGCACAGCTTTGATTAACTAGAGGAGACCTACCCATGAGTACACAAAATTCCGCCATCGAGTCAACCTTGGTTGAAAATCGCGTTTTTCCCCCGAGTGAGGCGATCGTGAAAGCCGCGCGCGTGTCCGGCATGGAAGCCTACAACGCCCTATGCGCCGATGCGGAAAAAGACTTTGAAGGTTTCTGGGAAAAACTGGCGCGTGACAACTTGAGTTGGAAAAAACCTTTCACTCAGGTACTCGACGAGTCGAACGTACCTTTTTACCAATGGTTTGCAGACGGCGAACTCAATGCCTCTTACAACTGTCTGGATCGCCATTTGGGTACCGCCGTTGAAAATAAAAACGCCATCATTTTTGAAGGCGATGATGGCAAGGTGAGCAACGTCACCTACAAAGAGTTGCACGCCAAGGTCAGCCAGTTTGCCAGTGCTTTAAAAGCCATGGGCATCAAAAAGGGTGACCGTGTCGTTATCTACATGCCGATGACGGTTGAAGGCGTGGTCGCCATGCAGGCCTGCGCACGCATTGGTGCTACGCACTCGGTGGTGTTTGGCGGCTTCTCGGCCAAGAGCCTGCAAGAGCGCATTCAGGACGCTGGTGCGGTGGCTGTGATTACCGCCAACTATCAGCTGCGTGGCGGCAAGGAACTGCCACTCAAGGCGATTGTGGACGAAGGCATTGCCATGGGTGGCTGCGAGTCCATCAGGAATGTGGTGGTTTATCAGCGCACACCGACGGCCTGCAACATGGTGGCCGGGCGCGACAGCCTGATGCATGAGGTCACGGCCAAAGCAGCCCCGGAATGCGTGCCTGAGTTTGTCGGTGCCGAGCACCCGTTGTTTATTTTGTACACCTCCGGCTCCACCGGTAAGCCCAAAGGTGTGCAGCACAGCACCGGCGGCTATCTGCTGTGGGCTAAGCTGACGATGGACTGGACGTTTGATTTACAAGCGTCTGACGTGTTCTGGTGTACCGCTGACATTGGCTGGATTACCGGTCATACCTATGTGGCTTATGGCCCACTGGCGGCTGGTGCCACGCAGGTCATTTTTGAAGGCATTCCGACCTACCCGAATGCGGGCCGTTTCTGGCAGATGATTGAGCGCCACAAAGTGTCGATTTTCTACACTGCACCGACGGCCATTCGCTCGCTCATCAAAGCCGCCGAAGCCGACGAAAAGGTACACCCTGACCGTTCTGATTTGAGCAGCCTGCGCATTCTCGGATCGGTCGGCGAGCCGATCAACCCCGAGGCCTGGATGTGGTACTACAAACACATCGGTGGCGAGCGCTGCCCGGTAGTGGACACCTTCTGGCAGACGGAGACTGGCGGACACGTGATCACGCCGTTGCCCGGTGCCACGCCGCTGGTGCCTGGTAGCTGCACGCTGCCGTTGCCTGGCATCATGGCTGCGGTTGTTGATGAAACCGGTAAAGACCTGCCCAACGGCGCAGGCGGTTTGCTGGTCGTCAAACGCCCCTGGCCTTCAATGATCCGCACCATCTGGAATGACCCCGAGCGTTTCAAAAAGAGCTACTTCCCCGAAGAAATGGGCGGCACGATTTACCTCGCTGGCGATGGCGCAGTGCGTAATGCAGACAATGGTTACTTCCGCATTACCGGCCGGATCGACGACGTGCTCAATGTGTCGGGCCACCGCATGGGCACCATGGAAATTGAATCGGCACTGGTGGCGCATTCAACGCTGGTGGCAGAAGCCGCCGTCGTGGGTCGCCCTGATGACCTGACGGGCGAGGCGATTGTGGCCTTTGTTGTGCTCAAGCGCTCACGCCCGACGGGTGATGAGGCCCAAGCCATTGCCAAGGAACTGCGCGACTGGGTTGGCAAGCAGATTGGCCCGATTGCAAAACCCAAAGACATCCGCTTTGGCGACAACCTGCCAAAAACCCGCAGCGGCAAAATCATGCGCCGTCTGTTACGCGGTATTGCCAGGGGCGAGGCGATCACACAAGACATCTCGACGCTGGAGAACCCCGCCATCCTTGATCAACTGTCTGAGAACCTTTGATGCGCTAATCGGGCAACAAAAAAGCCCGCGAGTAGCGGGCTTTTTTGTTGGTTTGCGTTGTGATGTGACGCAGCGGCCACTTCTGGTTTACTTTGTAGCCATAACCCAGGCAGCCAGTTTCTTGGCATCAGCTTCATTGACCTGCGGGTGAGCCGGCATCGGCACGGGACCCCACACGCCAGAGCCGCCCTTGATGATTTTGACTGCCAGTTTGTCCACAGCATCTTTTTGACCGGCATATTTCTTGGCTACATCTTTGTAAGATGGGCCTAACACTTTCTTGTCAACGGCATGGCAACCCATGCAGTTTTTGGCGGCGGCAAGCGCCAGGTCAGCCATGGCTGGAGTTGATGCGGCAATGCCAGCGGCGAGGGTAGCGATGGCGACAAGAATATGCTTCATGAATTGTCCTAGTGGGGGGAGTGATGGGTTGGGTTACAGCGATCTTACCTAATTGTACTGAGGTTGGTTGACTTTTGTTTAAAGGGTATTGCCGGTTTACAGTTAAAAACAGGAGTTATTCCAATCCGCATTAAAAACGATGCCCGTTAGTAAAAAGCCCGTGATGCGTCAGACTCACGGGCTTTTAAATTGGCGGTAGCTACTTATCAGTAATCGTCCAGCACCGCACCCTTGCTGGCGCTGGATGCGTTAAAGGCAAACTTGGCCTGCACACCACGCGTGTACCTAGGCTTGGGGGCTACCCAGCCGACCTTGCGCTTGGCGAGCTCTTCGTCGCTGATGTTGAGTTGCAGCAGCAACTGTTTTGCGTCAATCGTGATCGAATCGCCTTCGTGGATAAACGCGATGTTGCCGCCTGCAGCGGCCTCTGGTGCAATGTGGCCGACCACCATGCCCCAGGTGCCGCCGGAAAAGCGGCCGTCGGTAATCAGCCCGACGGATTCGCCCAAGCCTTGCCCGACCAGCGCGCCGGTCGGGGCCAGCATTTCAGGCATGCCAGGACCGCCTTTGGGACCCAGATAGCGCAATACCATCACGTCGCCTGCCACAATCTTGCCCGCCAAAATGGCTTCCAGTGCGGATTGTTCATCGTCAAACACACGGGCCGGACCGGTTATGACCGGGTTTTTCAGGCCGGTGATCTTGGCCACGCAGCCTTCCGTGCTCAGGTTACCCTTCAAAATGGCCAGGTGACCCTGCTTGTACATGGGGTTGTTGATGGGGCGGATCACGTCCTGGTCGGCACGCGGCACATCGGGGATGTCTTTCAGCACTTCTGCAATCGTCTGGCCGGTGATGGTGATGCAGTCGCCGTGCAGCAACCCGGCTACCAGCAGCATCTTCATGACTTGCGGAATGCCGCCGGCGCGGTGCAGATCCACGGCGAGGTATTCGCCGGAAGGTTTCAGGTTGCACAGCACGGGTGTTTTGACGCGCACGCGCTCAAAATCATCAATCGTCCACTCCACGCCCGCCGCGTGTGCAATCGCCAGAAAGTGCAGCACAGCATTGGTCGAACCGCCAATGGCCATGATGACGGCAACGGCGTTTTCGATCGATTTGCGGGTCACGATGTCGCGCGGTTTCAGATCCATCTTGATAGCCTCGACCAGTACCCTGGCTGACTCCCGGGCCGAGGTCACTATCTCGTCATGCGGATTGGCCATGGTCGAGGAGTAGGTCAGCGAGATGCCCAGTGCCTCAAACGCGGATGACATGGTGTTGGCCGTGTACATGCCGCCACACGAGCCAGTGCCGGGGATCGCGCGGCGCTCGATTTGCTCCAGGTCTTCGTCGCTCAGGCGGCCGGCGGCGTTCTCGCCCACGGCTTCAAACACGCTCACGATGTTGAGCTCCTTGCCTTTGTAATGCCCAGGCAGGATGGTGCCGCCATAGACAAAGATGGCAGGCACGTTGGCGCGCAACATGCCCATCAGGCCGCCCGGCATGTTTTTGTCGCAGCCACCGATGACGACCACACCATCCATCCACTGACCCTGCACGCAGGTCTCAATGCAGTCGGAAATCACCTCGCGGCTGACCAGCGAGTACTTCATGCCTTCGGTGCCCATGGCGATGCCGTCGGAAATCGTCGGCGTGCCAAATGTCTGCGCTTTGCCCCCGGCTTCTTCAATGCCGATGACCGCCGCGTCGGCCAGTTTTTGCAGACCGCTGTTGCAGGGGGTGATGGTGCTGTGGCCGTTGGCCACGCCAATCATTGGTTTTTTGAAATCAGCCGTTTCATAGCCCAGTGCGTAGTACATGGAGCGGTTGGGTGCCCGCGACTTGCCCTCGGTGATGTTTTTGCTGCGCGGGTTGAGCGTGATGATTTTTGTGTCAAGCATGGCTTTTTATAAGTGATGTGGGAAGTTGAACTTTAGCGACTTATTTTAGGCGCTGACGGCGATGCGACTTTGATGGCTAATATCGGCTCGTGCGCCGCGTCCACAAACGGGTTGACGATGCGCAGGCCGCCCACCAGTTGCTGGTGCTGCATGTCTTCCGAGTACAGCGTGCTGCAACCGGCCAGTTGCGCTGCCGCAATGATGAGGCTGTCGTAAAACGCATAGCTGGTCTCGCTGCGAATGTGCAATGCCTGGGCCAGCAGATCAGTGCTGGGGCCGACCTTGTTCATTGGCTCCAGCAACTGCGTGGTGTAGGCCATGATCTGCTCTACGCTCAAGGACAGGCGTTTGGCATTGACCGCCACATTGCAAAACTCTTGCAGCACCTGGTAGCTGACAACACCCAGCCCGGAACTGGCAGCGTGGGCCACCAGATCTTTGGCGCAGTTTTGTTTGCGTGGCGCGCTACTGTCAAAGCAGTAGACGGCGATGTTGCTGTCGAGGAAAAAACGGGTCGCCGTAGATGTGCTCATGACATGCTTGCTTATTTTTCCAGACGCTTGAGCATGCGCTGCTCACGCTCATTCAACGCATCGCGTACAGGTGGGCGTGTGTGTGCCGGCGTGTAGGCTTTGTGTGCGGCCAGTTTGCTTTGTTCGGCAGTAGGGGCGGTAATTTGGTCAATGATGCGGCGCACGCGCGCCTGTTGCTCATCCTGGCCTTGTTGCTGCACAAAACTATTCAACCAGATGCGAAACTCTTCGTTCAGCGTCGTGCCTTGCGCACGCGCCAGCTCGCGCGCCTGCGCAATCAGATCGTTTTGAGCACTAAAGGTAATATTTTGCATTCATAAAGTGTACACTAATAATATTCGTGTACGCAACACTGCACTAGGGTTAACCAAGTCCGCGTAGCCCGCAGGCACAATGCCCCCATGCTAATTCACCCCCAAATCGATCCCGTCGCACTGCAACTCGGACCGCTGGCTGTCCACTGGTACGGCCTGACTTATCTGGCTGCCTTTGGGCTATTCTTTTTTCTCGCCACGCTGCGACTTAAACATCAACCTTATGCGTCCATCACCGGCCCGGGTGCGTGGTCTCGCAGAGACATTGAAGACATCCTTTTTCTGGGTGTGATGGGCGTGATTCTGGGTGGGCGTATTGGTTACTGCCTGTTTTACAAACCGGGTTATTACCTGGCGCATCCGCTGGAGATATTCTATGTCTGGCAGGGCGGCATGAGCTTTCACGGTGGCATGTTGGGTGTGCTGGCTTCGCAGCTTTGGTTTGTACGCACGCGCCAGCGGCCCTGGCTACAGGTGATGGACTTCATCGCGCCCTGCGTGCCCACCGGCCTGTTGGCGGGGCGGGTTGGTAATTTCATCAACGGCGAGTTGTGGGGCCGCTTTTCATTGCCTGATTTGCCCTGGGGCATGGTGTTCCCGGGCAGTGGCTCGATGCTGCCGCGCCACCCGTCGCAGCTGTACCAAGTCCTGATGGAAGGACTGCTGCTATTTGTGCTGCTGTGGCTGTATGCACGCAAGCCACGAAAAATGGGGCAAGTCTCAGCTGCGTTTTTGTTTGGTTACGGCGTGTTCCGCTTCATCGCCGAGTTTTTCCGCGAGCCTGATGATTTTCTGGGCATTCTCGCACTGGGCATGAGCATGGGCCAGTGGCTCTGTGTACCCATGATCGTGGCGGGTCTATGGCTCTGGGTTTGGGCTTCAAAGAAGGCAGCGACTACAGGGCGCTTCTAGAAATTCAGATTTTCGGGATGAAGTGCAAGGCGTCCGGAGGGTTTTTGGGGTCAGAGTCCAAATTCATTGTGCCCTTGGCACGCCCTTCGGGTGCGATGCTTTGCATCGTCATGAAATTGGCGTCTGACCCCAATAACCCACCGCGCAACGCGGCAACTCGCCCGAAAAATGAATTTATAGAAGTGCCCTACAGCGTATCAATAAAGCTGCGCAGCTTATCCGATCGCGAAGGGTGCTTGAGCTTGCGCAGGGCTTTGGCTTCTATCTGACGAATACGTTCACGCGTCACGTCGAACTGCTTGCCGACTTCTTCTAGCGTGTGGTCGGTTGACATCTCGATACCGAAGCGCATACGCAGCACCTTGGCTTCGCGTGGGGTCAGGCTGTCGAGGATGTCTTTGACCACATCACGCAGGCCTGCCTGCATCGCGGCTTCCAGCGGTGCGGTGTTGGCGCTGTCCTCGATGAAGTCGCCAAGGTGTGAATCATCATCGTCACCAATCGGCGTTTCCATCGAGATCGGCTCTTTCGCGATCTTCATGATCTTGCGGATCTTGTCTTCAGGAATTTCCATCTTCTCGGCAAGCACGCTGGCATCCGGCTCAAAGCCAAACTCTTGCAAGTGCTGGCGGCTCAGGCGGTTCATCTTATTGATGGTTTCGATCATGTGTACCGGGATGCGGATGGTACGCGCCTGGTCAGCGATGGAGCGGGTGATCGCCTGGCGAATCCACCAGGTTGCATAGGTCGAGAACTTGTAGCCTCGACGGTATTCAAACTTGTCCACGGCTTTCATCAAACCGATGTTGCCTTCCTGGATCAAATCGAGAAACTGCAGACCGCGGTTGGTGTATTTCTTCGCAATCGAAATCACCAGGCGCAAGTTGGCCTCGATCATTTCCTTCTTGGCATCGCGCGAGTTGGTCTCGCCTTCGTTCATGCGCTTGTTGATGTCTTTTAACTGGCCCAGCGGCACCACCACACGGGCCTGCAACTCGCCGAGTTTGGTTTGCAGTTCCTGAATCGGTGGAATGTTGCGCGCCATGATGACCGACCATGGCTTAGCTGAAGCAACCTGCTTTTCAACCCATTTGAGGTTGAGCAGATTGGGCGGGAAGTCTTTGATGAAAATCTCTTGTGGCATGCCGCATTTCTCGACGATGATGCGGCGCAGCTCACGCTCTTTCTTGCGAACGTCCAGCACCTGGCCGCGCAGCAGGTCGCACAGCTTTTCAATTGTCTTGGCGGTAAAGCGCACGGTCATCAGCTCGTCGCTGAGAGCTTTCTGATTCTTCGTGTACAGCGGCGACCCGTAACCTTCCTTGTCATAAGTTTTATGGACTTTTTCGAACAGGGAGGCGATCTTGTCGATGCGACTCAAGGCTTCTTTTTTCAGCTCTTCAAGCTTCTTGGTCAGTGCTTTGCTGCCGCCCTTGCCGTCGTCATCGTCTTCTTCGTCGAACTCGTCAAAGTCTTCTTCGGCCACGTAATCGTCGGCTTCATTAGGGTTTGAAAAACCGTCAACCACGGTAGAGATGACGATCTTGCTTTCGCGGATTTCTTCACCCAGACGTAAAACTTCTGCAATCGTGACCGGGCTTTCCGAGATGGCTGCCATCATTTTCATCAGGCCGCCCTCGATGCGTTTGGCGATTTCAATTTCGCCTTCACGCGTCAGCAGCTCGACCGTACCCATTTCTCGCATGTACATGCGCACGGGGTCGGTGGTGCGGCCGAATTCGCTGTCAACGGTTGACAGCGCGGCTTCGGCAGCTTCTTCGGCTTCTTCTTCGGTAGAGCCGGCTGGTGCATTGGCGGTAATCAGCAGGGACTCGGCGTCAGGTGTCTGTTCGTAAACAGCTACGCCGAGGTCGTTCAGCGTGAGGATGACCGCCTCCATGGTTTCGGCATCGATCAGCTTGTCGGGAAGGTGGTCGGAGATTTCCCCATGCGTCAGGTAACCGCGCGTCTTGCCCAGCTTGATCAGCGCCTTCAGTCGTGCACGGCGCTTGGCCATGTCTTCTTCCGAGAGCACGGCTTCGTCTAGGCCGAACTCTTTCATCAAGGCGCGCTCTTTCGCCTTGCTGATTTTCATGCGCAGGGGTTTGACTTTTTCGGTCGTATCGGTGATGGGTTCTTCGAGCTTGGCAACCACGTCTGACAGGTCTTTGTCGCCATCACCCTTGAGGGCGAGCTTTGGCTTGCGGCCACGCTTGACACTACCAGCAGAGGCTGCGCCTTCTATATCGACGGCAGGGTTTTTGGGTGGGCGACCAGGTTTCTTTTTCGCGACGACTTCAGCCACTGCAACTACAGCGGGCTTCTTCTCGTTCTTTTCCGGACTTGACTTGGATGGCACTGAGAGGGCTTTCTTCGGAGGCGTTACAGATTTCACAGGGGCTTTGACAACTACAGTAGCTTTGTTCGACGTGGTGCTTTTCTTGACTTTTTCAAGTGCTGATGCCCTGACCGCTTTAGCTACCGCTTTGACCGTCGTTTTAGCTGTAGTCGTAGGCTTGACGGTGGGTTTCACTGCTTTTTTCGCGGGTTCAGGTTTTTTAGAAGGCATAGCAAATTCCTCAAAATAGCGTTTAAGGGGGAAATGAAGACGTCAAAAAATCGAGCGCCCGCAAAGCTCAAGAGCGACTACAGAAGAACGGCAAGTTGTTTGGGCGAACATTTGGGTAGTACAGTCCTTGCGGAAATCCCCTGGGGGAAGTTGGCCGACTCATTGTGAGTTTCCTGAGGTCTCAGGAGGCCGGTACCGGAGGTGTTGCTGTCGCGCTTGCCGTATCGAAAGTCGGATTATACCCTGAAGGGCACTTCTATAAATTCATTTTTCAGGCAAATTGCTGCGTTGCGCGGTGCTCGCAATCCTCATGTACCTTAAGTACATTCCGGTTGCTCCGCTCCACGCGCCTTGCACTTTATCCTGAAAATCTGAATTTCTAGAAGCGCCCTGGAATTTTTAGTTTTTCAAACTCGCTGCCAGCTCTTTATAGCGCTGCATGGCCTCGGGGTCTGAGCCGGCGCGAGCGGCGAGATCTTTCATTTCTTGCTGGCGCGCAAGCTTTAACAGCTGGTCGATGATGCTGCGTACCTCGGCCCAATCGCCCTCTATGCCTTCGGGAATTTGCGAGATTTGCGCCATCGCGTGCGTCTCGTTCGTGTGGCCGCGCAGGCCTTCGCGCAGCGCTGCCCAGGGCTGTGGACCGTGCTCGTGCAGCTGGCTTTCAAACCAGGTAAAAAGCGGCCCGTGCGGTACGGGCAAGCTGGAGAGCAGAACGTGCTCTTCGCTGTTCAGTCGATCCCAGCTTTGCGGCTCGGTTAGCAGCAGGCGCAGTACGCGGTCTTCTCGGCTGGCTGGCAACAGGCGGCCTGCCATCCTGCGCGGCGTGCGGGTGCTGGCTGCGGCTGCATACGAGTAGCTGGGGACCGGGGCCCCGGATGCCGGAAAGTAGGGCTCAGAGTTTGAATAATCGGCAGTACCTGAAAAGGCCTCCGGGTAGCCACCAAAGGCATCATTTGACTCGTTTTGGCCCGGATTTGACAGGGTATTCTGGCCAGATCCGCTTGTTTTCAGGCGTGACGTGTTACTGTTTTTATAGCTCGATTTGTTGCTACCTTTGTGGCCTGTGCTGGCCGGTTGCCAAACTTCCAGCAGGTCGCGCACATCAATCAGCACCTTGTCGGCAATCTCGGCCAGCAACTGCTTTTTAAGTGCACCGTCAGGCAGCAGGCTCCACAGCGGGCGTGCATTACTGGCCATGTGGGCGCGGCCTTCGGCGGTGTCCAGATCACAAGCTTGGGCAGCGGCCTCCAGCATGAACTTGCTCAAGGGAACGGCCTTGCTGACAACCGCCGCAAAACCTTCGGTGCCGTTTTCGCGAATGAAGCTGTCGGGGTCGTGCTCGGCAGGCAGAAACAAAAACTTGACGCTGCGCACATCGGTGGCAAAGGGCAGGGCGGCATCAAGCGCTTTGCGCGCTGCCCGGCGGCCAGCGCTGTCACCGTCAAAGCTGAAGACGACCGAATCGGTAAAGCGAAACAGTTTTTGCACATGCTCGGCGGTGCAGGCCGTGCCCAGCGTGGCCACGGCATTGGCAAAGCCCAGCTGCGCCAGCGCCACCACGTCCATATAGCCCTCGGTCACCAGGGCATAGCCATGTTCACGCAAGGCGGTGCGTGCCTCAAACAGGCCGTACAACTCGCGCCCCTTGCTGAAGACCGGGGTCTCGGGCGAGTTCAGGTACTTTGGTCCGGCACCGCCAGGTGATGTTGTGTCACGGTCGCCCAACACGCGACCGCCAAAGCCAATGCATTCACCCTTGACGTTGCGGATGGGGAACATCACGCGGTCGCGGAATCGGTCGTAACGCTTGGCTTCGCCTACAGCGTTTTCCTGCCCCGGCTCGCCGCTAATCACCAGGCCGCTTTCAACCAGCAGCGGGTCGTTGTAGTCGGGAAAAACGCTGGCCAAGCTGCGCCAGCCTTCAGGCGCATAGCCCAAGCCAAAGGTTTTGGCGATCTCGCCTGACAGGCCACGGCCCTTGAAATAGGCAATCGCTTTTTCAGAGCTGCGCAGCTGCTTGATGTAAGCCGCACCAGCCTTTTCAAGGACGCTGGTCAGTGTGGCCTGTTGCTCGCGCATTTGCGCTGCCTTGGCCCGGTCTTGCGGCGATACATCGTCTTCGGGCACTTGCAATCCGTATTGCTGGGCCAGGTCTTTCACGGCTTCGATAAACGTCATGCCCGCGTGGTCCATCAAAAAGCTGATGGCGTTGCCATTTTTGCCGCAGCCAAAGCAATGGTAGAACTGCTTGGCCGGGCTAACGCTGAAAGACGGTGACTTTTCGCCATGAAAAGGGCACAGGCCCATGAAATTAGCACCGCCTTTTTTGAGCTGCACATAGCGGCCAACGATATCAACCACGTCGGCGCGCGCTAACAGTTCCTGGATAAATGATTGGGGAATGCTCACGGCTGTATTGTGCCCCCACGCTCGTTCACTTCGCGTTTCGGTTTATGCTTCAAAGACCACATCAGCCACAAATCGACCATGAAATTACACAACTACTTTCGCTCATCGGCCTCGTTTCGGGTACGTATTGCACTGGCGCTTAAAGGCCTGATCTACGACTACGTTCCGGTGCATCTTGCCAGGGGCGACTTTGAGCCCTGACTGGATTACCCCCGACTGGCCAGTACCCTCTAACGTGCGGGCTGTCTGTACCACGCGCAGCGGCGGTGTGTCAGCTGTACCGTGGGACAGCATGAATTTGGGCGACCATGTCGGTGATGCGCCGGCTAGCGTTGCGGCCAACCGCACCGCGCTGCAAGCGGCCACGCAAACCCGCGCCGTGTTTTTGAAGCAAGTGCATGGCGCAGCGGTGTTGACACTCGATCAACCAACGCCAGACGGACTCACGGCAGATGCCTGCATCACCACCCAGCAGCGCTTGGCTTGCAGCATCATGGTGGCTGACTGCTTGCCGGTGCTGCTCACTGACCGAGATGGAACGTTCGTCGCTGCTGCCCACGCAGGGTGGCGAGGCTTGGCTGGTTCAGTTACTCCGGCTGATTTGCCTTCCAAAGGTGTTTTGGAGGCTATTTTTTCTGCCTTTCAAGGTGCTCCTGAAATCATAGCGTGGCTGGGGCCATGCATAGGCCCATCGGCGTTTGAAGTGGGTGCCGAGGTGAAGGCTGTGTTTGAGGCCAGTCAATCTGGCGTGAGCCGTTTTTTCGTACGCAGTAGCAGCGACAAATACATGGCTGACCTGCCTGGGCTGGCGCGGCACAGATTGCAGGCGCTGGGTATACAGCAGGTCTACGGCAACGACGGCAGCGCGCCGTGGTGTACGGTCGGTAACCCAGCAAGATTTTTTTCGCATCGCCGTGATGCGGGCGTGAACGGCAATGGTTTGGGAACGACAGGCCGGATGGCAGCCTGTATCTGGCGGGCGTGACGTCTAGGGCCTGTTTTCCGCATCAACGTCAACAGAGGTTTGTCTGGCAAGCGCGTCAGCCTCGCGCTTCTTGATGGCCTTGCGGCGTGCAGGCGTGCCCATCAGGTAGACCAGCAGTGCGACGGGGCCGACACCATAGAGGACAAAAGTGATGATGGCACCGAGCAGCGTGCCGTTGCTGTTGGTGGCTTCTGCCACGCTCATCATCAGCACGACATAAATCCAGGCGATAACAACTAAGTACATGACAATCTGGGTGGGTAGGCGCTTTAGAATCAAGCTTTGGTGTTGCGGTAACGCAAAAATACGAAAAATTAATCGCCAGCAAAAACGACTCGGGACGACTCGGGAGATAAGCATGAATTCTGACGCAAATTGGACCGATGCTGCCAAACAGATCCAAGAAACCTTTACTGCAGGCTTGCAGCAGGCCATGGGTGGTTTTGGCGGCGGCAGTCCTTCTGCTGGTACGGGCTTCCCACCCGGTAGCCTGCCAGCCATCAACTTTGATGCTGCCCAGCTACAGGAAATCCAGCTGCGCTACCTGGCAGACGCGGCGGCGCTCTGGAACCAGGGCATGCAGGCTGGGGCGGCCATACCTGAGGCACTTTCGGCTGCGTCTGACAGGCGGTTTTCAAATCAAGCCTGGGCTGATAGCACGGTTGCCAAATTTTCTGCTGCCAACTACCTGCTCAACGCCCGCACTCTAATGAGCCTGGCCGAGGCCGTCGAAGGGGATGCAAAAACCAAAGCCAGAGTGCGCTTTGCGGTTGAGCAGGCGGTTGCCGCCTCAGCGCCCAGTAACTTCATGGCAATGAATGCCGAGGCCATCCATAAAGCGATTGCCACGCAGGGCCAAAGCATAGGCAAAGGCATTCAAAACATGCTGCACGACATGCAGCAGGGGCATGTATCGATGACCGACGAGAGCCTGTTTGAAGTCGGTAAAAACGTCGCCACCACTGAGGGTGCTGTGGTGTTTGAAAACGAATTTTTCCAGTTGCTTGAATACAAGCCCTTGACGGCCAAGGTGCATGAAAGGCCAATTTTCCTGGTGCCGCCCTGCATCAACAAGTTTTATATTCTCGATTTGCAGCCCGAAAACTCCCTCATTCGCTACGCTGTGAGTCAAGGGCACCGGACATTTGTGGTGAGCTGGCGCAACCCCGATGCGTCAATGGCTACGAAGACGTGGGACGACTACATCGAGCATGCTGCCATCAAGGCGATTAGTGTTGTACAAGCCATCAGTGGTGCTAAAACCATCAACACACTGGGCTTTTGCGTAGGCGGCACCATACTGGCCACCGCGCTGGCGGTGCTGGCGGCCAAGGGCGAAAAGCCTGCTGCCAGCGTGACGCTGCTGACCTCACTGCTTGACTTCACCGACACCGGCATTCTCGACATCTTTATCGACGAAACCTCAGTCAAATACCGCGAGCAGGAAATGGGGCAGGGCGGTTTGCTAAAAGGGCAAGACTTGGCATCGACCTTCAGCTTTTTGCGCCCGAACGATCTGGTTTGGAATTACGTGGTCGGAAATTACCTGAAAGGTGAAACCCCGCCGCCTTTTGACCTGCTGTACTGGAACAGTGATTCCACCAACTTGCCCGGCCCGTTTTACGCCTGGTATCTGCGCAACACCTACTTTGAAAACAAGCTCGTCAAGCCGGGCAAACTGCTTGTATGCGGACAAAAAATTGATCTGAACAAAATCGATATCCCGGCTTACATCTATGGCTCGCGTGAAGACCACATCGTGCCAATTGGCGGTGCGTATGCATCGACACAGCACTTGCCGGGTAAAAAGTGTTTCGTCATGGGTGCGTCTGGCCACATCGCAGGTGTCATCAACCCCCCCGCTAAAAACAAACGTAGTTATTGGACGAACGACAAACTGCCTGTCAACAAATTCCCCGCAGCGCATGCCGACTGGCTCAAAACAGCCACTGAGCACCCCGGCAGCTGGTGGAGCGATTGGTCTAACTGGCTCAAGGGGCATGCAGGCAAACAGATCGCCGCACCCAAGGCCTATGGCAGCCGCACGCACAAGCCAATAGAGGCGGCACCAGGACGCTACGTCAAGGCCAAAGCGTGAGAAATTTTTTTAAAGAAAGAAAAGCATCATGGAAGACATAGTTATCGTTTCAGCTGGTCGTACAGCAGTCGGCAAGTTTGGTGGCTCTTTGGCCAAAACGCCGGCAACCGAGCTGGGCGCTGCGGTTATCAAGGCCGTGCTGGAGCGTTCAGGCTTATCCAGCGACCAAATTGGCGAAGTCATCATGGGCCAAGTGCTGACGGCTGGCGTAGGCCAAAACCCGGCGCGCCAAAGCGTGCTGAAGGCTGGTTTTCCGCACGGTATTCCGGGTCTGACCATCAACGCGGTGTGCGGCTCCGGCCTGAAAGCTGTGATGCTGGCCGCGCAATCGGTCGCCACCGGCGACAGTGAGATCGTGATTGCTGGTGGGCAAGAAAGCATGAGTATGTCGCCCCACGTATTGAACGGCTCGCGTGACGGCCAGCGCATGGGCGACTGGAAGATGGTTGACACCATGATTGTTGACGGTCTGTGGGATGTCTACAACCAGTACCACATGGGTATCACGGCTGAAAACGTGGCCAAAAAATATTCAATCAGCCGCGAAGCACAGGACGCGCTGGCACTCGCCAGCCAGACCAAGGCCGCAGCCGCGCAGGATGCAGGCAAATTCAAAGATGAAATCGTGCCGTTTTCAATCGCCCAGAAAAAAGGCGATGCGATTGTGTTTGCAGCGGATGAGTTCATCAACCGTAAAACCAGCGCTGATGTGCTGGCCGGTTTGCGTCCGGCGTTTGACAAGGCTGGCGGCGTCACCGCCGGCAATGCATCGGGACTGAACGACGGCGCGGCTGCTGTGATGGTGATGACGGCTAAAAAAGCCGCGGCGCTGGGCTTGAAGCCCCTAGGCCGCATCGCCAGCTACGCCACCACCGGCCTTGACCCAGCCTATATGGGCATGGGCCCGGTACCGGCATCGACCAAGGCCTTGGCGCGCGCAGGCTGGAAGGCGCAAGACCTTGACCTGCTGGAAATCAACGAAGCTTTTGCCGCACAAGCTTGCGCGGTGAACCATGAAATGGGCTGGGACACCAGCAAGGTCAACGTCAATGGTGGTGCGATTGCGATTGGTCACCCGATTGGCGCGTCTGGTTGCCGAATTTTGGTCACGCTGCTGCACGAGATGGTGCGCCGCGATGCTAAAAAAGGCATTGCCAGCCTGTGTATTGGCGGCGGCATGGGGGTTGCCCTAACTATCGAACGCTGAATTTCGGGTAAAAACGAACGACATAAACACACCCAAGGAGAACAAATGTCAAAAAAAGTAGCTTATGTCACCGGAGGAATGGGCGGCATCGGAACCGCCATTTGTCAGCGGCTAGCCAAGGATGGGTTCACTGTGGTGGCGGGCTGCGGCCCGACACGTGACTTCACCAAGTGGCTTGACGAGCAAAAAGCCCTTGGCTACACCTTCTACGCCTCGGTCGGAAATGTAGGCGACTGGGACTCCACGGTTACGGCTTTCAACAAGGTCAAGGCCGAGCATGGCCCGGTCAGCGTGCTGGTGAACAATGCCGGCATCACGCGCGACGGCCAGTTCCGCAAGATGAGCAAGGCCGACTGGGATGCGGTTATTTCAACCAACCTCAACAGCATGTTCAACGTGACCAAGCAGGTCATTGAAAACATGGTTGAGGCGGGCTTTGGCCGCATCATCAATATCTCGTCGGTCAACGGGCAAAAAGGCCAGTTTGGCCAGGTCAACTATTCCACCGCCAAGGCGGGCCTGCACGGCTTTACCATGGCGCTGGCGCAGGAAGTTGCCGCCAAGGGCGTGACCGTCAACACCGTCAGCCCCGGCTACATTGGTACCGACATGGTCAAGGCCATCCGGTCTGACGTGCTGGAGAAAATCGTCGCTGGCGTGCCTGCCAAACGACTCGGCCATCCCGAAGAGATTGCCTCCATCATTTCATGGATTGCCTCCAGCGAAGGCGGCTACGCAACTGGAGCAGACTTCTCGCTCAACGGTGGCTTGCACATGGGCTGATGCCTTTTGCAGTCAATAAAAAAGGTTGTGTGGCATTAATTTCGAAAAGGCGAGTTTAGACCGGCAATATGAAGCATCTGTTCACATCCCAATACCCCCACCTCCTGACCATCGCAGGCTCTGACAGTGGTGGCGGTGCTGGCATTCAGGCTGACCTTAAAACTTTTGCCGCCCTTGGCTGCTACGGCATGACGGCGATTACTGCGCTGACTGCGCAAAACACTACGGGCGTGCGGGCCATTCATGGTGTGCCGCCTTCTATGTTGCGTGACCAGATTGATGCTGTGCTCGAAGACATTGGCGTTGATGCCGTGAAGATTGGCATGTTGCATTCACCCGAGGTCGTGCGCACCGTTGCTGAGGCGATTGACCGCCACGGCTTGCAGCGCGTGGTGCTGGACCCGGTGATGGTGGCTACCAGTGGTGCGGTGCTGATTGATAGCCCCGCGATTACGGTACTGGTTAAAGAGCTGTTTGGCCGCGCAGTGCTGGTCACGCCCAATCTTGACGAAGCGGCGCTGCTGGTGGGCAGGCCGTTGACCAGCGAAGCCGATATGGCGCTTGCCGCGCGTGAGCTGCTGACCAAGGGGGCGCGCGCGGTGCTGCTCAAGGGTGGACATTTGGCAGGTGATGTGGTTTGCGACTTGCTGATGGAGCGCGGCGGCCAGCCGTACTGGATGCGCGCACCGCGCATTGCTACCGCCAACACGCATGGCACGGGCTGTACGCTGTCGTCGGCGATTGCGGCGTACCTTGCCTTGGGCGCGTCGCTGGTGGATGCGGTAGATAGCGCGCGGCTGTTTGTGCGAGCAGCGCTAGAGGCGGGGGCCAGCGTGAAGACTGGTGCGGGCAGCGGGCCGCTGAATCACGGCTTTGCGCCGCAGGTGATGCACGTGCTCAATTTTTCGAAATCATAGCGCTATTAAATTAGTAGCTGGTTACGCCCGTTTTTATGGGGTTGGGGCCGTCTCTACGCCCAGCAGCTGGTGCAGGCGCGAGCTGGTGGTGGTGTATTGCAGCTGGACTGGCACGCCGGGGAAGACGATCTCGGCTGCGCCGAATGCTGCCAGTGCTGCTTCGTGAAAGCCGCACAGTATCAGCTTCTTTTTACCGGGGTAGGTGTTGATGTCACCGACCGCAAAAATACCGGCAACGCTGGTTGAAAACTTTTCAGTGTCTACCGCCACTTGCCTGCGTGCCATCTCCAGGCCCCAGTGCGCGACTGGCCCGAGTTTGGGTGATAGGCCTAGCAGCACCAGCATGGCATCAACCGAGTGTGGCTCGGTATCACCGTTGATGTCGGTGACGTGCGCCGCAGTGAGTTTGCCGCCATGTTCATCGTAGTCGGTCACTTGGCCGACCTTCAAGCGCAGCGAGCCCGCCTCAATCAACGCCTTGATGAACGCTACCCTGTCGCTGCTTGTTTGACGCACATCGCGCCTGTGCAGCAAGGTCACGCTTTTGGGCTTATGGGTATCCGCCGTTGCCAGGTGGATGGCGCAGTCGAGTGCTGCATCGTCTCCGCCCACGATCAGCACATCCATGTCGGTCAAGCCTGCAGTATTTTCGGCATGGTAAAAAAGTTGCGTGCCTTCAAACTTTTCCAGACCATCGAGTTTGAGGCGCTTGGGCTGAAAGGCACCGACACCGGCTGCAATAAAAATTGTTTTGGTGATGAACGTGCTGCCTTTGCTTGTCGCGACTTTGAAGCGGCCATCTGGCTGCTTCTCGACCAGGCTGACTTCTTGGCCCAGGTGCAAGTGCGGCTTGAACGGTGCAACTTGCGCCAGCAGGCTGGCTGTCAGCTCACGCCCGGTGCAGCGCGGCGTGCCGGGGATGTCGTAAATCGGTTTGTCGGGGTAGAGCTCAATGCACTGGCCACCCGCGTAGGGTAGCGAGTCGATGATGTGGGCGTTGATATCCAGAAGCCCGAGCTGAAAAACTTGAAAAAGGCCAACTGGCCCCGCGCCGATGACAAGCGCATCAGTTTCGATCATGTTCACTTGAACACCCCTGCCGGACGCTCACTGCGTGTAGCACCACCTCCCCTTGCAGGTGACGACGCTTGCGGCCTGGCAAAGCCAGTTCCGCTGCGTCCGCTTGCTGGGCACATGTTCAGCGAACTAATTCAGACAACTTTTCAGTTTTGTCTTTCCAGTCGTCAGCATCGGGCAAAGGCTCTTTGCGCTTGGTGATGCTTTTCCATCCTGCCGCGAGGCTTAGTTCAACATTGAGCTTGATGAAGTGCAACTGGTCAGCCGGTACGTCTTCTTCTGCGTAGATGGCGTTGACCGGGCACTCGGGGATGCAGACCGCGCAGTCGATGCACTCGTCCGGGTCAATCACCAGCATGTTCGGGCCTTCGCGGAAGCAATCCACAGGGCACACATCCACACAGTCAGTGTATTTACAGCGGATGCAGGATTCGGAGACGATGTGGGTCATGTTGAGTTGAAGCGAGTACGTGGAAACCCTCAATTTTAAGGGGTTTCGAGTAACAGGGTTACAGAGCCAGCACAGCGCCGGACGTTTTATGCGATGCGGTGTCGACCAGAATCAGCGAGCCCAGCACGCGAGACTGTTTGTATGGCAGCGCGGCAATCGGCTCTAGAAAAGCAATCTCGACCACGCCAATCGCATTGGCATCGAGCTGCGTCGCGTCATGGGTTTCAAGTGTATTGATATTGACTTGATGAACGATGCGTTTGATTTTGGCCTTGACCCAGCGGTGGCCCTGCAGCGCCCAGTACATGCGGCCTGGCAGCAGTGGTTCGTCGTCCATCCAGGCGACGGTGGCGGTGATTTCGCGGGTGCCCAGTGGTGATTCAAAACCATCAGTGGCCAGCAGCCAGTCGCCACGCGACACATCCAGCTCGCGGTCGAGGATGATGCCTACGCTGTGGCCCGCAACAACAGCCTTGGACTGGCGTGCATGGTCCAGCACTTGTGCGACGGCGGCGGTTTTACCGCTCGGCAGCACAGTGATTTCCTGACCAGCTTGCACCGCGCCGCTGGCAATGCGGCCCCAGAAAATACGACGGCCTTGTGAGGTGTCGGCGCTGGATGAAAAACGTTGATCCGACGGGCCGCCCCTAGGCTCAACAGCCCCAAACTCTTGTGCAGGGGGCAGCGTACCGCCGAAGGCACGCAAAGCGACAAGCGTGGGGGCTGGTTTCTCAACCCACTGCACCGGGAAGGCGAAGGCTTGTGTGGTATCTGCCGGCGTGGCGGGTAAATGTTCCAGAATTTTTAGCAAGGCGGGGCCGCTGTAGTCGCACCAGCCGGGGTTGGCATCGACCACGTTAAAGCCAATTAAAGCCGAGACGGGCACGATGGCCGTGACGGCAATGCCTGCATGATCGGAAAATTTCCGCAGCGCGGCGCTGATGTTTTTGAAGGCGAGGGCAGGGTCATCCACCGCGTCGAGCTTGTTGACGGCAAACACAATCGACGTGACGCGCAGCAGATTTACCAGCAACGAATGGCGGCGCGTTTGCGCAAGCAGCTCGGGTGAGGGTGACTGCCAGTCGAGCTTGGTTGCATCAACCAGCACCACCGCCGCATCAGTGCTGGATGCCGCCGTGACCATGTTGCGGGTGTACTGCTCGTGGCCTGGCGCATCGGCAATGATGAACTTGCGCTCTGCGGTGTTGAAGTAGCGGTAAGCCACATCAATCGTGATGCCCTGTTCGCGCTCGGCCTGCAGGCCGTCGGTCAGCAGTGCGAGGTCGGTTTTCCCGCCGCGCTGCACACCTGCAAGCTGGTCTTGCAGCACGGCTTTGCTGTCGACCAGCAGGCGGCCAATCAATGTGCTTTTGCCATCGTCCACACTGCCGCAGGTGACGAAGCGCAGGGCGGCCCTCGTGTCTTGGCCTTGGTCGGCAATGATTGTTTGTTCAACGACTGACATCAAAAGTAACCTTCTTTTTTACGTTTTTCCATCGACGCATCAGACGTTTTGTCGTCCATGCGTGTTGCGCCGCGCTCGCTCACGTCGGCAGCCAGTGTTTCGAGCACCACATCAGCGGCATTGCGCGCCGGGCTGTCGACCGGGCAGGTGCAGGTGATGTCGCCCACGGTGCGAAAGCGCACGGTTTTTTCAACGGCTACTTCGCCTTTGCGCAAAGGCGTGAGTTCAGTTACCGGCACCAAGAGGCCCTTGCGCTCGACCACCTGGCGCTGATGCGCGTAGTAGAGCGATGGCAGTTCGATGTTTTCGCGCTCAATGTATTGCCACACATCCAGCTCTGTCCAGTTTGAAATCGGGAACACGCGAAAGTGCTCGCCCGGCTGGATACGGGTGTTGAACAGCGTCCACAGCTCGGGGCGCTGCGCCTTGGGCTGCCACTGGCCGAAAGCGTCGCGGTGCGAAAAGATGCGCTCTTTGGCTCTGGCTTTTTCTTCATCACGTCGGGCGCCGCCAATCAGTGCGTCAAAGCGGAACTCGTCAATCGCCTCCAGCAAGGTCACTGACTGGTGTACGTTGCGCAACTCGCCTGGGTGCGCCAGCCGCACGGTGCCGCGCGCTATCGAATCTTCAACACTGCGAATAATCAGGTTGGCACCCAACTGCTTTGCGCGGTAATCTCGGAAGTCGGTCACTTCATGGAAGTTGTGGCTGGTGTCAATCATCAGCAACGGGTAGGGAATATGCCCGCCGCGCGCACTGTCTTTGAATGCTTTTTCTGCACACTTTAGCAGTACCAGTGAGTCTTTACCACCCGAGAAAAGTAGGGCGGGGCGCTCAAATGCGGCTGCCACTTCGCGCAGGATGAAGATCGCTTCTTCTTCCAGCGCATCAAGATGGGCGTTGCTTAAATGGCCCAACAATTGGGGTTCGGTACGTGCGTTCATGCGGCGATTTCTTTGATGCGAATTTTTGACAGCGATTCAAATGCGGGCGGTTCTTCGGCAACATGCAATCCGCACTCTTTGGCGCTTTCCTGCTCCCACCACCAGCGGCCAGAGCGGAAGTCTTCGCCCAGCGTCACGGCGCGGGTGCAGGGCGCGCAGCCAATGCTGGGAAAAAATTCGTCATGTAGCGGGTTGTAGGGGATGTTGTGCAGCGATATAAAGTGCCACACATCACCCCAGCTCCAGTCGGCCAGCGGGTTGATCTTGGCGCGCGTGGTGGCCACACCGTCAACCACCATGTTTTGCTGCTCAACGTCATGCACCTCGGCACGTGCATTGGACTGCTCGCGGCGCAAGCCAGTGATCCAGGCTTTTTTGCCTTTTAGCGCAGCATCCAGTGGCACCACTTTGCGGAAGTCGCAGCAGGTCTTGCGCAGCTCCAGACTTTTGTACATCGCGTCTTCGCCATTGGCTGCGACAAACTTCTGTGCCACTATCGGTTCAGGTTGGTAGATGTCTACCTTGCGCTGGTAGCGTTCTTCAATGCGTCTGACCAGCGCCAGCGTCTGTTCGTGCAGTTTGCGGGTGTCGAGCACAAAAATGCTAGCTTCAATGCCCGTATCTGAAATCAGATGCGTCACTATCATGTCTTCAGCCCCCAGGCTGGAGGCTTGGGTTAATAGCGTGGATGAGGGCTGGTATTGCGCGGCGCTAGCGATCAGCAAGGCTTTGCTGGCGGCCAGCTTTTGCTCGAAGGTACTTGATGGTTTGGCGTAAAGGGAAATCGCGTTCATGTTTGACTTGACCTCTCAAGCTGCTGCTGCAAAGTGCGGTTCAACATGTACCGCATCGCCCTGGTAGGTACCTTGCAGGTAGCCCGGGTAGCTAGCCAGCACGCGCTGTGCCACGGCCATGTCCTGGTCGGCGCGTAGCACGGCTACGTCAAAACCGCTGCGCTCCATCTGCGCCAGCTGGTCAATCAGCACGTCGCCAGTGGCTCGTATTTCGCCTTTGAACTCACGTCGGCGGCGCAGTAAAAATGCCTGGCTGAAAGCGCGGCCATCGGTGAACTTGGGGAAGTTCAGGTCAATACGCTCAACACCTTGAAGTGGCAGGCTCATGGGGTCTGCATCATTTGCTAATTCGACTGAATTTCGGGCTGTAGAAGACTGGATATATGCGTGGGAAGCTATTAATTTCATAGTAACTTTGTAGTCTTTTTTGCATTTAAACAGTGGTCTCTTCACTGCGGGTGGATTTGAGCCGCACGCCATTGGCCGCGGCCTTGAATGCGTCAGGCCCAACCCGGCGCAATGTGGCGATAAAAGTTTCTTTGCCTTCACGTTGCAGGCGGTAGGTGTCCAGTAAGACTTCAATCACTTCGGGTACTTCAGCCGCCGAGAACGACGGGCCAACCGCCTTGCCGGGCGTGGACGCGCCGGAAAGATTGGATCCGTCCGAGCCGCCCAGCGACACCTGGTACCACTCCTTGCCGTCTTTATCGACACCCAGGATGCCAATGTGACCGCTGTGGTGATGGCCGCAGGAGTTGATGCAACCGCTGATGTGCAAATCTATCTCACCAATGTCATGCAGCTCGTCGAGATCCTGGTAGCGCTCGGTGATGGCCTCGGCGATCGGTATCGAACGCGCATTTGCCAGGGAGCAGAAATCGCCACCGGGGCAGGCGATCATGTCGGTCAGCAGCTTGATGTTGGGGCGTGCAAGCCCGGCCTTGCGGGCAGCACGCCACAGCTCGGGCAACTCGTCGCAGCGTACCCATGGCAGCAGAAGGTTCTGCTCGTGGGTCACGCGCGCTTCCCCAGCGCTGAAGCGGTCTGCCAGGTCGGCTGCAATGGTGAGTTGATCGGCGGTTGCGTCCCCTGGAGCCTGACCGAGGCGCTTGAATGACAGCGTAACGGCGCGCAGGTCGGGGTTTTTGTGCGCTGCCACGTTTTGCTTGAGCCAGCGGCGAAACTCAATATCGTCAATATCGTCTTCTGCGATGGCGTGCAGTATGTTGGCGATGTTTACGTCGGTGGTTTTGCGGTCGCAGTGCAATGTGGGGGCTACAAAGCAGGCGGCTACGCGATCGTATTCGGCCTGTGTGATGGTGTGCGGGCCACCGTCGTGATCCATGATCTGTTGGTACTCAAGCTCAACATCGTCGATGTACTTTTGGCCCTCGGCCTTGACCAAAATCTTGATGCGCGCCTTGTAGATGTTGTCGCGGCGGCCGTAGCGGTTGTACACGCGCACGATGGCTTCCAGGTAATTCATGATCTGGTGCCATGGCAAAAATTCGCGGATCACCGTGCCAATCACCGGCGTACGGCCCATGCCACCGCCTACCAGCACTTTGAAGCCCAAGGCGCCTTTGGTGCCGTCTTCCGAATAAACGCCTTGCGCATCACGCAGCAGTTGCAGGCCGACGTCGTGCCAGCCGATGGCGGCGCGGTCTTCTTTGGCGCCACTGATGGCGATCTTGAACTTGCGCGGCAAAAACGCGAACTCAGCGTGCAGCGTGCTCCACTGGCGCATGATTTCGCCAAAGGGGCGCGGGTCAGCAATCTCATCGACTGCAATGCCGGCGCGTTCGTCGCTGGTGATGTTGCGGATGCAGTTGCCGCTGGTCTGAATGCCATGCATGTCAACGCTGGCCAGAAGGTCCATCACATCGGCAGATTTGTCGATGGGAATCCAGTTGTACTGCACGTTCTGGCGCGTCGTGAAGTGGGCATAGCCTTTGGTCAGTTTAGAGCTGACCGACAGGCCGTTTTTAAAATTGACCGGGCCCAGCTCATCCTGTTTGGCCTGCGCTTCATTGAGCAGCGCCGCGTTCGGCTGGTCGTAGTCACGCGCAATTTTTGCCAGCACGCGAATCTGCGCGCTTGACAGCTCACCATAAGGTACGGCCACACGCAGCATGGGCGCGTAACGCTGCACATACCAGCCGTTTTGCAGGCGCAACGGGCGAAATTCGTCTTCGGGCAGCGTGCCCGCTTGCCAGCGCGTGAGCTGGTCGCGGTATTGGTTGGCGCGGGCTTTAACAAACTGGCGGTCAAATTCGGTGTATTGGTACATGACTTTATCGAACGGTGTATGCGGAGATGTTGGGAATATTTTAAAATTAAAGCGCAATTAATTTGAAGCCGGTATAGGCCAGCAGCGCAGACAGCAGCGAGCGAATCACCCGGTCTGGCGTTTTATGTATCAGGTGCGTTCCCAGCCATATGCCGGGGAGCGAACCGGCCAGCAGGTTAACCAGTAAAGACCAGTCCACCGAGCCCATCGACGCATGCCCCAGACCCGCCACCAGCGTGAGCGGCACCGCGTGGGCAATGTCAGCCGCCACAATGCGCGGCAGCGGCAAGGCGGGGTAAAGCAGCATCAGAACAATCACGCCAATCGCCCCGGCACCGACTGACGTGATGGTCACCAGTGTGCCAATGACCGCACCAAATAGCATGGGCAATGCCCAGTGGCGTGCGCGAATCGCGGTGTGCAAATCATCAGGAGCAATGCGGCTAGGGGCAGCCTTGCCGCGCAGCGCTTTGTAGAACGTGGCCATAGCTGTTAGTAACAGCGCTACGCCGAGCGTGGTGGTCATGACCGCTTGGGTGGCCGGGTTGGCTGGGCCTACTTGCTTGAGCACATACAGAGTTGCTAAGCACGCTGGCACGCTGCCCGCAGCTACTTGCCCCACGATACGCCAGTCGATGATTTTGGCCCGCGCCAAGCTCACCGTGCCACCCAGTTTGGTGAAAGCGGCAAACAGCAAATCAGTTCCAATGGCCAAGTGTGGTTTGATGCCGAAGACAAAAATGAGCAGCGGCGTCATCAGCGAGCCGCCGCCCACCCCCGTCAAGCCCACCACCAAGCCAACGATAAAACCAGCAAATACAAAAGTGGAAGGGGCGAATTCATGCATAGCGCACGAATGTAAGGGGGTAGCTTATAAAAACAAAGTACAAATTTGTTCTGCCTTTATGCGAATAAGCTTATTCACCAGCAGCCATGCGGCTTTGCCTAGTACCAAGTCCCATCGCTAGTGCCAGGCGTTGCTCGATGGGCAGTGGCTCAGCGTGCAGGCGGGCTGCCAGCAGTTCTCCGCACAGCGCCGCAAACGTCAGCCCGCGTGAGCCCAGACCGGTGCAGACCCAGACCTCTGCACCCGTGCTGCTCTGCGCCACGCGCGCCACCAGCGGCAGCCGGGCAGGCGTGGCACAGCGAATGCCGGCCCAGCCGCGTACCTGGCCCTGGTTGAATTGATTTGTAATTGATGCAGCGGCTTCGGGCAGCAGCGTCTGTAGGCGCGCCAGATTATCAAGGTGGTCTTGCGGATTGATGCGCGGCACGCTGACATCACGCTCAAAGCTTGCACCCGCCACCCACGCTGCGCCGCCTTGCATGGGTACTGCTGGAATCAGGCTGCCATGGCCGTTAAGAGGGAAGGGCGGCAGGGCTGAGTTGCTCACCGCGCCGGCCCCATGCAGTCCCCAGGACACCTGCCCGCGAATCGGCTGTAGCTCGAGTGCGGCGCTATGCACGCTCCCCGCCAGCGCCCGGCTGTCGTAGGCCGCTGCCAGCACCACCAGATCAGCCTGTGCCAGCACTTCACCCGATTTACTGAGGGCTTGCCAGCCATTATTGTTGGGCTGAAGGCGTTCTACCTTTGTATTGCCGCACCATTCAATCGTTGCTGCGCTGCCCCTGGCTTGCAGCCATGCCGCGACCAGGCGCGCCGGTTTGATCCAGCCTGCACGCGCGTGCCACAAGCCTTTGCTGGATGCGTCCAGACCGCATTGCACCAGCTTGTCGTCGCTGGCAAACTCACACCAGTCGGCGGCAGCATCTGGCCAGTCTTGTGCCCATGTTGCTGGCAGTCTAGGGACCATCTGCATAACTCCCTGCGGTCTGTGATCAGCCGGACTCGGGCGGTCTGCTGCGTTGTTTTTCTTGGCA